>Ga0209396_1000299_pt1 | contig 61900 bp, 59 predicted proteins | sample GOMGulsemesocosm_6_FD_184638 | JGI IMG/M metagenome (GOLD analysis project Ga0209396, IMG submission 184638) | Methane-oxidizing microbial communities from mesocosms in the Gulf of Mexico - GOM8C Gulf of Mexico (SPAdes) (version 2) | ecosystem: Environmental > Aquatic > Marine > Cold seeps... | reverse complement strand
CATTCAATATTGTTGGTTTACCTGAAACATCGGTTCGAGAATCAAAAGATCGCGTTCGAAGTGCAATCATCAATTGCGGTTATGAATTTCCAGCAAAACGGATCACTATAAACCTAGCACCAGCCGATTTGCCCAAAGAGGGAGGACGTTTTGATCTACCCATTGCTATTGGAATACTTGTCGCTTCTGAACAATTACCTGCAACCGATTTAAGCCAATATGAATTTGCCGGTGAGCTCGCTCTTTCGGGTGAATTACGAGAAATCATTGGTGAAATCCCAATGGCAATGGCTTGCGCGCAAAGCAAGAGGACCCTCGTTATTCCTAAGCAAAATGCAGAACAAGCAAGTTGGGTAAAGCAAGCAAATATCTTAGCAATTGATCATCTTAATCAATTATATCCACATTTTCTAAAACAGGTAGCTTTACCTTTAGTGTTAACAAAGGAAGTTGAAGATTATCAGGTACCTACAAGTAAAGATATTGCTGATGTCATTGGCCAGCCCATGGCAAAAAGAGCCTTAGAAATTGCCGCTTGTGGTGCACATAATTTATTATTTATAGGCCCTCCGGGAACAGGAAAAACCATGTTAGCCAGCCGTTTACCGGGGATATTACCCCCGATGAGCGAAAGTGAAGCGTTAGAAGCTGCCGCAATTGCTTCCATTAGCCATCAGAAAATCAATCAACAATCTTGGTTAACAAGACCTTTTCGGGCTCCGCATCATACCGCATCGTCAGCAGCGCTGGTGGGTGGAGGCAGTAAACCACAAGCAGGTGAAATTTCATTAGCGCACAATGGTGTTTTATTTCTTGACGAATTACCTGAATTTGAACGCAAAGTACTCGATGTGTTACGTGAGCCTATGGAATCTGCTGAGGTCACTATTTCACGAGCAATGTACAAGCAAACTTTTCCTGCCAAATTTCAACTTGTCGCTGCGATGAATCCAAGTCCTACAGGGTTTTATAACGACAATCGCAGTACCCCTGAACAAGTTTTACGGTATTTAAATCGCTTGTCAGGGCCATTTCTTGACCGTATTGACATTCAAATTGAAGTCACTCGTTTACCGAAAGGGTTGTGGGCCAATTGTGAACAACAGAATGAAAACTCTGCTCAAATACAACAAAGGGTTGCGCTTTGTAGAGAATTACAATTAGCGCGTCAAGGTAAGGCCAATGCTCACTTAGGTAGCGCAGAAACAAGGGCATTCTGCCAACTTAGTACCAACGAACATGAGTTTCTTGAGCTGGCGGTTGAAAAGTTAGGTTTATCTACGCGCGCTCATCATAAAATTTTAAAAATTGCTCGCACCATCGCGGATATGGGGCAGATTGAAAACATTCAACACGAGCACATAATTGAAGCACTCTCTTATCGAGCGATGGACAGGCTACTTCGCCACTTAACTGATGCCGTCGCTATTTAATCGCTTCAAAAAAGGCTTTGACTAATGTTTGTTCTCGACTTTGATTTAAACAACAAATGCCGAGGTCGAAGGGTTCAATCTCACCGACATTTTGCAAATATTGCACGCGGTCTTTGGCTGGGCTATTTTCAACTACAACTTTCGGTGCGATACCAACTCCACAGCCAAGTGCAACCATACTGACTAATGCCTCATGACCCGAAACGGTAGCGTAAATGTGTGGCTTACCTTGTTGTTTTTTTCGGTACCATAACTCAAAACGCTTACGTGCAGCGCCATGCTCAGCCAAAATAACAGGAACTTTGGACCAAGTAATAATTTCATTTTGCAATTGCTGCTGAACCTGACAAGCCATCGTTGGTGCAATTACGGCTAACGGCACATTGGCAATATGCTGAAAATAAAACATTCTTGACAAGTTTTCAGGTTTTACACCGATAGCAAAATCAACGGCTTGATGTTGCACTTGGTCAAAGGCATCGGCAGCATCCCCTGTAGTTAATACGATTTCAACCAATGGGTGTTGCTTGCGAAAGCGCTCTAATAACGGCGGTAAATGACTATAAGCAGCGGTTACGGAACAATAAATATGAAGTTTACCCTGTAATTCAGCCTGCTTTTGGTCCAAAGAGAATTTCAATAAATGCCATTGTTCAAGCTGCTGCTCCGCATACTTTTGCACCTGTAAGCCTGCCTCAGTTAACACCACAGAACGATTATCGCGATGTAAAAGCATACAGCCCACCTGATCTTCAAGCCGTTGAATAATTCGACTTAACGTAGAAGTACTGACATGGTTGGCTTCTGCTGTTTTGCCAAAGTGTAATGTTTGGGTTAAATGAACAAACATTTTTAACGATTTCAGATCCATCATTTACTCTTATAATTCATGAATATATTTATTGTTGCACTATTCGCAACGTAACCTTGCAAATATATCACTTTAAGCAACATTAGTCTTGCACTATGCTGGCTCCATCGTCGGAAAAGCCGACAACTAAATTTAATATATCGCATAATCAGAATAACTCTGAAACAAGAATGCGCGAGCGAGGACAGACCATGAGCAACTATTTTAATACTTTAAGTTTACGTGAAAAATTAGGCCAATTAGGCAAATGTCGTTTTATGAAACGTGAAGAGTTCGTTGACGGTTGTAACTTCATCAAAGATTGGAATATTGTTATTGTTGGTTGTGGTGCTCAAGGTTTAAACCAAGGTTTAAACATGCGTGACTCTGGTTTAAATATCTCTTACGCTTTACGTGAAGCAGCGATTAGCTCAAAACGCCAATCTTGGCAATGGGCGACTGAAAATGGTTTCACCGTTGGAACTTATGAAGAATTAATTCCACAAGCTGATTTAGTGTTAAACTTAACCCCAGATAAGCAACATACTTCAGCTGTAACAGCTGTTATGCCGTACATGAAGCAAGGTTCAACTTTATCTTACTCTCACGGCTTCAACATTGTTGAAGAAGGCATGCAAATTCGTTCAGACATCACCGTTGTAATGGTTGCACCTAAGTGCCCGGGCACTGAGGTACGTGAAGAATACAAGCGTGGTTTTGGCGTACCAACACTTATTGCGGTTCACCCAGAAAACGATCCCCAAGGAAACGGCTTAGCGATTGCTAAAGCTTACGCTTCTGCAACAGGTGGTGATCGCGCTGGTGTACTTCAATCATCATTCATCGCTGAAGTTAAGTCAGACTTAATGGGCGAGCAAACAATTCTATGTGGCATGTTACAAACAGCTGCTGTGCTAGGCCATAAACAACTTGTTGCTCAAGGTATGGACGCAGCTTACGCCCGTAAATTATTACAATACGGCATTGAAACAACCACCGAAGGGTTAAAACACGGTGGCATCACTAATATGATGGATCGTTTATCAAACCCTGCAAAAATTAAAGCGTTTGATATGTCGGAGGAATTAAAAGTAATTTTACGTCCTTTATTTGAAAAGCATATGGATGACATTATCGAAGGTCGCTTCTCTGCCACTATGATGGAAGATTGGGCTAACGATGACGTTAATTTATTGAAATGGCGCGAAGAAACAGCTGAGTCTTCTTTTGAAAAAGCAGCTGATTGCGACATTGAAATTACCGAACAAGAATACTACGACAAAGGCATATTTGTTGTAGCTATGGTGAAAGCCGGTGTTGAACTAGCGTTTGAAGCGATGGTGGCCGCTGGCATTATTGAAGAGTCTGCATATTACGAGTCACTTCATGAAACACCACTTATTGCTAATTGCATTGCCCGTAACAAGTTATACGAAATGAACGTAGTAATTTCTGATACTGCTGAATACGGTAACTACTTATTTACTCATGCTGCACAACCTTTACTTAGCGATTTTGCAGCTAAGTTGTCACTTGAAGAATTAGGTGAAGGAATGAAAGAAAGCTCAAACGGCGTTGATAACGTACGCTTGATTGAAGTTAACGAAGCAATTCGCAGTCATGGGGTAGAAAGCGTAGGCACAAGATTACGTGGTTACATGACAGATATGAAACGCATTGTAGAATCGAATCAATAGTAAAGAATATAAAAATAGCTTTTCAGCGTCATCTCGTGGGAGAACACTTTAAGTCAGGGGTTAAGTTCAAATGAATTTTCCTGGCGGTAAGTCATAAACTGAAGACAAATTATTTTATATAAATAGTTTTTTGCTCGCTGCAAAGTTGCGGTATTGGTTATTGAACCAATACCGCTTTTTTTTACACAAACATATTCATATTTACCAGCCCCAAATGGCAGGCGTTTATTATCAATAATATGACTTAGTCTTAAATAATAGGATAAAGAATGACACAATTGATCAATGTGACTCTCACTAAAGCCGCGAGTGTTTATTTTGGCGGTAATGTAACCAGCAGAAAAGTAACGTTAGCAGATGGTTCCGTTAAAACCTTAGGCATTATGATGCCCGGTGAATATACATTTTCTACCGTAGAAAAAGAACTCATGGAAATAATCGCTGGGGACGTTGAAGTATTATTACCCAATGAAACTCAGTGGCAAAATATTGCTTCAGGCGAACAGTTTTATGTAGCCGCTAACGCTAAATTTGATATCAAAGTAAAAAGTTTAACGGATTACTGCTGCTCTTACCTTGTAAAATAGGAAGAATATCATCAGGAAATGTTTTAGTTATTGATTTTACTGAAACATTACCCCCCCTTTATTCAGAACTCAAGAGTGTATGTAAAAGAATATAAATTTTACGATTTGCTATCAATAACCTCCAATTAATGAAAAAATCAATTTCTCTATAACAACCCACAACAAAAACAATGAAACTCAATAAAACCACACAAAAAATCGATAATAATGTTTGCAAGGCTCTCACACTTGCTTGTGAAAGTTTCACCGCTGAAATTGATGGTTTTACTTGGTTAACACACCGAGCTAATTATACGAATTTCCCAGCGAGTCTAGTGGTGACCTGTATTTTTGAAATCGATGCTGAGGTTCATGCGATGAAAGAGGATAACCTTGATGATTACTTTCGAGACGTTATTCAAAAGCAATTACTAAAAGTTGGCGTGGTATTAAAGAATGTTCGTCACAATGTACATTTTGACAGTGAAGAGTCTTGTCTACGAGAACACAATGGACAATGGCCTGAACGATTAAAACTTAGAGTGAATAAACAAAAACCGACAAAAACGACTCATTTTCGTCGGTAAGTTTATTTAGCACATTACTCTCGTATTTGCCCATCACCTAAGACGACAAATTTTTCAGTGGTTAGGGCAGATAATCCCATTGGGCCATAAGCATGTAATTTGCTGGTAGAGATACCAATTTCAGAACCTAAGCCTAACTGTCCGCCATCAGAAAAACGTGATGAAGCATTCACCATCACGACTGATGAGTTAATTGCTCGGACAAACTGTTGAGTACGACTGGTATCTTGGCTAACAATGACTTCGGTATGATCTGAAGTGAACTCATTGATATGGTCGATAGCATCATCAAAGCTCTTGACGACTTTAACTGCAATTTCTTGTGCTAAATATTCGGCATGATAATCATCAGAGGTAGCTAAGCTACCACTTTCAAAATACGCTAAGCTTTCTTTACATGCATGCACTTTTACCTGTGCTGAATCGGCTAACGCTTTCGCGGCAAGCGGTAAAAACTGCTCTGCGGTATCTTGATGAACCAATAACGTTTCTAAAGCATTACAAGCACTTGGTCGTTGAGTTTTGCCATTAACTAAAATATTCACGGCTTTAGTAAGGTCGGCATATTTATCAATATATAAATGACAAACACCTTTAAAGTGCTGAATTACAGGGATTTGACTATGTTCAGTAACATAACGAATAAGCCCTTCTCCTCCACGCGGAATAACTAAATCGATACTGTCGCGCTGTTTCAGTAATTGCTCAATAACACTACGGCTGGTATCAGGGATTACCGAAACGATATTTCTATCGATACCTTGTTTATCTAATACTTTATGCAAACATTTAGCTAAAGCAATATTACTAAAAATCGCTTCTGAACCACCACGTAAAATAACGGCATTGCCCGATTTAATACACAACGCGGCGGCTTCAGCGGTAACATTTGGACGCGACTCATAAATCATAGCAATAACACCTAATGGGATGCGCATTTTACCCACTTGCATACCATTAGGACGTAATGACAAATGAGCAATATCACCAACCGGATCGGTTAAGCTAACAATCTCACGTATCGCCTCTGCAATATCTATGATTCCTTGCTTGGTCAGTAATAATCTGTCTAACATGGCTGTGCTTAAACCTTTTTCACGGCCTGAATTTATATCTTTAGCATTTTCAGCAATAATAGTATCACTTTCACTTTCTATAGTTTTTGCCATTTCAGTGAGTAAATTATTCTTTTGTGATGTGGTTAGTTGCGCAACAATTCGTGCTGCTTTTTTTACTAACTTAGCGTTGTTTTCAATATTAAAATTTTCATCAGTACATTCTGAAGTTTTCATTATATTTTTCTCAAACGTTTTGGTTTTAAAAAGACTAAATCATCACGATGAATAATGACTTTACTTGGGCAAAAGCCTAATAGATCTAGAATTTCGTCACTATTACAGCCCTTAATGCGTATCAAGTCTCGATTACTGTATTGGCAAATACCTTTCGCAATAACGGTATTAGACTGAGAATCGAAAATATCAACTGATTCTCCTGCTTCAAAGTCACCCATTACCTTAGTCACACCAGAGGGCAATAAAGACGCCCCATTATTAACAATTGCATTTACAGCGCCAATATCAAGTTTTATTTGCCCACAGCTTTTTAAGGTATGTTTTAACCAATGTTTACGTGCTTTAGTTGGTGTTTGTTCCGGCTTAAAGCGCGTGCCTGGATTTTCACCGTTTAAAATTTTATCAAAAATAGAACTATCACTACCGTTTAAAATATAAGTTTCAATACCATTTTCAACCGCTTTTTCGGCCGCTTGAATTTTTGTTTTCATACCCCCCGTTGCAATAACATTCGTGGTTATGCCTGCCATCGCATAAATTTCGGGAGTAATTTCGTTAATTTCGGGGAGCAAATTTGCATTGGGATTGATACGAGGATCTTCATCATAAACCCCGTTGATATCACTTAAAATAAATAAACAGTCAGCCTCGCTCACTAAAGCAACTAAAGCGGCTAAGTTATCGTTATCGCCAACTTTTAATTCATCCGTAGCAACGGTATCGTTTTCATTAACGATAGGAATAATGCCATTTTTCAATAATACTCGCAGTGTATTTTTAATACTGGTATAGCGCTGACGATCTTTTAAATCGCCATGGGTAATTAAAAGCTGACTACAAGGTACATCGAAAAAACGCTGCCAATTAGCCATCATTTGCATTTGGCCTACTGACGCCATTGCTTGTTTAGAGGGGATTGAGGGAATGGGGGAGCCGTGTTTAATAAATTGCCGCCCAGCAGCTACGCTGCCCGATGAGACTAATATAATTTCTTTACCGGCCTTTTGGCAATCAGAAATAAAACGCGCAATTGCAAGTAAATATTTACCACTACAACCCTTGTTTTCTGGTGAAACTAAAGCACTGCCTACTTTAATCACCGCTCTATTAAAATTCATTCATCCTCCTCTATTATCCAAGCTATAGCATGCCTCGAATAGGGCTTAGTTTGCAATGAACTTTTTACCATAATATATAAGAGATTGTTCATTTTAGTCTCTTGCCTTGTTATATCTAATTTATTCGTTATTTATATCCATTAAAACCTGACATTCTGACTAGATATTTATGTTGAAATAACAATGTGATGCTTTTTACCTCATTTAAAAATATCATTAAAAGACTTATAAAATGCCATTCTCTTATGATTATTTATATAAAATTTATGTATAAACACTACTTTTAACCGCTTGAGCATTAATCGATTTTCAAACGTTTGTTAATAGCTATTAATTTATTTCACTGTTTTTGCTGAAAATAACTTCAAATCAGATTATGATCGGGCATATTATTTTCTTTTCATTGAGCAAATATTCCATGTTGAATTTTTTACCCAGCCTGCTTATTCATATTCTTTCGCTAACTATCTATACGGTTAATACGATTTTCTGGTTAATTCCAATTATTGTATTTTCATTTTTCAAGGCCATTATTCCTCTCAATTTTTCTCAGAAAATATTCAGCTACTTATTAGATCAAATGGCGAGTAATTGGGTAGGCGTTAATACGTTAATTCAAAAGCTATTTAATAAAACCCAAATCAAGGTAACGGGGTTAGAACAACTAACAATGAAAGAATGGTATTTGGTAATTTGTAATCACCAAAGCTGGGTTGATATTGTAATTTTACAACGAATAATGCATGGCAAAATACCTTTTCTAAAATTTTTCTTAAAAAAAGAACTCATTTTCGTGCCTTTTCTAGGCTTGGCTTGGTGGGCTCTCGATTTTCCATTTATGAAGCGTTACAGCCAATCTTTTATCAAAAAAAATCCTCACTTAAAAGGCAAAGATGTTGAAACGACTCGTAAAGCTTGTGCTAAGTTTAAGCATAAGCCAGTGAGTATTATGAATTTCATTGAAGGAACGCGTTTTACGAACGAAAAACATAATAAGCAAAACTCTCAATTCAAACACTTACTTAAACCTAAAGCCGGTGGTATAGGTTTTGTGTTAGAGGCAATGGGCGGAAACTTACATAAAATAGTTAATATTACGATTCATTACCCTGAAGGGATCCCTACTTTTAGTGACTTTTTAGCGGGAAAAATTAAACAAGTAAATGTTAATGTTGAAGTATCAACCATTGGCGAAGAAATTATTGGCGATTATGTTCGAGATCGTCCCTTTAAAATTCAATTTCAAAAATGGGTTAATCAACTTTGGCTTGATAAAGACCAAAAGCTGATAGAGTTCAATAACGATAACCATTCAAAATAGAAGAGGAAATGAAAATGAGTGAACTGATTAGCACATGGTTAAATAACCAAGGTATCGCTCATGAATATTTAGCGACAAGTGCCCTTGTTGTCGGTTGTTTACTTATTCTTATAATATCAGCACTCGGCTATTATCTCGCAAAGCATCAAGTACTTGTTTTTGTTCATAAGGTAGTAACTCGAACAAAAAACACTTGGGATGATCTTTTACTTGAGCATAATGTTTTTTCTCGTTTCGCATTTTTAATCCCGTTGTTATTAATATTGTTTTTAACACCTATTTTTCTTCCTGCTCAAGCGCTACTTAGTATATTTTTATTAGTTTTTGCAAAAATTGCCGTGTGCTTTCAAGTGGCTCGTTCGATTGACGCCATTTTAAATGTCGTTAACAATTTATATCGACACAAGGCTCGTGAACGCTATCTACCGCTAAATTCAACAATTCAAGTGATAAAGTTGGTGATATATTTAGTGGCAAGTATTTTGGCTATTTCTTTTATTTTAGGTAAGTCACCCATTTATTTACTCAGTGGTTTAGGTGCCTTAACCGCGGTTTTATTATTGGTATTTCAAGATACGATTAAAGGCTTAGTTGCTAGTATTCAAATTTCTGCCAATAAAATGCTTGCTCCGGGTGATTGGATTGAAATACCTCATTATGGCGCTGATGGTGATGTTATTGAAATAGGTTTAAATACGGTTAAAGTGAAAAACTTTGATAATACGGTGACAACAGTACCTACATACGCCTTAATTAATGGTTCATTTAAAAACTGGCGGGGCATGTTTAATTCTGGAGGAAGACGAATTAAACGTACAATTATTATTGATATCAATAGCATTTCGTTTTATCAAAACCCACAAATTGAAAAATTAACAGAAATTAGTTTATTGAAAGATTATTTATTGAAAAAATCTGATGAAATCAAGACTAGCTTACAAGCAGATAATCTATCGAGCGATAATGTGAATAGCCGACAATTAACCAATGTCGGCACCTTTCGCGCTTATATTGAAGCCTACCTCGCCAAACATGAAAAGATACATCACGGGATGACCTGCATGGTCAGGCAATTAGCCGCAACAGAAGCAGGTTTACCATTGGAAATATATTGTTTTAGTAATGACCAGAATTGGCAGAATTATGAAGGCATACAAGCCGATATCTTTGATCATTTGTTTGCCATGGCACCAATATTCAATTTACGTATTTTTCAGCATCCTACGGGTCACGATTGGCATAGAAAGTAATACCCCCTTCAAAAACTAACTTAATAAAGTTGGTATTACTTATCGTTGGCGGATAACACCTTCTTGCATCGTTGACGCGACAAGCTGCCCTTGACGATTAAATATTTGCCCTTTAACTAAACCTCTGCCACCACTTGCTGACGGACTGTCCATAACATAAAGCAACCAATCATCGAATCGAAAAGGGCGGTGAAACCACATTGCATGATCTATAGTCGCAATTTGCAAATTTGGTTGCCAATGGCTTAAACCGTGAGGGTATAACGCCGTTGGTAAAAAAAGAAAATCAGAAGTATACGCCAACATATAGGTGTGAATACGTAAATCATCAGGTAATGCACCGTTTGCCTTTATCCACATTTGAGACTTGGCTTCAGTTTTCTCCGGTTTTAGCCAGTTATAAGCTTGAACAGGTCGCATTTCAATTGGCTTTTCAGCCAAAAACTTCCCTCTGATTTCTTCAGGTATTTTATCTTGGTTATCAAAAATAAAATCAGTATAAGACGCCAATTCTTCAGGTTGTGGAACATTTGGCATAACATCTTGATGCTCCACTCCTTTTTCATGATGCTGGAATGAAGCTGTCATATAAAATATATCTTTGCCATTTTGAATCGCTTTAACGCGGCGAGTGCTAAAACTCTTACCATCTCGAATATTTTCTACCTCATAAACAACAGGTTTACTGGCATCACCAGGACGTAGAAAATAAGAATGAAGAGAGTGGACGTTACGTGCTGAATCTACAGTTTCTTGTGCGGCTGAAACGGCTTGTCCCATAACTTGCCCACCAAATAAGGTACGAAAACCTAAATCTTGACTTTGCCCACGATAGATACCTTTTTCGATCACTTCTAATTGTAATAACGAAGATAAATCATCCAAAACTTGACTCATAATATTCAGAACTCACGTATATAAAATTTCGATTATAGTATATTTAGAATTTATAATTTTAGCGATAATTTATAATTGTTGAAAATTCATACATTGCAAGGTAATATCTGGCTACTTATAAAATTACGAGATTGAGAAAACTTTAATGGAAGCATTAGCAGAGAGAGAAGTATTGCTAGAAAGAAGACAATTTACTCAAGAGCAAGCATCCCTATGGGACAGACTCACTCTCGCACAAAAATTTGCAGCAAGTAGCATGACACAATTTGGTTATGACTTATCTTTCATTAGAAATAGCAATAATGGCAGCTTAGCTATTTTGCAATGTGATGGAAAAGCAGCAACCATCAATGATGAAGGTGAAGTTAATTCAACACCTAGCATTGTAATTCGCCCTTAATAATTCGTTATTAGAGACGTACCTTATTTTCAAAGGGCATTTATTCTCGTTAAATGCCTTTGTTAAGATTTCTTCTCTTTGTTACTAAGTAACAAAGCCTCGATTAAAGATATATAACCACTTAAACTATTGCTTGACCACATGCGCTTAACACTCGCTTCTTGTTTAGACACATAAGCAACTAATTTTTTAAAACCTTGTTCATCATAGCTTTCATAGCACTTTTTAGCGATGGGTTGCAGCTTTCCCTTTCCTTTTAAACACTCAATGAAAATCACAGCATAGTTATTAATTAACGGGGAAATAATTTCAATAGTTTCCAGCTCGAGTATTTCTTGTTCTTTGATTATTTTTAATCGGTGTTTAACAAAATCTTCATTGCGTTTAGCAATTATCGCCATTGAATCTACATAGTATTTATTTTCTTTTTGCGTACTACTGAACTCTTGTTTTGTTTTAAATAACGTTCGCTGTAAGCCTTCTGCTCGAAAATAAAAATAAATACTCATACCAACAAAAAGAATGGCGATGGACAATACAAAAATCATATAAAACCTATTAATACAATAACAATATTTTCTACGTTTTAGTGGTTTCACTTAAACGCGACAAAAAGATATAAGGGTCAATATCTTGAGCAGATGGTAAACCATAGGCATAACCTATTTTAACCGAATAATCCCCTAAATTAGCGAAGAATCTTACCCTAATAGCTTCAGCTAAACTATTTAATTTTGCTGCAATTTCATCTTCTCCTTGGTGAGGGCTTAAGAGTAAATATTCTCCCTCGTTTATTTCACCAGCTTCATCAAATTCACCTTTCGACTCATTAAGTAAAGTTGCTAATGTTTTAGAGACTTCAAGCATAATTTTACGGTTAAAGTGAAAGGATAACTCTTGCCAGTTAACAACTGACAAATAACCAACAGCTAACGGGTAATTATATTTTCTCGCCATTTTATAATTTAATTGATAGTTTCTTTTCGTTTGAGAGGGTTTTGCTAAAAAAGATAATGGCTGCTCCACTTCGTCGTAGACTTTATTTAAACGTAATGCTCTTTGCCTCAAGCCAAAAAAAACAAAAGTGATCAACAATAGAATAACAACAATAACTAAAAAGTATATTGTCTTTTCCCGTGCATTATCTTTGTCCTTATGTTGGCTACTTATTCGTTCGGAATCAGATAAATTCCGATGTTTTTCACTCGCAATAGACCCTTGTTCTGGATAAATAACGACTGAAGACCCCAAATTTTTATGAAACTGTTGAAGAAGCTCAATATAATTTCTCTGGGTGAGCAAAGCATTTTTATAGTCACCGTTTTTTCGATACATATCACTGAGTAATAGTAATAATTTACCCTGCTTTTTTGTCAGTGTTACATCTTTCGACATTAATTCAGCGATCTGAAGATAGTGTTGATATAAAGCGTTATTATTTAAAAGCTGTGCAGTCTCGGCTAATAAAATTAACGAGGTTAAATAAGGTTTACTTAAGTGTTTTTCGTTAAATATTGCACTTGCAGATAATAACCAATCATGTGAATCTTGATATTCTTTTTGTTTTAATAATACCTCTGCTAATCCTAATTCAGCATAAGCAACACGAATAATATCGTTTTTTTCTTTACTGTATTTTTGCGCTTCCCAAAAAGCATTATAAGCATCATCAAGTAAGTTTAATTGAAAATAAGTGCGGGCCAAGTGCAGGTATGTTTGGTCAATATTGGTTAATTTTTCTAAATCAAACCTAAGCATTATCAGTTTATTTAGCATTGTTAAAGACGTTTTATAATCCCCCAAATAAGAATATGCGATTGCTAATATTTCTAAAAGGCGAAGATCATCATCATATTGAGAATTAGCTGAGTTAAGCATGTAAACTTCTTCAAGATCTTTTAAAGCTAAATCACGTTTATTTTGCGAGGCGTAAATAACGGCGCGATAACTTAACGCTATCAAACGATATTTTAGGACTTCATCGGACTCTGCGACTAAAATAACACTGGTGGCGAAGTGGTTTGTTCTCTCGTATTTTTCTTGTAAAAAGTAACCATGAGCAAGCTTAAGCCACAAATTGAATTTAATTGAATTATCAAGCCCTTGTTGAGATTCTCCATCAATAGCAAATTGTAATGCGCCGCTATCGTCTCCTTTATTATTAGCTACGTCAGCAAGCAGAATAAATGTTTTCCCGAGAGTTTGAGCTGTATATTTCGCACGTGACGCCAGAATTTTTTTTGACAGAGCTATTATCTTTTTATCAGGAAGACTTTCAGGTTCCTGCAAAAAATAGTTATTAATTTCATTAATGTTTTGCTCAACGTTTAAATATTCACTCGCCAGTGAATATGAAGATGCCATATAAATGCAAAGAACTAACAGTAATCTATAGAACATCATTAGCTAAATCCTTCTATTTATTGGCCAATAATAAGTTATAAATTCATCTACAATTTATAGGCTTAAGTAAAACTTTAACGAAATATTCATATTAAAGGTTTACAAGCATAGTTCAATGCTTATAATAAATTTAGAGTTTCTAAAACTCGAAAAGGGCAAATCTAGTGAAAGCTAGAGACGCAAAGTTACCGGTCTAAGGGGAAACCTAAGATAGCGGTACTGCCAAATTTAGATATAGTGGGGGCTTATCTTTATTTTGAACAGTGTGCTTTCGGTATACTTTGCGAGCCTTCCCTTCTTTTTCGTGTTAATTTTCATTCATTTTTACTTTTCACTACATCTAGTTATACATAGAAAAGATGTTGTTTTTCTTCAATAAAAAATATAGGTAGCACTTTGCTTGTTTTTACTAGAAAATAGTCTACAAAGGTTTCTAATTGGGTGTATATATTGAGATGGAACAATGAAATATCATGATTCCATAGAGCAAGCAGAACTAAAAATGAATATGGCTGTAAAACAATTACAGCTGTGGAATTTGCCTGCAAGTCCAATAAATTATGCCGTTAGTTACGAATATATTAATAAGAAAAATGTGCCACTAAATGCTGTTATCGAAAACCAGCTTGCACTAGGTAAAAGTCTTGATAATTTCTTTATCGAAGAAAACTACCGCCAATTTATTTTAGGACAAAGTAAGTTCAGAGATGAAATTATTGATGAACTCGATGAAGTTGTTACCCATGTTGAAAAAAACAACCAAAATTCATCATTGAGCATCGGTAAACTTATTTCTAATTTAGATAGTAATATCTCACACTTGCAATCGACCGATAAACAAAAAGCCATTATCGCTGCAAATAATATACGCCAAGCATCACAAGTATTTAAACAACATCAACAAAAACTTGCCGAACACATTTCATTTGCCCGTAAAAAAACACTGTCACTGCAAATTGAATTAAAAGAAGCACGAAAAGAAGTTTATATGGACTCGCTTACTGGTCTTTATAATCGTAAGGCAATGTCTAAGCACTTAGATTTATGGTTAACTGAAGATCCAAGCCGACAAGTAGCAGCGATTGTAGTAAGTGTCGACAAGCTTGCAGAGGTTAATGAAAAGTTTGGTCATTTAATTAGTGATGTTCTCTTGTCTAAAATAGCGGGGAAAGTTAGCAGTTATGTTGATGACAGCGGATTACCCATTCGCTCTGCAGGTGATGAATTTTTAATTTTATTACCTGATGTTGATAAAGGAAGTGCCAGAGAAATCGCTGACAAAATTTCACATGGTGTTGAAAAGCTTCGTTTTGTTAGTAGTAAGTCTGGCGTAAGATTACCTCAAATGAGCTTGTCTATTGGGGTAGGTAACTTTAATGTAGCAGAAAATGCTAACAGTATTTTGAAAAAATCTCGTCATTTGTTACCAGGTTCCCCCATCAGCAATAAGGTATCAAGTTCTTAAAAGTTTGATACCTTATCAATAAGCGATGCTAAATTCTTTTCTGAATAAACCGCTATATTATTGGCTCTTAATAATTCTGCGGTGATACCTTCTCCTGCAACTTTTATTTTCGTAAAAGACCCATCATATATACCTGTGCTTCCGCAAGATGGACTAAACTCTTTTAATAAAGCAAAACGTATTTTATATTTAAGACATAACTCAAGCGCATTTCTTGCACCACGATAGAATGCATTCGTGACATTTTCACCTTCTTTAGTGAGTACTTGCTTTTTATTTGCCAGCGTAGATTTTTCTGACAATATTATAGTAGGGGGAGACGTTTGAATATTTATAATCTTTGCTTGAATTTCGGCGGCCACTCTAGGTATGGCTAAGCCGCCAGACACTTCAGGGCATATAGAGATAAGCCTATTTTCATTTTTCCATTGTTGGATTATTTCATTCGTTAATGTATTTGCATTTCCATCATATCTAACTTTTTCACCTAAAAAACATGCACTAATTAATATTTTTTCCATATAACTTCAACGCTCTAGATAATAACAATCCAATCAGTTTTCTTTCCTATTGGAGTGATAACTCACACCAATTTACCCTTAAAAGTAATCAGGCAGTTAACTAACTTGGCATAAATGAAAGGCTTTGATTGTCTTAACAGTAGGGTACATTAATACGCGTAACAACCGTACAGTTTCGCCCCTGATCTTTTGCATTGTACAATGCTTTATCAGCTTGTTGGAGTAATTCATCACTAGAATGACCGTGATTAGGATAAATAGAAATTCCTATAGATAAAGTAACGCTATCTAAACTGTTACCTTGATATATTATTTGTTGTTCCGCAACACACTGACGTAATTTTTCAGCTAAAACATGCGCTTCCCTCAAGCCAGTATCAGGACATAAAATGCAAAATTCTTCACCGCCATAACGGCAAGCAATATCTTCTAAGCGTAAATTCAATAAAAATTGTTCAGCCACCATAACGAGCACTTTATCGCCCGCTTCATGACCATAGCTATCATTAAAGTTTTTAAATAGATCAATATCAATCATCAATACTGCTAAGGAACTTTTCTGCCGTCCTGCACGATTAAGTGCTTGTTCAAAAGATTCAAGCATAAAACGACGGTTATATAGTTCGGTTAAGGGGTCTCTAATTGCTTGGTTACGCAAGCTATCTTTTAGTAGTACATTCACCATTGCACTACTTAACTGCGGAGCTAAACTTTTCAATAAATTTTGATACTGAATATCAATAATTTTTTCTTTGGTTACTAACTGCAAAATACCAATGAAATCCCCTTCATGAATGAGGTCATAACAAAGGCTATGCTCAGAATGATGACAACGATTCAAAGGAAGATTTGTTGAACTTTGAAATTGTAACAACCAGCGATTTTTTGTCATGGTAGCAATATCATCATGCCAATCATTCCCCCAGTGACTCACCTCATTCAATGAGCTTTTTTCATCCAGTATAAAAATAGCACCACTCATTAAAGGTAATAATTTGGGCATAATATTCTGCAGAACAATCGCAGCATCATCTAAGGTAGATGCTGCATTTAGCATCGTTGTCATGGTTTGAATAAGGGTAATTTCTCTTGTTCTAGCAATAATGCGTGGCTCTTGGAGAGCGCGCTCATGATTCACCGCTTTTTTGATTAAGTTGATTAATAATGTACCGAAAATGACAATAACAATAATCGAAACAAATATAATAACGAGGAAACTCCAACGCATAGTTAAAATAGCCTGTTGGTAAGCATCTGCCGATACAGATGTTCTTATAATAATATTTGAGTCCTTATCATAAATAGCCAAATACACCATATCTTGCTTTAACGTATCGCTATAGCGAAATGCTAATCTTTCATTATTTTCTAATGCATAAGTAACTTCAGGATGATTTAATTGATTTTTTACCTTTGAAAGATCGGCAACGTTAATATCTGAGTCGGCCAGTAACTTGCCTTTAACAGTGATGTAACTGATACGGGATGATGATGTTTTTGACAGCTGCACTGCTCTTTTTGTTAAATATTGTGATTGTGTCTCGGCACTGGTTTGAGGGGAATTTTCGACTAAATAGGGAGATGCAAAAGACGCAAAAGTTCGCAACTTCTGTTCGAGTTGATCTTGTAATGTTTCCTTTAAATGAAACTCCATGCCTACCATGCTAATAATAAAAATTGTGAGCATTACGGTAATAGGCATGACTATTATTTTATTATGTAGTTTCATGCTGTATTTGTTTTAAATAGTCTCATCAATATTGAGACGACTTAAAACTAAAAATATCACTTAATTGAATTAGTTAAAAATACTTAGGATCGAACTTGATACTATTTATCAAGTATCCAATTCCTATTTTACTTTTTATACTCTTAAATGTTGTGTTTGAGTATAGAACAACATCTTTTATTTGTACAAAAAACAAGCAAACCAATTAATTGACTATAGATAACTAGTTATAATTTCAATATTCTTGATACTAAATCAAAGAATCATAGATTACCTTTGCTTCGATTAAAAAAATCAACGACAGTCTAGCTCTTTTCTCATATACTCAAGACAGTGTAAAAAATCCTAACTATGAGAGAGAAATAAGTTATGAATAAAATTACTTTAGCTGTTGCAGCTACTGTTATGATGGCATCTCCTGTTTTTGCTGGTGATGCTGCTGCTGGTAAAGCTAAAACTGGTATGTGTGCTGCTTGTCATGGCGCTGCTGGTATATCAGCTGTTCCAATGTACCCAAATCTTGCAGGTCAAAAAGAAGCTTACCTTGCTAAGCAACTTAAAGACTTTAAAAGTGGCAAACGTAAAGATCCAGTGATGGCACCTATGGCTATGGCTTTAAGTGACGAAGATGTTGCAAACGTTGCAGCTTACTACGCAAGTTTAAAATAACACTTCACTTGTGATGAATTGCCATTCATCAAAAGTTAGTATTAAAAACGCTCACTTGAGCGTTTTTTTGTTTAAGCACTATGCTGTTGAATAACTTCCAGAAAATCAAAACCATAACGTGAAAGTTTAGTGTCGCCAATACCGCTAATGTTTAACATTTGCTGTGATGTTTGTGGTTTTACACGAGCTAGCTCTGATAATGTTGCATCATTGAACACAATGAATGGCGCAATATCTTCTGCATCTGCAATTGTTTTACGTAAACTCCTCAATTTAATAAACAGTCCACGATCGTAGCGTTTATCAGGTTTTTCTTGTTGCCAGTAACTCGCTTTTTGTAATCTTGGCGAGGCTAACATTAAGGGTTCTTCACCCTTTAACACCGAACGAGAAGCTTGCGTTAAACATAACGCAGAATGTTGGGAAATGTCTTGCTGTAAAAATCCTAAATGGATCAATTGCCTAATAATTGCAAACCAATAACCAGGCGTTTTACTTTTACCAATCGCAAAAGTGGATACTTTATCATGCTGTTGCTGCTTAACTTTTTCAGTTAACTCACCTCTAAGTACTTGCACAACATGTTCAATATCACCTTTTTGTTGAATTCGAAAAACGCATGATAATACTTTTTGTGCCGCTTCTGTGGCGTCAAACTGAGTAGGAGGATCAAGGCAGATATCACAATTACCACACTTTTTCGTGGTAAATTCCGCAAAGTAATTCAGTACCACCTGTCGTCGACAAGTTTGAGCTTCAATAAAGCCTTTCATCGCTTGAAAGCGTTGCAACTCAACATTTACTCTATCTTCGTTCTCACCATCCGCTATACGCTTGGTAATGCGTTCAACATCTTTTTCATCATATAAAAATAATGCTTCTGCTGATAAGCCATCTCGTCCAGCACGGCCAATTTCTTGATAATATGACTCTAACGTTCTCGGCGGCTCAAAATGTATAACAAAGCGAATATTTGACTTATTGATCCCTAAACCAAAAGCTACCGTAGCAACAACAACTTGAATATTGTCCTTAGCGAAACCATCTTGAACAATATTGCGCATTTCAGTTTCCATTCCGGCGTGGTACGCAGAGCAGTTAACACCAGAGCTCGCTAGCATTTTTGATAACTTTTCTACTTGCCAACGACTATTGCAGTAAACAATTCCGCAATCATCACCTCGCTTTTTAATATAACGCAGTACCTGATGGTCTCCTTTATACTTGTCAGCAAGGGTAAAGCGTATGTTTGGTCGATCAAAACTATCAAGGTGAATATAAGGATCATTCAAGCCGAGCTGAAGTAATATATCTCTACGCGTAGTAACATCGGCAGTCGCCGTCAATGCCATAACGGGTACCGATGGAAACTTTTGTTTTATCGTATGAAGCTGTGTGTAAGCAGGTCGAAAGTCATGGCCCCATTGTGATATACAGTGCGCTTCATCAATTGCAAATAAGCTTATCTCCATACTCGCTAAGCCTTGCATAAAGTAATAGTTTTTTAATCGTTCTGGGGCAATGTATAACAACTTGATTTCGCCAACAGATAAACGTTTAAAAATATCATTTATCGTTTCTTGATCTAAACTCGAATTTATATAAGCAGCTGAAATTCCCTGTAAAGTTAAGCCGTCTACTTGATCTTTCATTAGTGCAATTAAAGGAGAAACGACAATGGTCAATCCTGGTAATAATACCGCAGGAAGCTGATAACACATTGACTTCCCCCCGCCTGTTGGCATCAGCACTAAGCTATCTCGTCCTAAGAAAAGTTGCTGAATAATTTCTAATTGACCATTGCGAAAGGTTTGATAACCAAAATGATGCTTTAGCGCATCTTCAAGCTGTGGTTGTGAGACTGTAGGGAGAGGAGTTTGCAACGGAATTAACTTTATTAAATACAATTATGTCTATTTTACCTCAGTCACAAAAAAGTCGAGAGCACTATTTTAGTATTTCTTGAATGCCTTGAAAGATCAATGCTAAGCTACCACCAAGACATCAGACCAGTTAAGGTAAACCTTTAGATATATTGGAATCTCTATGACTAATAATTTACAACAAAAACAATTAATTGAACAACTTACTCATTTTTGGTCAAACAACTTGCCTTTTAACAACCTCCTTGGACTTAGGGTTGGTAAGTTTGATTGTAATACTTCTGAAGTTCGTTTTTTATGGCAAGATAAATTAATGGGCAACCCTTTGCAAAAAACACTACACGGTGGTGTTACTGCATCAGCTCTCGATTTTGCAGGTGGTGTTGTGGTTGCAGCCAATATGATCACGCAAATCAAAGATAAAACGCCAGAAAGTATTCAGCAGTGTTTAAGCTGCTTAGGTACTATTGACCTTCGAACAGACTACCTTCGTCCTGGAAGAGGCGAAGAGTTTATTGCCACAGCTCATATCATTCGTAGCGGGAATAAAGTCGCTGTCGCTCGCATGGAAATGCATAATGAAAAAGGCGACCATATTGCTTTTGGTACAGGTACTTACTTAGTGGGTTAATCTAATAACTAATAAGCTGAATTGATAATCCATGTGCTATAATTTGCTCCTTGATTTTTGATGTTAAAGCTTCCTTATTACCATGACTACAACCAATAACAACGATCGTAATGGCGTAATTAACGCTGTTAGTGCTTACCTACTCTGGGGTTTAGCGCCTATTTATTTTAAGTTGATTGCGACGATCAGCTCCGATGAAATTATGGTTCATCGTATTATTTGGTCGAGCCTTTTATTATTTTTAATCGTTATCATAAGTAAAAGATCTCGCGTGCTTATCGACACTCTCAAGCAACCCAAATTATTAGCTAAACTGACACTTTCCGCTTCATTTTTATTAGTAAATTGGTTTTTATTTATTTGGGCAATAAATAATGACCATTTGCTTGATGCCAGTTTAGGATATTTTATTAACCCACTTTTTAGCGTGGCTTTAGGAGTGATTTTTTTAGGTGAGCGTTTACGAAAAATGCAGAAATTTGCCGTTGTTCTCGCGTTGTTCGGTGTATTAATACAGCTTATTGCGTTAGGTTCTTTACCGGTTATTTCATTAGCGCTTGCAGGCACATTTGGTATTTACGGCTTATTGCGTAAAAAAATGCACCTCGACTCTTTTGTCGGTTTGTTAATAGAATCAAGCATGATGCTACCTTTAGCATTGATATACTGGCTACTATTTATTGATAGCAACACTGCCAACATGTTTGAAAACAGCATAAATTTGAATATGTTATTAATAGCTGCGGGAATTGTAACTACGGCTCCTTTATTATGCTTTACTGCTGCAGCAAAGAGATTAACCTTATCAACACTTGGCTTTTTCCAATACATTGGGCCAAGTATTATGTTCGTTTTAGCAACATTTTATTATAACGAAGCACTGCAGCCAGCAAAATTATTTACCTTTGCCGCCATTTGGTTAGCATTAGTTGTTTACAGTTTTGACTCATTACAGGCAAGAAAGGAAAAACGAAAAGTAGCCTTAGATGAACGTCTAAGCAGTTAATTTCGTCGGTAAGATAATGCTTTCTTATTGTCAATAATGATACATTCACTGTATTTTTTGTACAAAAAAGCACCTAAAGAATAACGGCTGTTTTAGGTGCTTTTATTATAAGTACAGTAAGACCAAGTTGATTAATTATCGCCTCATTTTAATGGTAAAAATTAAAGAGTAGATCATTTATTTAATCAAATTGCGCTAAGCCAATAATGCTATTCATCAACACCGAAAATGCTAATTTGATTACGGCCATTTTCTTTTGCGCTATAAAGAGCACCATCTGCTTGATTCATTTGCATTGCTAGTGTTTCTTGGCTGTTGCATACAACACCAATACTAACAGTAAATACTATATGATGTTCTTCGTGAGCCACTTGAGATACCGAAATATCGCGGCGTAAATCATCTATTTTAGTATAAAGTTGATCTTCATCTGTACCGTGCATAATAATAGCAAACTCTTCTCCACCTAAACGTGCAAGCAAACCAGAGCCCAAATGTTTTCGCATATATAATGCGAGAACTTTTAAAACATGATCACCAGCATCATGCCCGTAGGTGTCATTCACTTTTTTGAAAAAATCAATATCAAGCATTGCGACACAATAAGGAATATTTCTTTTAATATATTGCGGAATCAGTTTTTCAGCTTTCGTGAAAAATGCTCGTCTATTTGGTAAGTCAGTTAGATAATCTGTATTTGCCGATTTTTGAATTTGCTCGATATTATTCAAATTTTCAATATTTTGGGTAATACGACAATAAAATTCTTCAGGACAAAATGGTTTACGTAAAAAATCATCTGCACCATTTTTAATAAAGCGCGCCGAATGCATGCCATTGTCAGCGCCAGAAATACCAATGATAGATAATTGATCACGGCTATAAATTTTACGAATTTCATTGGTCAATTCAATACCGTCCATAACCGGCATTTCTAAATCAGTGATCACCAACTTAATGTCTTTATGTTGCTTTAACCGTTCAAGTGCTTGAACACCATCATTGGCTAAATAAACACTAAAATTACGACGTTTTAATAACTGAGATACATAATTTCGTGCTGCTGAAGAATCGTCAACCACCAGAATACCTGTGCTGCTATTGGTAATTTGCCAATGTAGAATGCGCTTTAAATAAAGGAAAGCTTGGCTATTCTCTTTGGGAATATAATCAACAACGGGTTGAGCAAGAATTTGCTGGCGGGTGATTTCGTCCATTTTTCCTGTCATTACTACACTAGCAATACCATGTGATAGTACACAAGCGATTGCTTCACCATTGAGTGCGTCAGGTAGACTGTAATCAATGGTCGCAGCAAAAAAATCACTGCTACCTTGTAAAATATTTTCTACTTCAGCTAGAGTCGAGGCGATTGTTACCTGATAATTCAATGCCTCACCAATCTGCTTAATAACACGTGCTATCGGCTTACTATCTTCTACTACGAGCAATTGCTTTGACATATAATTGTTAACCTTATTTTAAAATGGCATCAAATGAAAAAAATAATCACTTTCAATTGATTTTAAACGACAGCTTGTAAGTTAGCATAGGCGACAACCAGCCATTTACTACCTACATCGGTAAAATTAACTTGAATACGGCTCTGAGCTCCAGAACCTTCATAATTCAGAACTACACCTTCACCAAATTTAGCATGAATAACAGACTGTCCCAAACTAAACCCTGAATTTTCAAATGTTTCTAAGGTGAAGGTCGACGAAAACTTTCCTTTCGTTGAAGGACGAGTGACTTGGTTTTGTAACCTAATTTCTTCTGTACACTCTGGTGGCAGTTCTCGTAAAAAACGGCTGGCTTTATGAAATTTTTCTTGGCCATAAAGTCGACGGCTTTCCGCATGACACAAGTATAGCTTATTCATCGCCCGTGTCATGCCCACATAACATAAACGACGTTCTTCCTCTAAACGGCCGATTTCTTCTACTGATTTTTGTGAAGGAAACATGCCTTCTTCTAAGCCCGCAATAAAGACTAATGGAAATTCTAAACCTTTCGCTGAATGCATCGTCATTAATTGCACAGCCGGTTCATAATCATCCGCTTGAGACTCTCCAGCTTCAAGGGCAGCGTGAGTTAAAAATGAAGTTAACTTGGTTTGTTCTTCGATTAATTCCGGGTCAGCTTCAAATGTTTGACAAGCAGTAACTAGCTCATTTAAATTTTCTATTCTTGCTTCAGCACGTTCGCCTTTTTCAGCTTGGTACATAGCCTTTAAACCACTGTGTTGAATAACAAAGTTAGCTTGTTGATCGAGATCTAAATGGCTAGAGTCATCTTCAAGTTGGTCAATAACACTCACAAAATTTTGAATCACTTTAGCACTTCGCCCTTTGAGTTCATCATTTTTTAACATGTATTGACACGCTTGCCATAGAGTCATTTCTAAGCTGCGTGCAGCATCACGTATTAATGACAAGCTCGTATTGCCAATCCCACGTGTTGGCGTATTAATAATGCGTTCGAATGCGGCATCATCATCACGATTATTGAGTAAGCGTAAATAGGCGAGTGCGTCTTTTATCTCTAACCGTTCGAAAAAGCGTTGTCCGCCATAAATTCGATACGGTAAACGGCTTTGTAATAGAGCTTCTTCCAATAAACGAGATTGCGCGTTACTACGATATAAAATAGCTACGTCGTCTAAGCTGCCTTCTTTACGCCAATCGGTAATTCGACCGGCGATAAAACGTGCTTCATCAATTTCATTGAACGCGGTATAGATAGATATTTTCTCGCCAGCTTCATCTTCTGTCCATAATTTCTTACCTAAACGATTATTATTATTAGCGATAAGTTTATTGGCAGCATTAAGAATATTAGCGGTAGAGCGGTAGTTTTGCTCTAAGCGTACGGTTTCAGGTTTGTCGAATTCATTTAAAAAACGTTGAATGTTTTCAATTTTGGCGCCACGCCAGCCATAAATTGATTGGTCATCATCACCAACAATCATCACCTTGCTTGATGCTTTACCTAAAATGTTTAACCACGCATATTGAATAGCATTGGTATCTTGAAATTCGTCCACCAAGATATGCTTAAACCGTTGTTGATAATGAGCCAGCAATATCGGGTTATTTAACCAAAGCTCATGAGCACGTAATAATAATTCCGCAAAATCAACCAGACCTGCTCGGTCACATGCTTCTTGATAGCCACTATACACTTTAACAAAAGTTTGCTCTGTTGGATCATCATAGACTTCAATGTGTTGTGGACGAATCCCTTCATCTTTTTTACCGTTTATATACCACTGCATTTGCTTAGGTGGCCAACGTTTTTCGTCAATTCCTAACGAACGTACGATGCGCTTAACTAAACGTAACTGATCGTCAGAATCAAGCACTTGGAAATTTTGTGGTAATTTCGCTTCTTGAAAATGCATGCGAAGTAAACGGTGTGCTAAACCATGGAATGTACCGATCCACATACCATGTACATTCCCTTCAACGGTTTTTTCAACGCGCACACGCATTTCTGCTGCCGCTTTATTAGTAAAAGTAACCGCTAAAATACTATGAGAAGAAGCCTTCTCAACCTGCATTAACCAAGCAATGCGTTGCACTAAAACTCGAGTTTTACCACTACCTGCGCCAGCCAGCACCAACATATTTTGTAGGGGGGCAGCGACAACATCACGTTGTTTTTCATTGAGTGACTCAAGTAATTCAGAAACGTCCATAACGGGAAAATAACCTTAGAAAAGTTGAAAGTAAGAGTATAGATAAATTATAACAAGTGATGCAATTCGCAAATATCAGATAATTCAATATTAGGTAAAACGGTCAGTGGCTTGCCAACATCAAAGCAAGAAATCCATGCGGTTTGGCAGCCTGCATTTACCGCCCCTTGAATATCAGAACGACCGCAATCACCGACATGTAATAATTGTTCAGGTTTTATTAATAGCTTATCACAAGCAGCATTGAACATATCGACATAGGGTTTTTGTCTAAGTTGAATATTTTCACCGCTGTGCGTCGTTATTCTATCTCCCGCATGAAAGCGATATTGAAAATAATGTGAAATACCTATTTTGTCCGTATCAACGTTACCGTTACTGATCGCTACTAATGGATATTTTTGTTGCAGACTTTTTAATAATCGATGAACAGAGTCAGGAACGACAAAATCACTGCGCTGCAACACGAAATACTCTAACGCTTTTTTTGCCTCTGTTTTAGCAACCCTGTTCGATAAACCTAATGTTTTCATACCTAACGTATAAGTAGCTAAACGTATATCTCCCACATGATGAATTAATTGCGGGTTTTCTTGCAAGACTTGTTGGCGAAATGGCCACCAAAACAGGTAATCAAATATCGTATTTTCATCACAACGGCTTAATGTATTTTGTGATGAGAAAAGTTTAGAAAAATAGGCAACCATTTTTGCGTCGGTTGCCATCATTACCGGATAATTACTGTATAAGGTATCATCAAGATCAAAGCTAATCGCTTGAAAGGGCTCTAACCGACGGTAAAATTTCATCTATTCAGTTATTTATATAATTGTTGAACAAGCAATTTTGCCACTAACTTTCTAAATTGACTCAGTAATAACGTATCCATGCGTGGATCAAAATGGTCGGCATCAGCACTGCTTATCGCTAAAAAACCAATGACATCATCAAAATGGTTGAGTTTAATTAAGACCACAGAGCCTTCTTGATGTTGAGAAAAAATCAGTTCTTGTTCACTTTTTTGTAAGCGGCCAAAGTAATAATCATCTTTAGATAAACGGTTATTCATCACACCGGCACAATCATTTTTAACAATGCTTGCATGTTCAACTACCGTATTTTCTTTTAACCACACTTTTAAGCCTGATAACGACAAAAGTTCAGTGGTTGCTTGGTATAAACAATCAAGTAACTCGTCTGCAGAACGGCAATCTAATAAACGTAAATATAAATCACTGTATAAAGCAAAAAGTTGCTCGTTTTGATTCGCGATCGCCATTAACTGAGTTATTTCTTCTTCTAAGCTATGAATTTTTTGACGTTGTTGGCTCTGCTGCCTTTCGACTAACGAAACAGTTCCGCGATGAGTATCAGTTAAACGTAAGCTATTTATCAGCTCAGGATTGCGGTTAAAGAATTCTGGATTGTCATGTAAGTAATCAACAATAATGTCATCAGTTAACTTTACTTCGTCTAACTGTATTGGGTTTGAATCGCTCAATTTATTTCTCTACTTCTGAATTTTTGTCTTATATATTCGATTTATTCTGGCTTTGTCTTGTAAAGCGCACCTACAGGTTTAATTGCCCGTCAAATACATGTACCGCTGGACCGGTCATCTTTACTGAATTTCCAGGGCCTTTCCAATATACTTTTAAGGTACCACCAGGTAATTCTACTGTCACATTTTTACTTAATTTATTTTGTATTTGACCAATAACTACAGCAGCACATGCACCGCTACCACAAGCTAATGTTTCCGCGGTGCCACGTTCATAAACACGAAGTTTGATATGATCGGGAGAAATAATTTCCATAAATCCAATATTCGCTTGCTGAGGAAATCTTTCGTGATGCGACAACGCTTTGCCTAACGTAGCAACAGGCGCTTCAATGATAGATTCAACCGTTAGAACACAGTGAGGGTTACCTAAAGATACCACACCACATAATACCGTTTCATCTTCACTACGTAGGATATAAGTACCTTCAACTTTTTGAGCGGTAAAAGGCACTTGGCTCGGTTCAAACTTTGGTGTCGGCATATTCACCGAAACATTACCGTCACGTTCAACGAATAAGGTCATTTTTCCTGATTGCGTAGACACTTTAATTTTATTTTTATTCGTTAATCCTTTTAAACGCACAAACTTAGCAAAACAACGTGCGCCATTACCACATTGACCGACTTCACTACCGTCAGCATTGAATATACGATAATGAAAATCTAAATCGGGATCATACGGCGGTTCAACCACTAAAACTTGGTCAAAACCAACGCCAAAATTTCGGTCGGCTAAATGCTTTATTTGTTCATTCGACAAATAAACATTCTGCGTTACATTGTCTAACACTAAAAAGTCGTTGCCTAAACCGTGCATTTTTGAAAAATTAACTAACATCAATAACCTATTCTTAAATTCTGAACTAATTCTATTACGCTTATTTAGGTAACAAAGACTCGCCTTGCCACAATTGCTCAATTGTTTCGCGAGCTCGTATCAAATGATTATTTTCACCATCGACCATAATTTCTGCAGCTTTTGGGCGACTATTATAATTTGAACTCATGGTGAAACCGTAAGCACCTGATGAACGAATCGCGAGTAAATCGCCTGCTTTAATATTCAGTTCACGTGCTTTACCAAGAAAATCACCCGTTTCACAAATAGGGCCAACAATATCGTAAGTTTGCTTGTCAGCACCCTTGCTTTGCTCAACTTCAATAATTGCCTGCCATGCTTGATATAACGACGGACGAATTAAGTCATTCATTGCTGCATCAACAATAGCAAAATGTCTGTCTTGATTGGTTTTCAAAAACTCAACTTCGGTCACTAATATTCCGGCATTAGCCATAATGGCACGACCAGGCTCATAAATCAGCGTAATTTCACGATCCGCCAATTTATCTGCAATCGCTTTCGCATATTCATTTGGGTGTGGTGGAGTTTCATCCTCGTAACAAACACCTAAACCACCACCGACATCAATATGCGATAACGTAATATCTATTTTTGCTAAACGGTCAACAAGTGCTAGCACTCGGTCAAGTGCATCTAAAAAGGGCTGAACTTCAGTGAGCTGTGAGCCGATATGACAATCAATGCCCTTCACTGCAATATGTGACAAACCGCTGGCATGCTGATACAAATCAAAAGCATCTTCGATACTTATACCAAACTTATTTTCTTTTAAGCCCGTAGAAATATATGGATGAGTTCCCGCATCAACATCTGGGTTTACCCGTAAAGAAACGGGCGCAATGATATTCATGTTTTTAGCAACTTGCTGAATACGTGTTAATTCAGCGGCCGACTCGACGTTAAAACAATAAATACCTTTTTCTAAAGCAAAGGCAATTTCAGCTGATTTTTTTCCGACTCCAGAAAATACCACTTTATTCGCATCACCGCCGGCTTGCAGTACACGAGCAAGCTCACCTTGAGAAACGATATCAAAACCGCTTCCTAATCGAGCCATAACATTTAAAACTGCAAGATTACTATTTGCTTTCACCGCATAGCATACAATGTGAGGTTTATCGCCAGCAGCTTGGTCAAAAGCATGCCAATGGCGCTCAATAGTCGCCCGAGAATATATATATAATGGCGTACCGTATTGCTTAGCAAGTTTAGTAACGGAACAATCTTCCGCATAAAGTGAAGTGTTTTTATAATTGAAAAAATCCACGACTAAATTTCCGACGGTTGTTGAGTTGGCGAAGTTTGGTTTTGTTCAGCTTTAGTGTCATTTTTGGTTTTTTTTATTTGTTCAGCAGCAGGTTTTTGAGTAAGTGGACCTTTAATTCCACATCCACTTAAAAGCACTGATATAATAAAAAAAACTAAAATAATTGAATTTTGTATACTCATACTTGATTTATTCGATTTTTTTCTCATGATAGACGTTTTATAATCTCATGACCAACAAATAGCTAGCAAAGATGAATAAAAGTCATTCCGCTAGAAAAGGAAGCATTAATGAACGACAGCCAATACAATTTTATTGCCGATGAAATTATTCTTCAAATCGAAGAAGCCATTGAAGATTGTGGTACCGACATCGACTTCGAAGGTATTAGCGGAATGTTAACGCTTACCTTTAAAAATGGCAGTAAAGTCATCATTAATAAACAAGCACCGTTACATGAAATTTGGGTAGCGACAAAATTTAATGGCCACCATTTTCAATGTGACAATGGCCAATGGACAGACAAACGCGGCGGCGGTGAACTTTGGCAGTTTTTATCAAAAGCTGTAAGTATTCAGGCCGACACCGACATAACTATCAGCGCAGGATAATTTTAATGAGCACAGCAACTGTACGCATCGCCACACGTAAAAGCGCACTCGCTTTATGGCAAGCAGAATATGTAAAAGCACAATTGGAACATTTTCACCCCGGCATTACCGTTGAACTTGTTCCGATGACCACAAAAGGCGATATTATTTTAGATACACCGTTAGCTAAAGTTGGCGGTAAAGGTTTATTTGTTAAAGAACTTGAAGTGGCGATGCTAGAAGATCGTGCCGACATTGCTGTTCATTCTATGAAAGATGTACCGGTAGAGTTCCCTGAAGGTTTAGGGCTAGAAGTTATTTGTCCCCGAGAAGACCCACGTGACGCCTTTGTATCAAACACCATCAACAGTCTTGCTGAACTTCCACAAGGTGCCATTGTAGGTACTTCGAGTTTACGCCGTCAATGTCAAATTAAAGCGTTACGCCCAGATCTAGATATTCGTGATTTACGCGGAAACGTTAACACGCGTTTGAAGAAATTAGATAACGGTGAATACGATGCGATTATTCTTGCAGCTGCGGGCCTGATACGCTTAGAAATGCCAGAGCGAATTCAAGAGTTTATTGAACCAGAAGTTATGCTACCAGCTAACGGACAAGGTGCTGTAGGCATAGAATGTAGAAAAAATGATGAAGTACTTAAAGCGTTGCTCGCACCATTAGGTTGTGAAACTACTCGCATACGCGTGTTAGCTGAACGAGCAATGAATCGTGCTTTAGAGGGCGGTTGTCAGGTTCCTATTGGTAGTTACGCCGTTATCCAAGAAAATGGTGAAGTGTTTTTACGTGGTTTAGTAGGAGCAACTGACGGTAGTGAAATACTGACCAGTGAAATTACCGGTAATAATAGTAATGCTGAGCAATTAGGTAACACCCTTGCTGAGCAATTACTTGAAAAAGGCGCCGACAAAATACTACGTCAGGTATATGCCGAACAGTAAACTGCAGGTTTTAATTACACGTCCTGAAAAAGCAGGGCGTGTTTTAGCACAGCAGTTAAAAAGTATCGGTATTGAAACTCATTGCCAACCTTTTTTTGATTACCACGCACTTGCCACTAAAAAGAGCACCAAAAATCTCATTGAACAATACCCGCAAGCTATGCTTATTTTTGTCAGCGTTGCCGCGGTAAAATTTGCACACCACACCTTTGACTTTTCACAATGGCAACAAAAATGCGTTATTGCTGTGGGAAGCGCAACCCAGATTGCATTAAAAGAATTAGGGGTAAAGGCTATTTCTCCTGAGCTTCATACCAGCGAAGGCTTATTAATGCTTAGCGCACTCGCTGAAGAAAATATAAACGCTCAAAATGTTATTATAATTCGTGGTGACGGCGGCCGAGAACACCTTGCCCAAGAACTGCGCTTACGTGGCGCGAAAGTTCACTACCTAGAAAGTTATAAAAAAGTTTGGCATCAACTCAGCCAAAGCCATGTTCAGCAATGGAAAGATCAGCAAATAAATTGTATTGTTGTTACCAGTAACGCTTTGCTAGAAAGCATAGTACACTTAATAAAGAATTCAGACAGTTACTGGCAAACCACGGGGCTATGGGTTGTAGCCAGCAGTCGCATTGCCGAACGAGCAAAACAACTAGGGTTACTCAATATCATTAATGCTAATGGTGCTAATGATCAAGCCATGCTTAGTGCAATCACTTTATATGGAAAGAATAATGACTGATAAAAAACCAAACGAATCAAAGCCTTCAGAAGAAAAAGCCACTGAAGAAAAGTCAGAGCAAGGTTTTTCCACGTCAATTTCACTTAGCTCTGCCACCAAAGAATCGCCTAGTAATGAAAAAAATCAACCTGCAACAAACAAAGCGACTACGTCAGCCAACGAGAAAAAATCAACAATGAAATCGACCGAAAAAGTGTCAAACCCTGCAACAAAAAATAGCATAGATAGAAATAAACAAAAATTATCAAAAGTAGCGATAGTGGCGCTAATTATTGCGTTATTAGCAAGTACTGCGGTTGGCTTTCTTTATTATTGGCTTATGCAACAACAAGCTTTAGCCGAGCAAAGCATTTTACAGCAAAACCAACAAACTCAACAAAGCTTAGCCAATAGTGAGAAACGGATAAATCAGTTGCTTGTTCAACAACAAACAAAATTCTCTCAGCGCTTAACAAACAACATCACGAGTGAAATAACGACAATAAAAAAAGACAGCCAAATTAAAATTACCCAACTTGAAAAAGCTGTTGAGCGCTTATCACAAAATCAACCAAACGATTGGTTACTTCACGAAGCAGAGTACCTTATTCGTATAGCGACACGTACAATATGGTTAGAGCAAGACACAAGTGCAGCAATTAGCTTGTTACAAGATGCTGATTTGCGTTTGAAAGAATTAAAAGATCCTGAGTTTTTACCCATTCGCCAATTAATACGTGAAGATATCGCCCAATTAGAGTTAATGCCTAATATAGACAGCGAAGACACCATCATGACGTTAATAGCGATGAATAAACAGCTGAAAAATTTACCGATAAAATCAGAGCGCATACCCGAGGACTTTGTTACCCAAGTTGAATTAGATTTGTCAGAAAACATGAGTGATTGGCAAGAAAACTTAGATAAAACATGGCAATATTTTGCAAATAGTTTTTTTAAGATCAGCCCAAGAACTGGCAGTACAGAAGCGTTATTATCACCGCAGTTTCAGCAAAATTTGCGTGAAAATTTAAGTCTTAAATTACAATTAATTCAATGGTCAGCCAGCCAGCGAAAACAGAAAATTTATAATCAAACCTTAAACGACGTGCAAGTATGGTTAGAGCAATACTTTGATATGACTGCTATAGAAAACAAAAACTTCTCTGAAGGTATTGATGCACTCAAAAATGAAGTGGTAAGTTACGACTACCCAACAACACTTTCATCGCTCAAAGCTATTCGTAAGGTACTCACTAACCAACCATTAAAGCCTATTATTGATAAGATAGAACAAAAGAATGATAAAGAAACGCCCGTTTTAGAAGTGCCTGAAAGTAAAATAGCTCCTAAATTGCAAGAGCAATCTAAAAGTGTAAGCGAGGCGGCATAATGAAAAGAATAATATGGATTATTTTGATATTAGTCTTTTTTGTTGCGATTGCTGTTAGCCCAATGCTGATTAGCGAAAAAGGTTACATTCTAATTTCTATGGGCGATTCAATTATTGAATTAACAGTAGTTAGTGCCTGTATCATGCTAACGCTACTATTTGTTGCCTTCATTTTATTGTTCAAAATTATTCGTGGGAGTCTACATTTTGGTATTAGCGGCTGGCATAAAATTGCTTTTGCAAGTCGTCGCCGTGGCTTAAAAGATTTTAATCGTGGCATTGCCGCCTTTATTCTTGACGATCACCAGCAAGCCGAACAGTTATTAGCGAAAGCAGCTGAGCCGTCTAAATTCCCTCGTACCGCCTATTTAATGGCCGCCGCCGCATCTTCAAAACAATCATTACGTTCAAACACGAATCATTACTTAGGTTTATTGGCGCAAGAAGACCACACCATCAAAACCTCTGGTTTAGAGTCTATATTAGTGACGATAAAATTACTGATGTTACAAGAAGACTTTACACAAGCGCGTACTATCATTGATGAACATCACAAACATATTGGCCATGATGCTCGCTTGTTAAGTTTAGAAATTGAGTTGAGCTTACAAGAAAAACGTTTTGATTACGTCATTGGTCAACTCGTTTCAGCTCGAAAACAGAAAACGATTAATGATGAAAGAATAACGTCTTGGGAAGCAACAGCATTTTATGGCGCGTTCAGTGAAACAATACGCAAAGAAAGTAAAGATTCACTCGCACAGATGTGGAAAAGTCTAGCCAATAAATTAAAACAACGCGAAGCAATACTCTTTGCTTATTGCCAAGTGTTAGCTGAGAACAACATCACCGAACCGCTAAATAAAATATTATTACCTGCGGTAAAAAAAGGGGCTGACGTTAAGTTTTTACAAAATATTCGTCTACTACCACTTATCGCTGCTGACGATTTAATTAGCGCAGTACAAAAGCACTTACACCATGATCAACATAGTGCTAAATGGTTAAGCTGTTTAGCTCATTTAGCCGCTAAATCTCAGCAACTTCCAATGGCAGAAAAAGCCTTTAATAGCTTAGTTAACTTGGAAGGAAAACAATACGACTCGACTGATTTACTGACTTTTTCTCAAGTACTAGAACAGCAAGGTGAATATCAAAAAGCGAACCAAGTATTAAATAAAATAGTGGCTAAAACGGTCAACCATAAGAATAATGTTCTACAAAAAATTAACGGAAATGAAGCATAATGAATTTAACGATCGACTTTAATAAACCAGAAATTGCCGGCGCTTTTGATTGGCAGTTATGCCAAGAAATTAATGTGAGAAACGAACAAGGCGATGTTATTGCTAAGGCCGAAATTGAACTGATCACCATTAATAAACATCGTGATGCGTTAGGCTCTTACACGTTATTAGCAGATGAACATACCGACTGGGAAATTCCACTCAATCTTTATTTTAAAGGCCAAAATCTGACAAAAAATTTGTGTGAGAAATTAGGGATTACCCCTGATACTAAAAAGGCTAAAACACATATTTTACTTGAAGCTATTAGTGTTCTTCCTGAGTTCCGTAAACAAGCTGTCGGTCAGTTCTTATTGAAAGAAATAGCAAAACATCATGAAAAGGCACAGTCAATAACAGTGTTAAGCATGTCAATGCATCAATTTGTTGACCCCGATGAATGTGAAGATGAAAGCAACAAAGCTTATTACAAAGCAGCGGATTTACAAACAGCAATGGTTTCGACCGATGAGTTAGCTAACTTTTTTACTCAAAGCGGCTTTATCGAATATGAAGTTGATGAAAATTTACTTGCAGAACCTCTTCAATATGAAATATTTGTCGCGAGTCCGCAAAGTATCTTAAAAGGTTAAGCTGAAAAAACTCAACTATTAGAGAAAGTTAAATTATTTATATTGAGTAATGCAGGGGTTTATCATGTTTGCCATCCATGGCGATTGGACAATTGAAGTACATGGCAATGTTATCGTTCAGTGGTTTTCTGGCTGCTGGAACGAAGAAGCAATTATCGCTTACGTGAAAGAATTTCAAGAGAAGGCAAGCTCTTTAAAAGAAAAAGAATGGGCAATTATGTCTTCATTTGAAAACTGGGAGCTAGGTGTTCCTGGTATAGATAAGCATATTGAAGCGCATTGTATTTGGTTCAAAAATAATGGCTGTGTTAAAGATTGCCATATCTACACACCTAATGCAGCTAAAGAGATGCAACTTGAAAGGTTAATTCCTCATACTGATGAGTTATACGAACGACAAACATTTACGAATACTGAAGATGCAGTTGCTTGGTTAGCAGGCCATGGTTTTGTGGTCAACCCTTTGAGTATTAGACAATGACATGCAAATAATTTATCTATCGATAAATCAGTAGAACCAATAATAATTACTCTAATAATCTGAACTGAAAAAACCTTATTTAATCATAACTAAAAAATTCTAAGCAGCTATTAAATAAGGTTCTTTACCTTGATGTTTGTTATTTCGTTTGAATGAACCTTTACCTTTCTTAGCGTTAACAATTTGTAATTTATAGACTTTAGACGTAACTAACGCCGCTAAAAAATTATCTTTTATTTCTCCTCTTCCTAAATCAGAGGCTGCCTTATTTTTCTGTTTATTACACTTTTTCTTGTTACTCATTTCACACGCTCTTTAATAATAAAAGCCATCAGAATGATGGCTTTTGTCGATTTAAGTTATCAAAACTGTATTAAGATTAAATATAAGCAAAGGCGTCAGCAAACATATGCTCAACTAATGCACCTTGTTCTAAAAAGTCGGTACGAACGACGCCAACCATATCAAAACGACCTGCCAAATAAATATCATAATCTGCCAAATTTTTAATATCTGCCATAACAACTTTATGTACCATTCCAACTTTCCCTTGCCAGTTGTCATCAGCAGTTTCGACAACCGGATGAAAAGTACCATTTGTTAAACTAGAAATTATTTTAGTTGTTTTTTCCATTTCATAGCAAGCACTTGGCTGACGAAGCCCCCAATAAACGACTACTTGTCGTGATGATTTTTGTGCCGCTAGAAATTCATACATAGATTTGATGTAAGAAAACCCTGTGCCCCCCGCTAAGAGTAATAACGGGCGTTCGCTTTCAATACGAAGCTGTGCATTACCAAGAGGCATTTCAATAGTTACAGTATTGTTTGCCTTGATATGCTCAATAACTTGCATTGGGTAGCTGTCAGCGCCAAAAGCGCCTATTTGTAATTCAATTGATTGCGCTCCCGGCGCACTCGCGATTGAAAAGGGACGTTTGTCGTCATCACTCATCACAAAATTCAAATATTGCCCTGCTTGAAAATCAACTTGCTTACTAGGCTTCAATAATACTTTATAAACAAACTCTGTTAGCGGTGTTAATGACTCAACCTGACACTCTATTTTATTCATTTCTTCTAACCTTTATTCAATATCAGCTTTTATAAACATTTAGCTGGATAAATTGTATCTATAAAACTCTATTACTCGTTATAGAGTTTACTTTTCTTCTGATGTGGCAAAAATATTGAGTTCATCCCACATATTATCAACATCAGTTTTAATTTTCTCGGTCATCACAATAGGTTCGCCCCATTCACGATCCGTTTCTCCAGGCCACTTATTGGTTGCATCCATTCCCATTTTTGAGCCTAAACCTGAAACAGGAGATGCAAAATCTAAATAATCTATGGGTGTATTTTCAATTAATACTGTATCGCGACTCGGATCCATTCGAGTGGTCATTGCCCAGATAACGTCTTTCCAATCACGTGCATTGACATCGTCATCACACACAATGACAAACTTAGTATACATAAACTGGCGAAGAAATGACCAAACGCCCATCATCACTCTTTTCGCATGTCCGGCATATTGTTTTTTAATCGTTACAACCGCTAAGCGATATGAACAACCTTCGGGTGGTAAATAGAAGTCTTGAATTTCTGGAAATTGTTTTTGCAAAATAGGGACAAATACCTCATTCAACGCAACCCCCAAAATAGCCGGTTCATCTGGCGGACGTCCTGTATATGTACTGTGATAAAGAGGATCTTTACGATGAGTAATATGAGTTACTGTCATCACAGGGAAATCATCTACTTCATTATAATAACCAGTATGATCGCCATATGGGCCTTCTGGTGCTGTTTCTGAAGGGTCAAGATAACCTTCTAGAATAATCTCTGCCGTCGCAGGAACTTCTAAATCATTACTGATACATTTTGCCACTTCTGTTTTTGCGCCACGCAATAAACCCGCAAAAGCATATTCAGATAACGTATCTGGCACAGGGGTAACTGCACCTAAAATTGTTGCAGGATCTGCGCCTAAAGCCACTGAAACAGGATAGTTTTCACCCGGATTCGTTTGCTTAAACTCTTGAAAGTCTAACGCTCCACCTCGGTGTGATAACCAACGCATAATAATTTTATTTTTACTGATCAGTTGTTGACGATAAATCCCTAAATTCTGGCGTTCTTTATGGGGCCCGCGTGTTACGGTTAATCCCCAAGTAATTAATGGTGCAATATCGCCGGGCCAACATTTTTGAATAGGTAATTTAGTTAAATCAACATCGTCACCGGTAATAATTTCTTGCTGACAAAGTGGTTTTTTAATCACTTTTACCGGCATATTTAGCACTTGTTTATACACCGGAATTTTACTTAACGCGTCACGAAAACCTTTTGGCGGCTCTGGCTCTTTCAACATCGCCAATAACTTCCCGACATCACGCAAAGCATGCACATCTTTTTGCCCCATAGCGAGTGCAACACGGTCAGGGGTACCAAATAAGTTGGTTAATACAGGCATACCGTGCGGTTTACCGTCTTTATCAACCGGATTTTCAAATAACAACGCAGGGCCTTCAGCACGTAAAGTTCGGTCACTGATTTCGGTCATGGTTAAATCAGTAGAGATAGGTTGAGTAATGCGCTTGAGTTGGCCTATCTTTTCTAACTGTTTTATAAAATCTCTTAAGTCACTATATTTCATTACTTTTAATCACTTGCTGGCTATTTAAGCAAAAACGCCAGACGTTATTGCTAACGCTGGCGTTATGTACAAGATGTACTGTATATCGCATTCACATGGATATGAATGAGCGACTAATAAACTATTTGCGTTTCATCGAATCAAAAAACTCGTTATTAGTTTTAGTCATTGCTAATTTATCGATAAGGAACTCGATAGCACCCACTTCATCCATTTCATGCACGACTTTACGTAAAACCCACATTTTTTGAAGTTCATCAGGCTTAGTAATGAGTTCTTCACGGCGAGTACCACTACGGTTAATATTAATTGCAGGGAATACACGCTTTTCAGACACTTTACGAGAAAGGTGTAATTCCATGTTACCTGTACCTTTAAACTCTTCGTAGATAACTTCATCCATTTTAGAGCCGGTTTCTACTAAAGCTGTAGCAATAATAGTTAAGCTACCACCATGCTCAATGTTACGTGCAGCACCAAAGAAACGTTTTGGACGGTGTAAAGCGTTTGCATCAACACCACCAGTAAGTATTTTACCTGACGAAGGAATAACGGTGTTATATGCACGCGCTAGACGTGTAATTGAATCTAATAAAATAACCACATCTTTTTTATGTTCGACAAGACGCTTGGCCTTTTCGATCACCATTTCAGCCACTTGGACATGACGATTAGCGGGTTCATCAAATGTTGATGCAACCACTTCGCCTTTAACTAAACGTTGCATTTCCGTCACTTCTTCCGGACGTTCATCGATTAGCAAAACCATTAACTCAGCTTCAGGGTGATTATGAGCAATACTTTGCGCAATGTTTTGTAGTAATAATGTTTTACCAGCTTTTGGCGGAGCAACAATTAAACCACGTTGACCTTTACCAATTGGAGAAGCTAAATCTAAAACGCGCGCTGTAATATCTTCAGTAGAACCGTTACCACGTTCCATGGTTAGGCGTTGATCAGGATGAATGGGTGTTAAATTTTCAAATAATATTTTATTACGAACATTTTCAGGCTTATCAAAGTTAACTTCAGCAACTTTCAATAAAGCAAAATAACGTTCACCTTTTTTAGGTGGACGAATCTTTCCATGAATAGTATCACCGGTACGCATACTAAAACGACGGATCTGACTTGGTGATACATAAATATCATCAGGCCCCGCTAAGTATGATGAATCTGCAGAGCGTAAAAAACCAAAGCCATCTTGTAATATTTCTAAAACACCGCCACCGAAAATGTCATTGTCGCCTTCAGCGTGGGCATTTAATATCGCAAAGATAATGTCTTGTTTACGGTTTCGACCAAGGTTGTCTAGTTTCATAGACGCGGCAAGTTTAACAAGTTCGCTTATAGATTTTTCTTTAAGTTCGATCAGATTCATAGTGGGGGTTCTTAAACTATTTTATGTTGAAGTGATTTGCCTGTTGGCAATGTTGAAATTGGGGTTTGGTTTTGAAATGTTCTTCATTTGAAAGCTAAACTTAGCACTAAAATTTAATTAGGTAAAGGATCAAACTTTGATCTATAGCTTTCTTCTTAAATTATTATCGCTAACGCACAAAAAAGGCTCGTAAATACGAACCTTTTTTTAGATAACTTATAAATTATTATCAATAAACTCTTTTAGTTGAGTTTTAGATAATGCGCCAACTTTAGTGTCAGCTACTACACCATCTTTAAATAACAATAACGTAGGAATACCACGAATACCGTATTTAGGTGGGGTAGTTGAATTTTGGTCGATATTTAATTTACCAACAGTTACTTTATCTGCATATTCTTCTGCAATATCATTTAATAAAGGTGCAATCATTTTACAAGGACCACACCACTCAGCCCAAAAGTCAACTAGTACAAGGCCTGAGGCGGTAATTACGTCAGTATCAAAACTGTCATCTGTTAACTGAACAATTCTATCGCTCATTTCTATCTCCGGTAAATTGTGGCTTATTGCCAATTACTGACGATTATAACGCCATCATAATGAATTACCAGTTTGATCTTATAACAGTTCGCTATTTAACTCTTTTATTTATTATTAATGAATACATTTTATCGATACCGTTTTTTATTAACTATATAACCTGTTAAGCTGTGCCCATGAAAAAAACACACTTAACTGAAACTAAGTTCTCTGAACTTAACCTCGACACAAAAGTTGTCGCAGGTCTTGACGCTATGGGCTTCGAGTATTGTACTGAAATACAAGAAAAGTCTTTGCCCATTCTATTGAAAGGTACTGATATAGCAGGCCAAGCACAAACAGGTGAAGGTAAAACTATCGCCTTTTTAGCTGCTACCTTTCATCACTTATTACAAAAACCAGATCCAAAGCATAATCAACCTCGTGCTTTGATTATGGCACCAACGCGTGAGCTAGCGGTGCAAATTCACCGTGATGCCAAGGAAATGGCAAAAAGCACAGGCTTGCGTTTAGGCGTAGTTTACGGCGGCGAAGGCTATGAAAGCCAACGCTTAGAACTTGAAGCTGGTGTTGATATTCTAATTGGTACTTGTGGTCGATTACTCGATTACATGAAACAAGGCGTTTATAACTTAAGTAATATTGAAGTTATCGTTCTTGATGAAGCCGATCGTATGTTCGATTTAGGTTTTATTAAAGACATTCGTTATATGTTTAACCGTATGCCAGAAGCAACAAAACGTTTAAGCATGTTATTTTCTGCTACTTTATCATTCCGTGTTAAAGAGCTTGCTTTTGAACACATGAATGATCCTGAAAGTGTTGAAGTCGCTCCAGAGCAAAAAACCAACACTCGTATTTCTGAAGAATTATTTTATCCTTCTAACGAAGATAAAATGGCGTTATTACAAACATTAATTGAAGAAGAGTGGCCAGATAAAGCTATCATTTTTGCTAATACCAAACATGTTTGTGAAAAAGTCTATTCACACTTAGAAGCTGACAAAATTCGTGTCGGTTTATTAACTGGTGATGTTCCACAGAAAAAACGTTTGAAAATTCTTGAGCAATTTACTTCCGGACAACTAGATGTTTTAGTTGCAACAGATGTAGCAGCTCGTGGTTTGCATATTCCTAGTGTTAGCCATGTATTTAATTACGATCTACCTGATGATTGTGAAGATTATGTTCATCGCATAGGTCGTACAGGCCGTGCTGGTGCAACTGGACATGCGATTAGTTTTGCTTGTGAAGGTTATGTTTTTAATTTACCTCCTATTGAAACGTATATTGAACATGCCTTACCTGTTAGCAAATATGATCAAGAAGCATTGTTAACTGACTTTCCAACACCAAAACCTCGTCCTCGTCGCCATAAGCCTCATAATGGCGGACAAAACCGTGGTAGAACTGGTGGCAATAACCAACGTCGGTATTAGAAAATTATGACGATCACCCATACTGAGATTTTAACACCTCTTTATGCGGTGATCGACTTAGGTTCCAACAGCTTTCATATGCTGATCACCCGCCAACTTGCTAATAGCGTACAAGTGGTCGACAAAGTAAAACGTAAAGTTCGTTTAGCTTCCGGTTTAAATTCACAAAATCAACTCAGCCAAACCGCCATTGCTCGTGGGCTTGAATGCTTAAGTTTTTTTGCTGAGCGTCTGCAAGACATCCCTAAAGAAAATGTTCGTATCGTTGCGACTGCGACATTGCGCATTGCGACTAATCGAGATGAGTTTTTATCAAAAGCCTATCAAATCTTAGGACAAGAAATATCTTTACTCACCGGTAAACAAGAAGCTGAAAATATTTATTTAGGGGTCGCACACACAAGTTGCGGTGCAAAACAGCGTTTTGTAATAGATATTGGTGGCGCAAGTACGGAACTCATTTTAGGTGATGGTTTTGTTACCAGGCAAGTTGAAAGCTTAAACATTGGATGTGTGACTTTTAATAACCACTATTTTTCTGATGAGAAATTAACAACTGAAAATTTTTCTCGAGCTATTTGTGCGGCTAAAAGAACGATAGCACCTTTGGTTGAGCGTTTTCAAAAGACCGGTTGGAAATTAGCATTAAGCGGCTCAGGTACGATGCAAGCTCTAACGGAGATCCAACGGTTTACTCATCAAACTAACGGAATTGATCTCACCTTTCTACAAGAAATTCAGCAGCAGTTGATTCTCTGTAAAACAATGAGCGGCATTAAAATTGATGGTCTAGCCGATGATCGTTCGCCTGTTATAGCTAGTGGTTTAGCTATTCTAATCGCTCTTTTTGAAAGCTTTTCTATCGATATCATTCAATTATCAAGTGGCGCTTTACGAGAAGGTCTGCTTTATAGCATGTTACCTGAAAATTCTGATGTTAATATTCGACAAAGCACCATTAACTCATTAACAGAAAAATACCATATCGATAGTCAACACGCCAAACGGATTACAAAACAAGCCAATAGTTTATTCCAAACTTATAAAAAACCATGGTCATTAGACGAGAGCAGTGGTTTAGCATTATTAAATGCGGCCTGTGACTTACATGAAGTGGGATTATTATTAGAATTTAAACTGCACCAGCAACACGGTGCGTATATTTTACAACATGCCGATTTACCCGGTTTTAATCAAGCTGAACGTCAGTTATTAGTCGCTTTGGTATTGTTATACAAGGGTAAGATTGACCTCAAGCCATTACAAAAACAAACGGCGGTAAGTTTCCAGCACGCGAGCTATCTTTTGGTGGTTTTGCGCTTAGCCGTGATTTTATGTCGACGTCGTAAAGATGATGCTTTACCCATTTATCAAACCTCTATTATGAAAAATAAAGACAGTGAAGTGATTAACTTATGTTTACCTGCTTTATGGCTTTCTGAACACCCTTTAATTGCAGATGAACTTTTACAAGAAAGCGCTCATTTAGCAACGTTTAATTTATCGCTGAATATATTTTGTGATACAAAACAACAGCCTTAACGGTTCGTTTTAGTTGCCCAAACATTCGTAAAAATCACAATAGCTCCACCAATGGCCATCAATAAGGTTATCTTTTCATCTAAAAGAAAATACGCTGCAACAGAGCCGTATATTGGCTCTAAACTCACCGCAATGCTTGCGGTTTGCGCTTTAACAACTTTCAGTGAATGATTAAACAAAGTATGAGCAATTGCAGTAAAAACGACCCCTAAGATAATTAACACTGATAGCTGTTGATAAGAAATGGTGATCGGGTATAACAATATAAGTGGTAATAAACAAATAGTTGCACAAGAGTTTTGGTAAAATGCGACTTTTTTAGCAGAGGTTTTAGCAACAAACTTTCGGTTTAAAAGTGTTAATAACGCAAAGCTCAACGCCGAGATCATCCCCCATATTACTCCATCAATATCCCCTGTATTTAAGTTATCCAAAGGGAGAATAAATAAGATGCCGACAATGGTCAGTAATGCTTGTAATAACGCTTGATAATGGAATTTTTCTTTGAAAAGTAGTGGCTCTAAAAAGCTTACAAAGACCGGGAAACTTGCAAAAGTGATCAAACCAACCGCAACGCTTGAGACTTGAATCGCATAAAAAAAACTTCCCCAATGGAAAGCTAACACTAGACCGGTTAAAGCGAGTGGTAATAATAACGCCTTTTCTACCTTTAAAGATTGTTTTTTTATGATTAATACAAACAGAGCAATAGCCGCTGCAGCAAAAATTGCACGGCCAAAAACAATATGGCTCGCGGGCATATTCAACCACTTGGCAAAAAGCCCAGATATGGCGAAGAGAAGTACAGCGCTATGAAGTGAAAATAAAGACTGATTGTGACTGGGCATTAATGCTCGATTTGGGAAAAACTAAGACAAGTTATTCTATCAGCTAAAGTACATCAACCAATAGAATAAGTCGTTTGGATATATAATTTTACTCTCTAGCAATTATTCTTCATATGCAAATATAGGAATAGCTAAAAAGGTAACTTATTGTTCTTTCAACCAGTAGGCCACTTTCTTGGCAAAGTAGGTTAAAATACCATCAGCGCCAGCACGTTTAAATGCCAATAACCCTTCCATAACACAAGGTTTTTCCTCTAACCAACCATTTTGAATCGCAGCCATATGCATCGCATATTCACCACTTACTTGATAAGCGTATGTTGGAATTTCAAAAGTATCTTTCACGCGGCGAACAATGTCTAAGTAAGGCATGCCTGGCTTGACCATGACCATATCAGCTCCTTCTTCGATGTCTTGCGCAACTTCATGTAAAGCTTCATCACTGTTTGCAGGATCCATTTGATATGAATATTTATTACCCCCTTTAATATTACTTGCCGAGCCAACGGCATCACGAAATGGGCCATAATAATTAGAGGCATACTTCGCCGAATAAGCCAAGATACGAGTATTTACAAAGCCTTTATTTTCGAATTCTTCACGAATGGCTCCGACACGACCGTCCATCATGTCAGATGGAGCGACAACATCAGCGCCAGCTTCTGCATGAGAAAGCGCTTGCTTCACTAAAATCTCTTTAGTGAAGTCATTTAGTACATAACCTTCATCTTTGCCTTTTTCACCAAGTATGCCGTCTTGGCCATGGGTGGTAAATGGATCAAGAGCAACATCAGTGATCACACCTAATTCAGGAAACTTTGCTTTTAAAGCACGAACGGTACGTTGCGCCAATCCTTCTGGGTTATAAGCTTCTTCCGCCATTAATGACTTTTTATCCGCTGGTGTTACTGGAAAAATAGCGATAGCAGGTATACCTAAATCAACTAATTCTTGGGCTTCTTCTAATAATAAGTCAATACTCTTACGTTCAACCCCTGGCATAGAAGCTATGGCTTCACGTTGATTTTCCCCTTCAAGAACAAATACAGGATAAATTAAGTCATTAACCGTTAATTGGTTTTCTGACATCAAACGACGTGAAAAATCATCTCGGCGCATGCGGCGCATTCTACGGGCAGGGAATTTCCCAAAAGTATTACTCATAACTATATTCCTATATAAGTTAAAGTGATTAATTAGCGGTTAATCCTGACTAATTTTTTCAATATCTTGTTGTTTTACTTGATTACGGCCATTATTTTTTGCTTGGTATAGCGCTTGATCTGCTGCAGCAAACAGGTGCTCTGGCTGTACATTTTTTTGTTGCAAATAAGTGCTAGTGCCGAGACTAATCGTTAAGTTTATAGCAATGCCATTGAAGGTAATTTCACATTTAGCAATATTTTCTCTTAATTCTTCAGCTAGAGCTAATGCCCCTTTGCTATCAGTTTCGGGTAATATTACGCAAAATTCCTCACCACCATATCTAAATATGATATCGGTACTGCGACGTAAGCATTGTTTAAGACAAGCAGAGACAGCGACTAAACATTCGTCTCCTGCTAAATGGCCATACTTATCATTCACTTTCTTAAAGTGATCAATATCGATGACCACTAAGCTTAAAGGCGTTAAATTACGACGACTACGGCGATGCTCGGCAAGTATTTTTTGATCATAAAAACGGCGATTATATGCGCCCGTCAATTCATCTAGGGTATTTTTTTCTTGTAACTCTTTATTAGCCTCTTCAAGCTCTTGCAAAGCAATATTCAATTCTAAGGTGCGCTCTTGTACTTTACTTTCTAACGCATCATTCTCTTCAATAGGCTGACTTTCCAGATGCACTGTTTCATTGATCTTGCTTTGTTTTTCCTCGCGAAGAATCAATATGAACATGACGATAGTTGCGAGTAAAATAAATGAAGCTAACCATGAAAACTGTAAAACTACATTTATCAAGGCCAACAAAGCAGATAAGAAAGCGACGATAGAAAGATAAGAAATGGCACGGTTAAAGAGTGAAATCATTGATGCTTTCCCAAGTTAAAAACTTGTCGAGCATTTTCGCTACTGGCGTTAATAATGTCTTGAATATTACATTGATATAATTCAGCGAGTTTTTCGACAACGTAAGGTAAATAACTCGGCTCATTGCGGCTACTTTTCGGTTTAGGTCTGATGGTTCTCGGCGTTAAATATGGCGCATCAGTTTCTATCATTAAGCGGTTTAACGGAATTGATGGAATAAGGTCTTGTAATGGCTTTCCACGACGTTCGTCGCACACCCAACCGGTAATACCGATATACATGCCTGCAGACAAACATTGATCTAATTCGTCGCCATTACCTGTAAAACAATGAGAAACCATCGCAGGCACTGACGTTAGGTAAGGTGATAATAATTGAAACCAGGCTGGAAAAGCATCTCGTTGATGAAGAAATAATGGTAACTGAAGCTCTGCAGCTAAAGTAATTTGTTCTGCAAAGACTTTTTCTTGTTGTTTTGGTTCAGAAAAATTACGGTTGAAATCTAAACCGCATTCACCAATTGCTTTTACGGAATCATTACCTGCGAGTATTCTAATTTGTTGTAGATAATTGTCACTCACATTATCAGCATCATGGGGATGAACCCCAGCTGTAGAGTATAGGTAATTTGGGTGATGTGCAGATAATTGAGCAGCTTTGTGACTTTCCGAAAGGTTAGTGCCTGTGACTAACATAGCGTTAATACCCGCAGACTTAGCTCGTACGATCAATTCATCACGGTCTTTGTCAAAACGAGCATTCGTTAAATTAACGCCAATATCTATCATTAGCTATCCGGTATTAAACTTTAATTAATTTTATGATTCTTCTGAATCGTCTTTTTTCTGATACATAGCGGCAATAAAAACACCTATTTCAAACAATAACAGCATAGGTACGGCGAGCATCGTTTGTGAAATAATATCAGGAGGCGTTAACAACATACCAACGACAAAAGCACCGACAACAAAATACGGACGTTTAGCTCGTAAACTTTCGGGGGTAGTAAAGCCGGTCCAGCACATTAAAATAATCAATATGGGTATTTCAAAAATCACACCAAAAGCAAAAAACAACTTTAGTACAAAATCTAAATAACTACTAATATCGGTAGCAATATTTACTCCTTCAGGGGCGACAGAAGTAAAAAAGGCAAATATTATCGGAAAAACCACGTAATAAACAAATGCTATGCCACCGTAAAACAATAAGGTGCTGCCAAACATTAGTGGAATTACTAAGCGCTTTTCATTCTTATACAAGCCTGGCGCAATAAAAGCCCAAATTTGATAAAGAATAAACGGCATAGCAATAAAAATGGATAACACCATGGTCAATTTAAATGGAGCAATCCATGACGAGGCAACATCGATTGCGATCATTTGCCCCCCTTCAGGTAATGTGGCGATTAAAGGGTTAGAGACATATTCGTAAATTTCATTTCTGAAAGCGAATAAAACTATAAAGATTATTAATACTCCAACGACAACGTTTAATAAACGACTACGTAATTCGAGTAAGTGATCAAATAATGTATAACTACTTGCAGGTGAAGGACTCATTAGTTTTACTTTTTACTTTCTGTTGTAGGTATCGATGAAAGGTCGGCAACTACGGCGCTATTATTCGATGTCTCAGCTATATCACTTTTTTTACTTTCTAATACGACTTTTTCTGATTCGTTGTCCTTATCTTGCTGATAAGGACGATTAACCATTTCAGCGGCCTCTTGTAAGCTTTTGAGTGATTCTGCTATTTCAGGAGATAAGTTTTTCATATCCGACTGCTCTGCTTTTTTCAAATTAGCATGTAGCTCTTGAATACGTAATTCCTCTGTGAGTTCTGTTTTAACACCCTCACTAAATTTACGTACGCCGCTTATCCATTCACGTATCGTTCTAATAGCAACAGGCAAACGTTCAGGCCCTAAAACCACTAAACCAATTATCGCAATAAGTGATAATTCCCAAAAGCCAATATCAAACATAAATTACGCCTGATCTTTTTCTTTAGATGTAACTTTTTCATCAACAGATGATGTTGATTTGTCAGCTAAATTTTCAGTAGTTTCTTCCTCTTTCTTAGCATTCTCGTCAGTCATGGCATTTTTGAAACCTTTAACTGCTGAACCTAAATCTCCACCTAAATTACGTAGCTTTTTTGTACCGAATAATAAAACCACAATAACCGCAACTATTAATAATTGCCAAATACTGATACCGCCCATGAAAAACCCCTATTATTTATAATAGATTCATTATAAAGTTTTAATATGAAAAATCATCCTTTGATAGACAAAATAATGCGATAGGACAAACTTTGCAAAAAAAGCTCCTTTTTAAACTAAGTTGCTTGTTGTTGAGCAGCATAACTTTTAAAAGTAATGCTGCCCAAGATCAAAACATGGATAGTGACGCTGAAAAGCAAATAGAAAAACCGACAAAGCAGCCTAAAGCGCATGTTATACCTAAACTTGTGCCTGATCATTGGAGCCAAGATATTCACGACACTATCGCTGACTCAGTTCATCAATCTGCAACTTGGTTTGATAGTTTTTTTACCGATGCCGATAGCCAACAAATAGAACCAAAAACATCTGCAAAAATACGATTCGGTTGGGTACCAAAAGCCCGTGATTTTGCTGAATTTGAAACGCGCTTTCGCTTAAAAGTAAAATTACCTCATTTTAAAGACAAAATCAGTTTAATTCTATCTGATGAAGATGACGTTGAAGATAGTAAACTACCGCTTGACGGAATTAGTACCAACCCTGAATTAAATGAAGATAAATTCGCGGCTGCTGTACGTTATGTCGTCGAAAAAAAAGCAAATAGCTTAATAGATACTCGTCTCGGTATCTCTGGTGGTGACATATTTGCAAAAATCCGCCAACGCCAGCTATATAGTTACAATGAAAAGCACGGCTTTAAAGTTGAACCATCTGCCTATTACTTTTTAGATGATGGTTTAGGTGCTAAATTATTGCTTGAATATAATTATCAATACAATGAAAATTCTCAGTATCGCGTTAATTACAGTATTCGTGGCTCTGAATCTTTTAGTGGCATTCGTTGGAAGCATGGCTTTTATCAATTAAATCAATTAGATTCAACAACAGCTTCGATCATCGGCTTACAAGTTGAAGGTGAACGTAATGGTAATAGAGGATTTTTCACTGATAAGTACACGCTTAGTTATCGCTATCGCTTTAACGCATTGCAAGAGTGGTTGTTTTTTGAAGTAGAACCTTTCTTAGAATGGTCTAAAGATGAAAACTACACCACGACACCGGGGATCGCTCTACGCATAGAAGGTTTTTTCAATAAAAAATAACTGAGATATGACTAATAATAAAAGTCGTTAAGCTCGTACTTTAGTTATAGTTTCAACGTCATTGATTATTCGTGGCATTTTTACCGGACGGCTAATATGGTAGCCCTGACCAAATTCACATCCCACGGTTTTCAACTTTTTCAGCATCCCCTCTGACTCTATCCCTTCTGCCACTAAGTGATAACCAAAGTTGCTACCTAGGTCATGCAAAGCCTTTACTAACGATAAATTTTTATCGCTGCTATTCAGTGTCCGGACAAAACTTCTATCGAGTTTAATAAACTCAAAAGGGTAGTTATGTAAAAAGTTTAAAGACGATGAACCTGCACCATAATCATCTAGAGCAAGCTTCACACCAAAATCTTTCAAGCGACGTAAATTTTTAAGTGCTAATTCGGTTTGTTGTGAAAAGGCTGATTCATTGAACTCGAGAATTAAACGATGTGGTTCAATTTCAGCATCTTGAATTTGATTGATCAATTTATTTAACTGGTTAGCCTGTGTTAAATGACGACCAGACAAATTAATACCGATGAAAGCATTGTGGTAGTTTGCACTTTCTTGCCAACTTTTTAATTGCGCACTAACTTCTCTAATGACCCAAGCTTCGATATCTAATATCATGCCTGTTTCTTCAGCCATGTATAAAAATTCACTTGGCGTTAAAACACCTTTAGTTGGGTGTTGCCAACGTAATAAGGCTTCAAAGCCAATGGTATTGGTAAGGGATAAATTTGAAATCTGCTGATAATGTAGTTCAAATTGACTTTCTTTAATGGCAATACGTAATTCTTGCTCTAAGGTCATGCTAGCAATAAGTTGTTCGCGCATGCTTTCATCGAAAAAAACATAGCGGCCACGACCTAAATTTTTAGCTTGATACATAGCAGCATCTGCATCACGTAAAATTTCATGTGAATCTTTATAGTGACTACTGCATTGCGCAATACCTATGCTCGCATTAGAGTACAGTGTATGGCTACCTAAAGTAAAAGGTTTGGCTATTGCGGCAATAATGCGAGAGGCAACTTCTTCAATATCATCTTGAAAGTGTAGTGAGTCCAATAAGATAACAAATTCATCGCCACCTAAGCGCGCTAGAATATCATTGTCTCGTACACAGTCTTGTAACCTTAACGCAATCTCAATAAGAAATTCATCACCAGCATGATGCCCAAGCGTATCATTGATCATTTTAAAACGGTCTAAGTCGATAAATAAAACAGCAAAACGTTGATCAGGATGTCGTTTTAAATGTCGTAACGAATAACTCAATCTATCTGAAAACATCGCTCTGTTAGGCAACTTAGTTAAAGCATCGTGATGGGCTTCATAATAAAGTTGTGCTTCAGCTTTTCTTCTTTCATCAATTTGCATTCGCAAGTTTAAATTACTGGCCTGTAATTCTTGCGTACGTTGACCCACTATCTTCTCTAATTCTTCATTATTCTTTTCAGTTTCAGCTTGGGCACGTTTATGCAAAATCGCAGTTGCTACATGTTGGCTAATAAAACGTATTAGCTGCAAATCATTTTGTTGGTAAGCTTGGGTGTCTTGATAATGCTGAATCGCTAATATACCGAATATCACTCCATTTTCCATTAAAGGAGCAGCTAACCACGCTTTAGGCATTTTATTTTTGGGGTAATCTAGCTCCAACGGCTCTGTGGTTATTTCACCTTGTTCTGATAAAGAGAACACTTCACCCTCAGAAATTAAAGTAGCAGAGGACGTTTTTATGACTAATTCGGTCAAACCGTAGCCTAACATTCGAGGAAGAGGCGAAGTTATCTTTTCATCGTCATAATAGGGAAAGTTTACAATGGCGTGATCTTTATTGTCATTATTATCTAACAAGGCAATGTATAAGTTTTTTGCCGGTAATACGGTGTTAATTTCTTGATGAATTGCTTTATAGAAGCTGTCGATTTCTTGTGAATTAGCTGTAATCTCAGAAATTGATAATAATGCTTTATGCATTTTTACCGCTTTTTGTCGCTCTGCAATTTCAAGCTGTAACTGCTTATTGGCTTCGGTTAACTTTTGCGTACGCTGTAAAATACTCTGTTCTAATAATTCACGACTACGGACACGATCAATAGCGGTAACCAAGTGTAAAGCAATAAATTCAAGTAACTGACAATCACGGGCATCAAAATAAAGTTTATCATCGTAACTTTGAAGTGCGAGAACACCAATAACTTGATTACCACGTCGAAGTGGTACGCCTAACCAGTCTACACATGAAGAGCCATATAAAAATATTTCACCTGATTTTGCTAGTGCCATACGCTCTTTCGCAGAGCAATGCATTGGTTTTTCATTTTCAAAAACCATACCTGTTAAGCATTTTCGCCAATCGGCAACTTTCAAATGATCAAGTAAACGGATTTCTACGGGGTTATGACAATGAGCAAGTTCAAGATTTCGCTCTGAATTGATAAGGGTAATATGAAAACTATCAGTAATTAATAAAGTTTTGATCACTGATTTAAGCTCGGCATAAAACGCTGCCATATCGGTAACTGTGCTTGCCAATTCAGACAACTGCAACAAACCCGACTGCATAGTTTTAACTTGACGATACTTTTTAAGTAAAGACTTTAATTTAGGAAGCTGACGTAATGCCAGAATATCTTCCTTTGCCTTCAATTCCATCAAGGCGATTCCATATAGAGTTATTAGTATTATTTTTAAGCTGTTAGTCTACCAAATTAATATCTGTTGGCTAGTACATTTACTTGAATTATTTATATCAATGCGCTACATGCTTGTTTTTATTGTCAATATATTAAATATAAAAGATACAAAGGTTAAGTGTGATGAATATTTACTTTGAAAATACCATTACGCATAAAAAAACCGACTTTCGTCGGTTTTCGTTTTTATTTCTATATAACAATAACTAAGCAGCCATTGAGCCTTTAAGTTTATTAAGGGCATTTTTTTCTAGCTGTCTGACACGCTCTGCAGAAATATGGTATTTATTTGCTAAATCTTGCAAAGTGGTTTTATCTTCAGTTAACCAACGAGTTCTTATAATATCTTGACTACGCTCATCAAGCGTAACTAAAGCGTTAGATAAACGCTGGTTAGCGTGGGCAGAATGATTTTCATCTTCTACCTGAACCGCAAGATCAGACTGATGATCTTCGAGATACAATGCAGGAGAGTAGCTACTGCCACCAGCTGAATTATCAACATCGTCAGATGATAACTCAAAAGCCTGATCTTGATTACTCATTCGTGATTCCATTTCTAAAACATCTTTAGTGGTAACACCGAGCGTTTCAGCAACATTACTAACTTCATCATTACTGAACCAACCAAGACGCTTTTTATTTTTACGAAGATTAAAAAATAATTTACGTTGAGCTTTAGTCGTAGCAACTTTCACAATGCGCCAATTACGTAAAACAAATTCATGTATTTCGGCTTTAATCCAATGCACGGCAAACGAAACTAAGCGAACACCAACTTCAGGATTAAATCGCTTCACCGCTTTCATCAAGCCAACATTGCCTTCTTGAATCAAATCAGCTTGGGGTAAACCATAACCTGCATAACCTTTTGCAACATGAATAACAAAACGTAAATGCGACATAATAAGTTCTTGTGCTGCTTGTAGATCATTTTCTGAATATAAACGAGTGGCGAGTTCATTTTCACGTTCTGCAGTTAGCATTGGAATGCTATAAGCAGATTGCATGTAAGATTCAATACTGCCGCTTTGTGGTACAGTTAGCGCCATTGATTGCATCGGTATACTCATTTTAAAACCCTCTATTCATAATTCTTAACTTTCTAGCTCGCGATATTAGCACATATAACCCGTGTAGGCGAGCAACTCACCACACATTACCTTACAACACAAGACTAAACAACTCGACTTATTAAGTTTATCGTTTTTTTTTGTGTCTATTTGTTAACATCAAGACAGATACAAAATAGATGCTACACTTTACATAGTAGAAATGGTGAAATAACAACTTAACCGCTGGGTCGCATGGAGGTAACCAAAATTTAAGTTATTCCTTATTATAAAAATGAAATTAAGAGAGTTATAATTTGTACTCATATGTTGCTCGTCAGCCAATTTTAGATATTGAACAACAAGTTGTTGCCTACGAATTGCTATTTCGTGATGGCCAAAGCAATAGCTTTCCTGATATTGATCCGAACCAAGCAACTTCAAACATACTCACCAATAATCACTTAACCTTAGGTTTAGAGAAAGTTACAGGTAATTTACCGGCTTATATTAACTTTCATGCAAATACTCTGATTTCTCATTTTCCTAGCTTTCTTGATCCCAAAAACGTGGTATTGGAAATATTAGAAGATGTGCCCGTCACCAATGAGTTATTATCAGCCTGTAAAGCTCTTCATGAAAAAGGTTATAAATTAGCATTAGACGATTTTGATTTTGATGAGAAATGGCAAGCTTTTTACCCTTTCGTTGATATCATTAAGGTTGATGTACTTGAGTTTTCAATTCTAGAAATTAGTAAACTTGTTAGAAAACTTTCCGAATTAGACGTAGTACTGCTAGCTGAAAAAGTAGAAACTTTAGAGCAATTTGAAAAATTAAAAATGCTCGGTTTTACTCTTTTTCAAGGTTATTTTTTCGCAAAACCAGAAATGCTAAAACAAAGAAAAATCACCACTGCAAAACAAAATATTCTTGAGCTTATCAGTCAAGCAAGTCAAGTGGATTTAAACATTAACAAAATCAGTGAAATTTTTGCCATTGACCCAGGCTTAACTTATAAACTGCTGCGTTTTATTAATAGCCCGACTTATGGCAGTAGCCAAGAAATTACTTCATTAAAGCATGCTCTCGCTTATATCGGCCAAGTTGAATTGAAAAAATTTATCGCTTTGCTTGCTCTCTCTGATTTAAGCTCAGATAAAAACTCAGAAATTATGCGTTTGTCTTTAGCGAGGGCTAAATTTTGCGAACAAATAGCACTGTGTCGCTTTGAAAGTGAAAACCCGCCTAAAGCGTTTCTAACCGGTATATTATCGTTGATTGATGGCATTTTAGATCATGACTTAGAGCACGTATTAAGTGTTTTACCTATTCATGAAGAAATAAAGTCGGCATTAAGAAGTGAGCAAAGTGATCTAACAAATTATCTTTTCCTTGTTAGAAAGATTGAGCAAGGTTTGTGGGAAGAAAGCGAAGAAATTGCACAAAAAATAGAGTTAGATAGTGATATTTGTTTTCAAGCATATAAGAAATCACTCTCATGGGCAGACGAAATGCTATCTTGTGGGGAGTAATACAACTTTAAACGGAGTTTTATTAATCAGCCGTGGGCTCAATGGCTCTAATATGTTTACGCACTGAAATATAACTTCCCGATAAACCAAGCAATACCGCAAATAATATTAATGTCATTGCTTCTAAAAAACTTAAACTGCTAATAGTGAAATTACTACCATACAACCCCGTTAACTCTCCTAACGACCCTGATAAATAATACGCTAATACACTAACACCTAACCAAGAAACCATCCCTCCTAAAACGCCATACCACATACCCGCATATAAAAAGGGCCGTTGAATAAAGTTATCTGTCGCCCCCACTAATTTCATCACGGCAATAGCATCTTTTTGATTTAAAATAGCTGAACGTATCGTATTTCCAATAATCAACATCACAGATAAACACAGTAATACGCCAATTCCAAAAACAATATCTTCAATAAGCTTAGCAATAGCTTCTAAGCGAGAGAGCCACTCAAGGTCTAACTTTCCTTGATCAACTTCTCGTTCTTTTTCTAATTTTAATAACAGTTCGCCAGCGGCTTGAGTTTGACTCGCTCGTTTTGTTGGTGTAACTAATATTGTTGCTGGTAACGGATTTTTACTTAAATATTCTAACGCTTGGCCAAAACCTGACAACGTTTTAAATTCTTTTAATGCTTGTTGAGCTGAGATATAAGTAACTTTAGACACTTCAGGGTAAAGCTCAATTCGGTGTACTAAGTTTTGTGCCGCTTTGTCGGTTACTGATAACTTTAAAAATAAACTAATTTCTGAAGCCGTATTCCATTGCTCGCTAATTGTTTTAGCATTTTTTACAAATAAGTGTAATGTTGCCGGCAGGGTCAAGCTGATCCCTAAAACTAAAACAGTCATCATTGATGTAAAAGGAGTACGCCATAAATCACCTAAACTGCCTATCGCTTGTTGAATATGTCGAATTATACGCGCGGTGATTTTTGCCGATATGCTGAGTTTTTGAGAAGGGCGATTGAAGCGAGAATGTTCATTCATGGACATCATCCTTAACTTGTAAGCCATCAACAATTCCATCGGTTATCATGGAGCCCTGTTTAAGCGTCAACGTTCTGTATTTCATTCTCGCGATCAAACCAAGATCATGAGTAGCAATAAGAACGGTCACACCAAAATCATTAAATTCTTCAAATAAGCGAATAATATCTAATGATAATTTAGGATCTAAATTTCCAGTTGGTTCATCGGCAAGAAGAATAGGGGGTTTGTTCACTAAAGCCCGGGCGATACCAACACGTTGCTGCTCGCCGCCAGACAACATGTTAGGAAAGCAACGCAATTTGTCTGTTAAATGAACTTTTTCTAATGCAACTTCTACCCGTTTTCGAATCTCTTTATGACTGTAGCCTTCAATGACTAAGGGTAGAGCAACATTATCAAAAATAGTTCGATCCATTAACAGGTTATGATTTTGAAAAATCATGCCTATTTTTCTTCGGGCATACGGAATATCTTTATACTTGATGTTAGATATTTCACTGCCGTTAATTTGAATTTTTCCGCTTGTTGGTTTTTCCATTAAGCTCATTAGCTTTAATAGTGTACTTTTTCCAGCTCCTGAATGTCCTGTTAAAAATGCCATTTCACCTGACGCCAATTCAAAACTGACATTTTTAAGTGCTAAAAACCCACCAGGGTAGGTTTTACTGACATTATTAAAGTGGATCATAAAATAGTCTACTCTTACTTTTATTATTATTTTTTACATCATTTGATCGGACATCATAAAGCTTTAAACAAAAACGTTAAGTATCTCGGCTGAATAAAGCATCTATAAAATCATCACCATTAAACGGACGTAAATCATCAATACCTTCACCGACACCTAAATAGCGAATGGGAATTGCATTTTTATCCGCAATAGCGAAAACAACACCACCTTTAGCTGTGCCATCAAGCTTAGTAAGTGTTAACCCTGTTAAACCAACAGCTTCATCGAATAACTTAGTTTGACTCAGTGCATTTTGTCCAGTGCCTGCATCAAGCGTTAGCATGACTTCATGAGGTGCATGCTCATCAATTTTTTTCATCACACGTACCACTTTTTTTAATTCTTCCATTAAGTGGCTTTTATTTTGTAATCGACCTGCGGTATCCGCAATGAGTACATCAACACCACGAGCTTTCGCCGCACTAATTGCATCAAAAATAACAGAAGCGCTGTCTGCTCCAGTATGCTGTGCAATTACGGGAATATCATTACGCTCACCCCATACTTGTAATTGTTCAACCGCTGCAGCCCTAAAGGTGTCTCCTGCTGCTAGCATTACCGATTTCCCCTCAGCTTGGAATTTTTTCGCCAGTTTACCAATTGTTGTCGTTTTACCGACACCATTAACACCAACCATTAAAATAACATAAGGACCCGATTCATTTTCAATAACGAGTGGTTGGCTAGCAGGTTCAATAATTTTCTTTAACTCTTCTTTTAACAGATCATATAAAGCTTCGGCATCTTTAAGCTGTTTACGTGATGCACTTTCTGTTAACGATTTAATAATTTTTGTTGTTGTTTCAATGCCAACATCAGCCAATAACAAATGAGTTTCGAGTTCTTCAAATAGCTCATCATCAATTTTTTTACCACTAAATAAGCTAAATATACCTCCACCAATATTTTGGCGTGTTTTAGTCAGCCCTTGTTTTAATCGGGTAAAAAAGCCCGCTTTAACCGCTGGCTCTGGCTCTGGCTCTGGCTCTGGCTCTGGCTCTGGCTCTGGCTCTGGCTCTGGCTCTGGCTCTGGCTCTGGCTCTGGCTCTGGCTCTGGCTCTGGCTCTGGCTCTGCAAGATTAGTGTCGACGACGATGTCTTCGAGTACAACATCTTCACCTTGAATTTCTTCAACTTTTTCTTCAATTTTTGCTTCAGAGCCCTCTACAGTTTCTGCTGTTTTTTCAGCAGCATCTGTAATTTCTTCAACAGTTTCTTCTTGTTGACGCCCTAAACCTAACCAGGAAAACATACCTTTTTTCTTCGACATAACAATAAATTCTTCTCTGACCATCATTTTGATGGCAATAGTTCACTAAACAAGGATAAAATCCTCGCTATAGTAGCACCTAAAAACAATACAAAAAACAAAAGCTGAGTAAGATATGAACAAACAACGTAAACAATCAGCAAAACCAAGCAATAAAGGCAGTATCAGAATTATTGCCGGTATACATCGTGGTCGAAAACTCCCTGTTTTAATGGCGGAAGGTTTAAGACCTACAACGGATAGGGTAAAAGAAACGGTATTTAATTGGTTAATGCCATTTATTCAAGACAGTAAATGCTTAGATTGCTTTGCTGGCTCTGGTGGTTTGGGGTTTGAAGCGCTATCAAGGGGAGCTTGTCAGGTTGACTTCATTGAATTGAACAAAGCTGCCGCCCAGCAATTAAAAGAAAATCAGCAGTTATTAAAATCAGATAATATGTCGATAACAAATAGCGATGCACTCAGCTTTATAAAAAGTAACACGCAAAAGTATGATGTAGTCTTTCTTGACCCACCTTTTCGAAAAGGATTTATTGAGCAAACAACGCAGTTATTAAATGAAAATAGCTTAGCTGACAATGCAATGATCTATATTGAAATGGAAAGTGAAGAGAACAATCAGCAACTTCCGTTAAACTTTAAATTATTGAAAGAAAAAGTAGCTGGGCAAGTGACCTATCGTTTGTACCAAAAGGTATAGGGAAGATGTGAGACTTTAGTTTTAATAATCAAACTAAAGTCTCATCGAAAAAGTAAACGTTTTACTTTTTTGGACGTAATTTTAAATCGTGGAAGTCAAAACTAAAGTCAGTTGCACGCGATACCGCTTTCATCGTTGCATAATGAATTGAACCATCTGGATTCAAATTGAAATTAACGAAAGCATCCGCTTCTAATGTTCTATCATCCCAACGCACAACAAAGGTATTATGTTGATAATGCTCTAACGTTCCGTGCAATGCTGCTGTATTTCCAAACTGCATGCTTAAGGCGTTATTCGCATAACTAATCGTTATATCGCCATACCAATTATCGGTATAGGTTTGTGCATATGCTTTTAATGGTAATGAATGACGTGAGTTCTTATCAACCTTGCTTGCCGACTCTGCTAAACGGTTTTTCTCCGCGGCTTTGCGTTTTTTACTCACATCATGATAAAAGTTAACCCAGTCTTTTTCAGGTAACTCTAAATATTCATTTAAAATTTGATGATAAATCGCATTAAACGCGTAGCCAGATTGCTGGTTAGTTAAAATAACCATCGCCAAATTTTCTTCTGGTACCAAAACAACTTTCGACACCATGCCTAAAATACCACCACTGTGGTGAACTAATTTTACACCGTGGTAATCATTTAAAAACCAACCTAAACCATAGCCAGAAAAGTGCGTTTTATTATTTTCTGTCGCATAAGAAGAGACTGGTAATATTGTTCTCATTTGCCACATTTTATGACTTTGACCTTCGCTGAACAATTTATTGCCATCACCATAGGCACCTTTGTTTAACTGTGCTTTTAACCATAAAGACATATCATTAACACTTGAAGCAACTGAACCGGCTGATGAAAATTGCTCTAAAAAATCACCACCAACTACATTCAATTTACCCTCTAACGGTACGTGAGCGCGTGCAACATTTTTATTATCTTTAGAAATGAGTGAAAATTTTGCTTTAGTGTTATTCATACCTAGCGGTTGAAAAATTGTTTCTTTAATATTTTCTTGCCAGCTTTTACCGGTAACTTTACCAATGATTTCGCCAGCGATAACATACATTAAATTGTCGTAAGCAAATTCACTGCGAAAACTTGAAACTTCAGGTAAATGCTTTAATCCTTTAATAATATCTTGGGTTGTTAATGTTGTGCCTGGCCAAATCATTAGATCACCAGCGCCTAGGCCTAAACCACTATTGTGTGATAATAAATCTAGAATGGTAAATTCGCGCGTAACGTAAGCATCTGGCATTTGAAATTCAGGAATAATATCAATTACTTTTGTTTTCCAAGTCAATTTTCCTTGGTCAACCAAATTTGCCAATAGTGCTGCGGTCATCGCTTTCGTATTCGATGCGATACCAAATAAAGTATCACCATTAACGTTATTTGTTGTACCGTATTCGGTTAAACCAAAACCTTTACTCATCACTATTTTATTGTCTTTGACAATTGCAACAGCCACACCGGGTACTTGAAAAGCATCCATTGCTTTGTTGATTGATTTTTCAATATTTTGATTTTTTTGTTCGATTGTACTTAATGGAGCGGCAAAAGCTAACGAAGCAAATAGATATGCTGTCGTTATCATGCCAACACGGAATGCTTTCATGTATTATCCTAATTTTTATTGTTTTGATTTTTCGTAATATTCAGCAAAGTAACTCAATTGAGATGACCGAGCTAGTATTTACCATAATTTCTTTTTAGCATTTAAGCTCTCTGGTAAAGAAAATATTACGCCTCGGTATACACTAAGTAATTTCGATACCTAAATTTGACAAGCCTTCTTCAAGCACCATCGCTTTAATTTTTAGACAAGTAGCTTTATTTTCTGGGGAATCTTTTAATGCGTAATAAAGTTCGTTTTGAGTGTCAAATTCCCACTCCATCAAAGGGTGATTTTCTATTTCTTTGTTAGTAATTTCACTATCATCATTTTGTTCTCGTTGATCAGCAATAATCAACTCAACATAATAATTAACACTATTCTCTGATAATCGAGAAACAATTTCAGCCCCTTGAACTTCTTTATCTTGCATAGCTTGTAAAAGTGACATGGTTGCCATAGTGGCATCAATAGCAGGAAATACACCGAAAAAGTCGAACTCTTGCGGGTCAGGGATTTGCGGTTCCAGTTTATTTATTTGAGCATCGTAATTAATTTTACAACGATTGTTTTTATCAAGCCACTGCCAAATAATCTCTAACTGATTTCGCAATACGGTAAATTCACCGAAATCAGCATGTTCAGCAAACATTTTGTAATTGGGGATCATGCGCTCTAATAATGCAGCAGAAAAGGCAATTTGTTGCCATTGGCTTAAATGAGCAAAAGGAAGTTGAATAGCCACGTGTACTCTCTAGGTGAAATTTAAAAAACTAGTATATACGAGAATATAATACCAATCCCATTAAGTTTATTTAGATATAAAAAAAGAGCCTTACGGCTCTTTTTTATGAAACTATTGAGCAATTAAGCTTCAGCAGCTTCTTTTGCAAAATGAATCTGAATGCCTGTTACTTTCTGCTTATTATCCGTTAGGTTACGTAACTGCGCTAAACGATTAATTTGACCAACAGAACCTAACATTGCATGAATAGGAATAAATAGACCTCTTTTATGAAAATCTAAAACCTTAGCTTCGCTTAATTCATGAAGCTTTTTCTCGTCAATACCATATAAACCAACAAGCTTTTTGTTTTCACCTGTGCTGAAGCTAATATGAAGCTCTAACTCTTGTAACAAATCATTTTCAGCTAACTCTTCCATTAACTTTTCTGTCATTGTTTCACTTTCATATAAACGACCTAATGAATTTTGAACATTTTTGTAAAATTCACTTTCATTGCCGTCAGCATCAAATAAAGCATTTTCTTTATCTTCGCCAACATATTTATTATCCATGTCGATATATGTAGTTAATGTTTTTTCTTTATCAGGGTCGATACCTAACCCGAAAGGGATCATTGAAACACCTTGTGGTAAATAAATACCGTTCCAACGCTCTTCCGTATAATATAAATTTTCACCCGCTTCTAAACCTAGCATTACGATACTACGGTAACGAGTATCTTCTGGTTGTTTCACTAAGAATATAGGAAAGCTATTACCCGCTTTTGAATACTCTCTAGCTGTAATAGGTGCAATGTGTTGCTTTGCAATATGTTCTAAGCCGCGTGTAGTAGCAACTTTTAAATTTTGGTGTTGATCTTTTCTTACAGGAACGACGTTAGCCATAATAATTTTCTTCTCTTTAATGCATGCGCTTTCATTTATAATAATTAGCGCTTTTATAATGATACAAATAGTTATGGTGCCATAAGAGACCGCTTTCAATAGGTATTTAAATAAATAATGTTATTTTTATCTAAATTCTCTTTAACTTTTTAATATAAATAATAAATAAGCTATACTTTTGCAAAGAATATCAATTAACTAATGTTTATTTAACATAAAAAATAAATTATGAAAATTTAATGAAAAACTGGCTAATCACCATAATTATTGCTGCATCAATTTTATTAATAACAAATAATGTTCATGCAAAACCTAAAACTAAAACTATTTATGGTCGTAGTTTAGACGGTTTTCCTCGAGTGAAAATTAAAAACAATACCACTGAAAGTCTTGCATGTTATGTTGCAATAGATGGATATAAGGTAAAATTTCGCTTACAAGCACTTCGTGAATCAAAATGGTACACCGCCACCGATAAGCGATTTAATTATCGTAATTTCAGTACTTGGTGCGATTTTCTAACACTTCACCCTGAATATTTAAAATATAAAGCCTTCTAACAATTACCTTTTATTTATAAGTCGCACTTTCACATCCATGTGAGCATGATATTGCCTACATGGACGTAGGTACTTATGATTTGTCAGGAACTAAAATCATGACCGTTCATCCTGAACATCGTCACTCTTTACCATCCATGGCACCGTGACATACCGTTTATCCTGAACAT
>Ga0209396_1000296_pt1 | contig 62104 bp, 57 predicted proteins | sample GOMGulsemesocosm_6_FD_184638 | JGI IMG/M metagenome (GOLD analysis project Ga0209396, IMG submission 184638) | Methane-oxidizing microbial communities from mesocosms in the Gulf of Mexico - GOM8C Gulf of Mexico (SPAdes) (version 2) | ecosystem: Environmental > Aquatic > Marine > Cold seeps... | reverse complement strand
ACGTTAAGTTAAACCTCTTTGCCCGAAAGCAAGGGTGATAACTTATCAAAACGTTCGTTTGGTGGTTCGTTTTGACTGAACCCCTTGGAACTGGAGCGCATTGTAAAGATTTCTAACTTGGCGTCAATACTTATTTGTCATTAATTTGAAATTAGTGTTAGTTAGTCGTTTTATCATACAAACCGTATATTTATTGACTTAACACTATCTTGATAAGCTCATAAATACGCCAACCACCCTACTATTTTCATAGAAGCAAAAGCATATCGCTTTGCATTAACTATTATTTTGTCACTGTTAAATCATTTAATTTGCTAAGATTAGTTGTCTATTTTATCGTTATGGGGCAATTTATGAATGAGACTAAAGTAAGAAGTTATAACAATATTTCACCAACCGTAGGTAATGACGTTTATATTGATTGCTCTGCAGTCATTGTTGGGGATATTACGCTCGCTGATGATGTAAGTATTTGGCCTTTAGTTGCAGCAAGAGGCGATGTAAATACAATAACTATTGGCGCGCGCACCAATATTCAGGATGGTACTGTATTACATGTAACGAGACGTAGTCGTTCTAATCCAAGCGGTAACCTTCTCTCTATCGGTGAAGATGTTACTGTTGGTCATAAATGCATGTTACATGGTTGCGTTCTGGGTAACCGTATTCTTGTTGGAATGGGTACCATCATAATGGACGCTGTTATTGTTGAAGATGATGTGTTTATAGGAGCGGGAACAGTTGTTCCACCGAACAAAGTACTACGTAGTGGCTATCTTTATGTTGGTAACCCAATGAAAGAAGCAAGGCCATTAAAAGCAACTGAATTAAATTTCTTAAAAGAGTCCGCGCTAAATTATGTTGCATTAAAAGATGAATATTTGGCTGAATTAAATTAGAAACTACATAGTATTTATTTTGAAAGGGGTATATTTCCTATATCTCTTTTTAGGTCAAGTTTTTGGGTATTCGAGTAATTACACTTTTATATGAATAACACTCGATGTAAGCTCATTATTTTCAAGCCAGTCTTCAACGAGTATTTCCCAATCGAACTTTACTGCATCTGTAATTATTACATGTTGATCTGTAGTAGTATCAACAATTATCTGTACGTTTTCTCCAGAGAGTATGCCCGTAAATATCCAATGTTGTAATTTAGTATCATAATGATGATCATCATTGAATAGAATGGCTTGATTCATTGTGCCATTTCCATTCTAAGGGCGGATAATATCGCAGTAGTTTCAGGTTTAACGGTTCGCCAAATATTAAAACTTACTGCTGCTTGCCCAACTAACATACCTAAACCATCTATTACAACTTTCGCTTTATTATGCCTAGCCATCATCAGAAAGGGGGTTAAATCTTTGGCATAGGTCATATCGTAACAAATTGAATTATTATTAATAAGTGATGTTGATATGGGTAGCTTTTGTCCATTTAAACCTGCAGATGTCGCATTGATGATAATGTCGAAATGTTCGTTACACGCTTCGTCAAAAGAACAAGCTGAAAGAGAATATTCAGGGTATTGATCAATAATAATTTGCGCTTTAGCAACAGTTCTATTGGCAATGGTCAAATGAGTAATTTTTTGTTCAAGTAACGATAAGACCACACCCTTTGCAGCCCCTCCTGCACCTAGCAATAAAATACGCTTATTTTCCAAAATTATGTGATTATTTAATAGGTCGTTAACCAAACCGTCGCCATCAGTCGTATCTCCATAAATTTTTCCGTCAATAAAGGACAGTGTATTTACTGCACCAGCTAATTTTGCCCGTTGACTTAAGCCGTCACATAACGCCATGGCTTCTTCTTTAAAGGGGGCGGTAACGTTAGCGCCTTTGCCACCGTCCAATATGAACTGATTGATAGCTTGCTTAAATCCTCCAATAACAACCAATTCACTTTGGTAATTGATATTTTGAGCTGTTTGTTTCGCAAATTGCTGATGAATAAATGGAGAACGAGATTGCTCGATAGGATTACCAAAAACGCGATATTGATCCATGTAAAATGATCTATAAGAAAATAGTAAATGAATGTTATAACAATGATTGATAGAAAAATACAAAAAAACAGGATTGAGCTTTAGCTTGATCCTGCTTTTTTATTATGAGTTATATAAATTAGAACTTATAACCTAACATTAATGAATACACCATAGGGTCAACATCTATCTTGGCTTTGCCAATATTATTGCCTCCTACATCAAACGTTGCATCAGATTGAATATCAATATAACGCACTGAAGCGTTAATATGCCATTCATCAGTTAACTGATAGTCAACACCTATTTGAGCTGATAATCCAAAAGATCCATCCAACTGTAAATCAGTTAGACCCAATCCCTTTGGTGCCGACTCAAATTTTTCTTCAAAGAAAATTGTATAGTTTATACCAAGACCTACATAAGGTTTAAATTTCGCACTCGTATTAAAATAATACAAAGCACTTAATGTTGGTGGTAATTGAGTGACTTTACCTAGAAGAGCACCATCAACACCCAAAACTGCATTTTTGTCTTGAATCGTAACGTCATGAGTGAATGGCGTGGCGGCTAACAGTTCAATTGCCCAGTGATTATCGTAAAAATATACAAAATTTAGACCCAGTTGCGTATTCTCATCAACTGTTAAACTCATTGTTGAGTCAGTACCGTTTAATAAAATAGGTGTTTTTCCACTATCAGGGACAACGGTAGTTATACCGCCACGAACAAGAATGTCACCCGCTTGATTGGCTAGAGCTGAAGAGGAAAGCGCAAATGCGCCAAGAATAGAAAGAGTGAGTATATTTTTAACCATGAGATATTCCCTATATTTTTTGGGGTTATTTAATGGTTTGATGATATACCCATACTTTCGTAGTGGATTTGATCTATCTCAATTATTATTCTGCTAACCAGTCACGAGGCAATAAATATTCACTCAATTGCGCCTCAGCACTATCCTCTGCTGGCTGATAATTATACTGCCAACGAGCAAGTGGTGGCATCGACATTAATATAGACTCCGTTCTACCACCAGATTGTAAGCCAAAAAGTGTACCACGGTCGAAAACCAAGTTAAATTCTACATAGCGACCTCGACGATATAATTGGAATTGGCGTTGTTGCTCTGTATAAACTAATTTTTTCCGACGATTAACAATCGGTAAATAGGCATCTATATAGCCCTGACCTACTGCTTTGATATAGTTTAAGCACTGCTCGAAACTCCATTTATTCAAATCATCAAAAAATAGTCCACCAACACCACGTGTTTCATCACGGTGTTTTAAATAAAAATACTCGTCACACCATTTCTTATGCTCATTATAAACGTCGTCACCAAAAGGCTGACATAAATCAGCGGCTGTTTGGTGCCAATGAATAACATCTTCGTCAATAGGATAAAAAGGCGTTAAATCAAAACCACCACCAAACCACCAAACAGGTTCTTCACCTTCTTTTTCTGCGATAAAAAAACGAACATTCGCATGTGATGTCGGTATGTGAGGGTTCTTAGGATGTATAACTAATGAAACACCACAAGCTCGCCAATTACGTCCAGCTAATTCAGGACGATGCGCTGTTGCTGATGGAGGTAACTTGTCTCCAGAGACTACAGAAAAATTAACTCCTCCTTGTTCTATTACTGAACCATCAGTAATAACTCGAGTTCTCCCGCCACCACCTTCAGCACGTAACCAATTATCTTCAAGAAAGACACCACTGCCATCAGCTAGCTCCAGCTCCTGACAAATTTTATCTTGTAATAATTTTAAACAATCAATGACTTTATCAATATTTACCTGACTCATGAGCGAATTATATCTCCTGTTAAGACGTCTATTATTTTAGAGGGTTGCTTATAACCTAATGTATGCCCTTTAACGACAAAGTCTAATTGGCTATTTAAAAGAGGATCTATATCTTGCCAAAGTATTGCAGGAGGTTTTCCTGATAAATTAGCACTAGTAGAAACTACGGGGGTATTCATTTGACTGCACAAAGCAACAACATCTGGTTGAGTTGTAATACGTACCGCAATTGAATCAAATTTTCCTGTTAACCACTTAGAAAGGTTTTTTTTCGCAGGATAGATAAGGGTCACGCCAATTGGCCAATTCAATGAATATTTTATACGAATATTTTCAGGAACAGCAGTTTCGTCAATATAAGGTAAAAGCTGGGAATAATGACCCGCTAGAAGAATCAGACCTTTGTCTGCTGATCTCTGCTTGATCAATAGTAACTTCTGAATAGCATCCTTATTATCAGGATCACACCCCAGTCCAAATACAGCTTCAGTAGGATAAGCAAAAACCCCTCCTCCGTTGAATACTTCTTGTGGTGTTAATCCTTTCATAAACGATAGACTAATTTATGATAACTTTGCTTGCATCGCTTCGTCTTTTGCCAACAAAGCTTCAGCATTGGCAATACGCTCGGCCTTCACTTTATCTGCAATTGCATCATCAGCGACACCTAATATTTGAGCCGCCAGATAACCTGCATTTTTAGCACCGGCTTTACCAATTGCAACAGTAGCAACCGGAATTCCACCTGGCATCATGACTGTAGATAATAAAGCATCATGCCCTTGTAAAGGTCCGCAATCAACAGGAACACCAATGACAGGACGAGTCGTCATACCGGCAACAGCACCCGCCAAATGAGCAGCTAAACCAGCAGCACAAATAAACACCTTACAACCACGCTCTTCGGCGTCTTTAACGTACGCTTTCGCAGCTTCTGGTGTTCTATGAGCAGATCTCACTCGCACTTCATGGGTAATATCAAACTTTTTCAAAATATCGATAGTAGCTTGCATTACCGGTAAGTCAGAATCTGACCCCATTAAAATAGCAACAAATGTTGATGACATAGTGTCTCTCTTTAAATTGATGTAAAAATTGAGCAGATTATAACGCTTTCCGTTTATAGGTGCATTTCTTTTCTGGACATATTATGACATCACCACTGGCCATTTTTCGTTTAACTAAGATAGACCATTGACATTGAGGGCATTTTTCGGAGATAGGTGGGAAATTTACTACATACTTACACTTAGGATAGTCATTACAGGAATAAAAAGTTTTACCATAACGATTTGTTCGTTCAATTAACTCACTTTTTTGGCATTTTGGACATGCTACGCCAGCATCCTCTTGATGGTGAGTTTCTTCAATATGATGACATTGTGGGTAATTTGAACATCCAATGAACATACCATAGCGCCCTTGTTTAACCGCTAAAGAGCAAGAACATAATGGGCAATGTGTTCCAGCAAGTACTTTATCCTCGATACGTTCGTGTTCTACAACAGGTCGTGTATATTCACAAGTAGGGTAAGCTGAACAACCTAAAAAAGTTCCCGACTTACCATTTTTCATGGTAAGTTCACACCCACATTCTGGACACACTTCGTAAGCTTTTTCTAAAGCATGTTCATGATGAGAAAATAAAGATTTATCGGTATTTGACATAATATATACATTTTAAAACGTTAAACATATTATGCCACAAGTATATGATACTCACGCAGCCTAATAATTAAACTAGGTCAGAATTAATGTAAAGGCCCTTCTTGTTCATCAAAGATTAAGTCTTCCATTTGTGAATATGCATTTTCTTTACCTGGTACGTTAAACAATACCATCAAAACAACCCATTTAAGATCATCAATAGAAAAATACTGAGTATCAAGCTCCATGACACGATCAATCACCATTTCTCTGGTTGAAAAATCAAGGACATTGACTTGTTCTAGGAACATTAGAAAACCACGACATTCGACATCAAGTAACTGTGTTTCTTCTTGAGTATAAATACGAATAGATCGACTTGTTGTACGTGTGAGATAAGGATAAATTTCACTGTCTTGAAGAGCAGCTAACTTTTCCAACCACGTTAATGCTTTATATATTTCATCTTGATGGAAACCTGCTCGGGTTAATTCATCAGTTAAAACATCGTGATCAACCATAACTTCGGCTTCACTGTGAATATAATTTTCAAATAGATACATCAATATATCAAACATAACTAGCCCCTTATATTAAAACTAAACCCACTAATTAAACCTGGTTTAAATAACAAATAGTCAATTTAATTCACTCTGAGATAACCACCTGGCACTGCAGATACCAGACCTCTAAGCTCAAGCATTGTTAGCCGAGTTAATACTACATCTGTGGGTAGTTTACTCCGAGAAATCACAATATCTACAGGGGTGATTTCATATCCCACACTAGCTAACAATGGATCGTTAAACAAGTCTTGATTTTGATTTTTTTCAGTATCACCTTCTTTGTCGTTGTTTCTATTTAAGTTTAGACTAGATTTTATGGGAATATTAATTTCTTCTACTATATCGGCAAATTCTTCAACTAATTTAGCTCCTTGTTTAATTAACCAATGACATCCTCGTGCTTGTGGGTTTTGAATTGAGCTAGGAATCGCAAAAACTTCTCTATTTTGCTCCATTGCGCAGCGAGCAGTAATTAATGAACCACTTTTAATGGTTGCCTCTACAATTAATACACCAAGACTTAAACCACTGATAATACGATTTCGTCGGGGAAAATGACCCGCTTTAGGTGATGTTCCAGGAACAAACTCACTAATGATAAGACCATTGTTAGTGACAATATCTTTCGCTAGAGTTTTGTGTCTTGCGGGATAAACACTATCCAATCCCGTTGCGACCACCGCAATTGTCCCGCCTTGACCATTAAGTGCTCCTTTATGGGCTGCTGCATCAATGCCTAACGCTAAACCACTGGTAATAACAAGATTATGTTGAACAAGGTGATACGCAAAATCAAACGCATTCTCACGCCCTGAGACACTTGAATTTCGACTACCGACAATCGCAATTTGTTGCTTAACCAAAAGCTTTTTATTACCTTTAACAAACAATACTAGTGGTGGATCATATATTTCTTTTAATAAAACAGGATAAGCTTCATCATCAAAACCAATAATTTCACTTTTACATTTTAGGCTCAGATCTATGATTACTTGTATTTTTGACCAGTCTGGCGATGTTATAGCCTGCTGTTGTTTTTGAGATAATTTATAAACGGTAAGTTTGCTAACGGGTAATAAAAATAGCTGAGATAAACCGACAGTATTAACTAATGCAAGTTTTTTATGAATGGCTAGCCTCGGGATTTGTTTTAATGCTAGCCAATAATGAATATTTAGGCGTGGGCAGACTATGCTCACCAAATTACTATCAGCCACTTCTCCTCCTTAAGAATGGGCCATCTTTATGTATTTACCAATTATGGAGCTGAGATAAAATCTTTCAGCCTTAGCGGTTTATTTGAGTGTAAAACCAATGCCATACTTACTTTCTTATGTACTTTAAAAACCATTATATTACCGACAGTTTCACTTGGCATGTTGTAGTCTGAATTACCACTATTTGCCATGCGATTCCAACGAGAAGAGTCATTGGTATAAGTAGGACCATTTTCTGTTTCAACAACCCCTTGGCTTTGGCGTTTTACAGACAATATATCACCTTGATTAACTCCATCCATAATACCCACATTTATCATTACCACTTCAAGTTTACCAAACTCACGAACACCACTAGGCACCTTAATAATTGCCGCTTTTTTGGTTGTTGTTGCGGCTTGCATTGTAAAAAATGAAGGCAACAATTGTCCCTCATTAACAGGGACAACAAAACTCCCTGAACGAATTTCTTGTTTTGCTTCTTCAATATAAAGTGTTGCAGGTTCATTTAATTCCTGATTCCCCGAGCGTAAACCTTTGCCAGTAGCCAGTAAACGTCCATAAAAACCTAAGCTTTCTTGTGTAATAGGATCAAATATTTCTTCATCTTTTTGATAAAGCGCATAACTTTGCCCAATATTAAGATCACCATTGATATAAACTTTGAAGCCATCAACACCCGATTTATAGCCTTCATCGTTACCAATAACATAAGGCAAAGAATTAATATCTTCTCCTGAAAGAACTGTGCCGTATTTAATGTAGGGTGCAATAACATCGAGAGGCAACGTTTTAATTGGTGTTTGATCTTTTAATGTCGTGCGTACTTTAGGCGACCATTTTAATGCGGGTTTACCTTTTACAAGCATAGGTTTACCTTGCTCATCAAAAACTAGATGTAGTTCATCACCAGGATAAATTAAATGCGGATTAGATATTTGTGGGTTGATACGCCATAATTTTGGCCATAACCAAGGTTCGGTAAGAAAGACACCGGAAATATCCCAGAGGGTATCTCCTTTCTTTACTACGTATGATTTAGGCGCATTGCCATTTAATGTCAGCACATCAGCTAACAAAGTTGTCGAAAAAATAAGGCCAATCGAGAGTAACAAAACTTTTCTTAGCATAGAAATCTGCCTATTTTCACGTATAAATTACGCATTTAACTTAAACCACTATTATTAATTCAAATTAATGGCTAAAATTGAAACATAACACTCAATGCGTATTTTCGCGAATTCTTTTGAAAAATATATGACTATTTTAACTGTTTTACGATTTCCAGATGAAAGATTAAGAACTAAAGCTACTCTTGTAAAAGAAGTGAATGATGATGTAAAAAATATTGTCAGCAATATGTTTGAAACCATGTATGACGAAAAAGGCGTAGGCCTTGCTGCCACTCAAGTTAATATTCACCAACAGATTGTAGTGATTGACGTATCTGAAAACAAAGAACAACCTTTAGTACTCATCAACCCAAAAATTATTACAAAAAGTGAAGAGACTTTAATAAACGAAGAGGGTTGTCTATCTGTTCCTGGCTGTTATGCAAAGGTAGATCGACATAGTAAAGTAACTGTTAAAGCCCTCGATATTAACGGTGATACGTTTACTTTAGACGGTGATGAATTATTGGGTATTTGTATTCAACATGAGCTTGATCACTTACAAGGCATTCTTTTTGTTGATTACCTTTCTCCTCTTAAACGCCAGAGAATAAAGAAAAAATTAGAAAAAGAAGCTCGTTTAGATAAAACTGATATCTAATTATTATTTTCATTAATTTCGTAGGAAGAAACTTTGTCACAACCTCTTAATATACTATTTGCTGGTACTCCTGATTTTGCCGCCCAGCATTTACAAGCATTACTTAACTCCGAACATAATATCGTCGCAGTATATTGCCCCCCAGACAAGCCAGCTGGTAGAGGAAAAAAACTAACAGCTTGTGCTACAAAGGAATTGGCACTACAACATGGAGTTACCGTTGAACAGCCAATAAATTTTAAAGAGCAATCAGATCAACAAATATTAGCAAATTACCATGCTGATGTGATGGTAGTTGTTGCTTATGGATTATTATTACCACAAACAATACTTGAAGCACCACGATTAGGATGCATTAATGTTCATGGCTCTTTATTGCCTAAATGGCGCGGTGCGGCGCCAATCCAACGCTCTCTTGAAGCGGGAGATGCAGAAACAGGTGTCACCATTATGCAGATGGATAAAGGTCTTGATACCGGAGATATGATATTAAAATCTCATTGTTTAATAACAGAGCAAGATACCAGTACAACACTTTATGAAAAGCTTGCAACCATCGGGCCTACAGCATTAATTGATACCCTCAATCAAATGGCAATAGGTAAATATCAGCGAACACCTCAGCAAGATGAACTTTCAAGTTATGCTAAAAAGCTTACTAAAACTGAAGCAGAGCTAAATTGGCAGCATGATGCCACCGTTTTACAACGTAAAATTCGCGCTTATATTCCATGGCCCGTTGCCCAATTCACTTATAGTGAAGAGCAAAATAATAAGGAACACCGGATCAGAATATGGCAGGCTAGCGTTATTATCTCTCATGCGAATCTACCGCCTGGTACGATAATTTCTGCAGATAAAGAAGGTATTGTCGTTGCTACTGGTAAGGATGCTTTACGTATAGAGACCTTACAAATACCCGGTAAAAAAGCGTTACCTGTTAGCGATATATTAAATGCTCGTGCAAGTTGGTTTGTTGTGGGACAACTTATAACCGGTTTTCATATCGACTTAAACAAGAGTATATGATGACGACAAATATAAGAGCATTAGCTGCAAAGTGTGTTTATGGCGTAATTGATAAAGGCCGTAGTTTAGGTGACGAACTTCCTAAACAACAAGAAAAGCTGGAAGGAAAAGACAAAGGGCTATTACAAGAAATTTGCTATGGTGTTATACGTTATTTACCTGAGCTTGAATATGAAGTTCAACAGTTAATACAAAAACCATTAACTGGCAAACAACGTGTTTTCCATTTTTTAATGTTAGTAGGTTTATATCAAATTAAATATACTCGCATTCCTGATCACGCAGCAGTAAGTGAAACGGTTTCTGCAACAAAACCACTAAAAAACAGCCACTTAAAAGGGTTGGTAAATGGTGTATTACGAAGTTATCAGCGTAAAATTGAAAATAACAGTCCTGACAGTGATGATAAATTACCAGATGCTATCAAATTTAATCATCCAGGCTGGTTTATAAAAAAAATCAAAGTAGCCTACCCGGAACAATGGCAAAATATATTGGCAGCCAATCAAGACAAACCTCCAATGTGGTTACGAGTAAATCAACAGCACCACTCTGCAGAACAATATATTAGACAACTCAACGCCGTAGATATTCACCATGAATATCTCGATGTCTTTTCTCAGGCAATTAAATTAAAACAGGCTGTTGATGTCAATAAACTTCCCTACTTCGCTGATGGTCATGTTTCAATTCAAGATGGTGCTGCTCAACAAGCAGCAAAAATGTTGGATTGCCAGCCAGGTGATAATGTTTTGGATTGTTGTGCGGCGCCAGGAGGGAAAACTTGCCATATGCTTGAACTGACTCCTGATATTAAGAACATGTTAGCTATCGATATAGATGAAAACCGTTTAATACGGGTAAAAGAAAACTTATCCCGACTAAAATTAACGGCAAATACATTAACCGCAGATGCTTCATCAAAGGAATGGTGGGATGGTGAATTATTTGATCGAATATTACTTGATGCGCCTTGTTCAGGAACAGGAGTTATTCGACGACACCCTGATATAAAATGGTTACGTAAAGCCAGTGATATTGAACAACTCACTTTGTTGCAAGAAAAAATACTTAAAAACATATGGTCTTTACTTAAGCCCGGTGGTACTTTGCTCTATGCAACTTGTAGTATCTTACCAGAAGAAAATAATAAACAAGTTCAGCACTTTATTGAAAATAATAGTGATGCGGAATTAATACCTATTACAGAAAATAAAACAGACATTGGTTGGCAGATTTTGCCAAACGAAAATTCAATGGACGGTTTTTACTTCGCTAAATTGGTAAAAAAAGAAAAATAAAATGAAAATAGTAATCGTTGGTGCTGGACAAGTTGGTGGAACTTTAGCTGAGAATTTAGTTAGAGAAGAAAACGAAATAACACTGATAGATACCAATAGTGAAACGTTGCGAGAATTGCAAGACAAAATGGACTTGCAAGTCGTCGTTGGTCACGGGTCGCATCCAGATGTATTAATTCAAGCCGGCATTGAAGATGCCGATTTAGTCATTGCTGTAACCAGTGATGATGCGACGAATATGATTGCTTGCCAAATTTGCTATTCCTTATTTCGTACAACGACAAAAATAGCCAGAATTCGCTCCGCAAAAATACTAAAATACCAAAAAGAACTATTCCAAAACAAAAATATTCCTGTTGATCATATTATCGCCCCTGAACAATTGGTTACTAGAGATATTGCACGTCTCATCGATTATCCTGGTGCTTTGCAAGTATTGGAGTTTGCTAAAGGAAAAGTAAGTTTAGTTGCAGTAAAAGCTTATTATGGGGGGTTATTAGTTGGTCATGCCTTATCTACTTTAAAGGAACATATTCCAAATATCGATACTCGCGTAGCTGCAATTTATCGCAATGGTAAACCAATACGGCCACTAGGTACCACAATAATAGAAGCAGATGATGAGGTGTTTTTTATTGCCGCCAGTATTCATATTCGAGCAGTAATGAATGAACTGCAAAAATTGGAACAACCCTATAAACGTATAATGATCGCCGGTGGTGGTAACATCGGAGCAGGACTTGCCAAAATACTTGAGAAAAATCACGAAGTAAAACTTATAGAACACTCTCCTAAACGTGCAGAACATTTGGCTGCAGAATTAAACAATACTTTAGTTTTTGCTGGTGATTCGTCTGACCAAGAGTTATTGATTGAAGAACATATTGATCATTTTGATGTCTTTATTGCAGTCACCAATGACGACGAAGCGAATATAATGTCTTCGTTATTAGCAAAACGCCTCGGCGTTCGTAAAGCTATGGTATTAATTCAACGAAGTGCATACATTGATTTAGTACATGGTAGTAATATTGATATTGCCGTTTCTCCACAACACGCAACAATCTCTGCATTATTAACCCATGTAAGAAAGGGTAATATCGATAACGTTTATAGTTTGCGTGGTGGTGCAGCGGAAGCCATTGAAATAGCAGCACAAGGAGATGAAAAATCATCTAAAGTTGTTGGAAGAACCATTCAGCAAATAAAATTACCGCCGGGTGTCAGTATCGGTGCTATTGTTCGTGATGAAGAAGTTCTAATTGCTCATTCCGATACAAAAATACTCAATAATGATCATGTCATTATATTTCTAGTAAGTAAGCGTTTTATTTCAGATGTAGAGGCTTTATTTCAACTTGACGCGTTAAGTTTCTTTTAATTGTTCTCCTAAAATGAAAAACTAAGAGCGCCAAAAAGCGGGAGTAAATAGAACGAGTAGAGTAAATATTTCTAATCGCCCAAATAACATCGCGACTATTAATACCCACTTACTAAAGTCATTAATACCAGAAAAGTTGGCCGCAACTTGTCCAAGTCCTGGTCCCAAATTATTTAAGCAAGCGGCAACAGCAGTAAACGCAGAAATATCATCCATACCCGCAGCAAGCAATAACAACATACAAACTACAAATACTGCGGCATAAGCAGAAAAGAAGCCCCAAATAGCTTCAACAACACGATTTGGTAGTACTTTATTGCCTAATTTAATGCTAAATATTGCTCGTGGATGAACCAACTTATTAAGTTCTCTTAGGCCTTGTAAATACAACAACAATACCCTGACAACCTTCATTCCTCCCCCCGTACTACCAGCACAACCGCCAATAAAACTAGAAAAAATTAACAAAATAGGCAGTAATGTAGGCCATTCAGAAAACGATGTTGTAGCGAAACCGGCCGTAGTACTAATTGAAACAGACTGAAATAGAGCATGGTTAAATGCTTCATAACCATCAGAAAAAGTCCCTGTACTCAAAAGTACTGAAAAGCATACTAAAGTGATTACCAACTGTATTAACAAAAACACCTTAAATTCAGGATCGTAAAAATAGTTCTTTAAAGAGCGGCTATGAAGTACGGCAAAATGCAATGCAAAGTTAACACCAGCGATAAGCAAAAATATTACACAAACAAAATTTATCATTGGGCTGTTAAAGTAACCCATACTCAAATCATGTGTGGAAAATCCACCGATAGCAATAGTAGAAAAGGCGTGACATATCGCATCAAAAGCCGACATACCTGCCAACCAATAGGACAGTGAACAAGCCACAGTTAAACCAAGGTAGATATACCATAGATGTTTTGCCGTATCAGCAATTCTAGGAGTCATTTTTGACTCTTTAACCGGACCTGGTGTTTCTGCTCGATATAACTGCATACCACCAATGCCAAGCATGGGCAAAACGGCTACAGCTAGCACAATAATCCCCATACCACCAAGCCACTGTAGCTGTTGACGGTAAAATAATAAAGCGTGAGGGAGACCATCTATTTGAGTTAATATTGTTGCTCCAGTAGTGGTGAGTCCTGAATATGACTCAAAAAAAGCATCGGCGATAGATAAATTGGGATTATTGAGTAAAAGTAAGGGGATGGCAGAAAAACTAGCTAAAACAATCCAAAAAAGTACAACAATCAAAAAGCCTTCTCGAGGGCGTAAATCACCACGACAATCTTTATTGGGATACCAAGCTAGAATGCCAACAATCAAACAAAAAATGAAAGCCATTAAGAAGGAAACACCACCACCATCTCGATAAATAAGCGAGATAAAGGCCGGCGGCAGCATGGTTACACTCAGGATGGTAACCAACAAACCTAAAATTCGAATGATGTTTTTATATTGCACGTTATTTTATTATCTTTATTAATCTAACTGGAATATGATTTGATATTATCATGTCGCATTCTTAAACTTCAGCTTTCCAGCCGAAAGTGTTTGCAACTGTTGTTGAACATTATCAACTTGATCTATAGGTACACATAGGGATAAAGCAACATCTTCACTATAGTCTTGCGCCGTAACCTTACCACCAGCCTGTTCAAGCAGATGTAGAACATCATTTATTTGCGTATATTGACACGCTAACGTTTTATGCACCATAGGTATTTTTAGTTTAGTTTTTAATAACATTAATGCTTGGCGGACACTTGCGCTATACGCCCGTTGTAAACCTCCGGTTCCTAATTTTGTACCTCCGAAATAACGTACAACTACCGCACATACCTCACCGACGTTACCACCTTGCAATGTAGCAAGCATAGGACGCCCCGCAGTACCTGAAGGTTCACCATCATCAGAAAACCCATAACCTTGGCTATCGTTTGGTCGACCGGATAAATACGCATAACAATGGTGTGACGCTTGAGGGTGAAGCCTTTGTAATTCTTTAACAATTAGTCTAGCTCCTTCTGTCGAAGTACAAGGTCTTAGATAACAAATAAAACGACTGCGGTTAACGATAGTTTCTTCAGTAACTTCGTTAACCGAAATATGATATGGCTTAGACACAATGCCGCTTAACTCTGTTCTAATTCGCGGGTCATATTTTCATTATGTGATTGATGAACAATTATATTATCCTCAATTCGAATACCACCAAAGGGACGCATTTCATCAATACGCTGCCAATTAACCATAGTATTATTTTTTGAAGCCTTTAACTGAGCCAACAATGAATCAATAAAATATAAACCGGGTTCGATGGTAAAAACTTGGTTAGCTTCAATAACACGAGAGGTTCTTAAAAATGGATGTTCATCCGGTGTATTGACATGAGAACCTCTTTCATCCGCCATAAATCCACCAACATCATGGGTTTGCAACCCTAAATGGTGACCTAGTCCATGTGGAAAGAAAGTAGATATTATTCCTGATTCTACCGCTATATCGGCATTAACATTGATAAAATCAAATTCTCGTAAAACGTTACCTATATCGTGATATGTTTTGATATGCAGATCAACATAACTCACACCCGGCTTTAAACCATTGACGGCATTAAGCATTAACTGATCCATACGGGCAATAAGCTCGGCAAATTTATCACGTTTAAATGAATACGTACGTGTTATATCTGAGGCATAGCCAAAATAATTTGCCCCTGCATCAATTAAAAAGGAACGATGTGCTTGCGGAACGCTACGCTCTAAGGCCGTGTAATGTAAAATAGAGGCATTTTCATTTAATGCGACAATGTTACCGTAAGGCGTTTGATTTTCCGTATGTTGTGTCGCTTTAAGATAAGCTTGTTGAATATCATATTCCGAATTGCCTTGTAAAAAAGCTAGTTTTACAGCTTTATGACCAGCAACCGCTATTGCATTAGACCTACGTAGACATTCATGTTCATAAGATGTTTTATATGCGCGATGATAATGTAAAAAATTCAAGACGGGCTCTGGATTTATATTTTCAAATCCTAAAGCTTGCGCAACCTCGATATGACCACCAATGTATGCATAATTTTGTTTATCGTACGGTAGTAATTTATCTACATCAGTCGCTTTAGTCAGAATTTTAATATCAAAAAACTCATTCCAATAACTATCAGTTAACTCTATAACTTTATGCCAAAAATCGACTGGTTGATAATAAATCAGTGTCGGTTTATCTGTACCATTAACAATCAACCAACTATTAGGCACGTCAACCAATGGTAACCAAACTTTAAAATGTGGGTTTACTTTAAATGGGTAACCGTAATCATCAAGAAAAACCTTGATTTCCTGTCCTGAATGAATAACTAAACCTTCTAAATTTTCTCGAGATAAGGTAGCTTTGGTTCTTTGTTGTAGCTCTGCAATATGCGCAGGGTAAAGTGCCGATAATTTATTCATTTACTCACCTTTCTAAAGTTTTCTTTTATCATATCATATAGCCTTATGGCCGTTACTATCCTAAGTCATCAATTTTGTTAGCAAAATATTCATACTAATTGACGATTTTCATATCAACCAATTCATCAAACAACGCACCTTTCTGCCCTACTCTCACTTGATATATTTGCTGATACGCTAAAACGCTTTTCACATAATCACGAGTTTCTTTGAATGGTATTGTTTCTATCCACATATCTGCTGGGATGGCAGCCAAGTTTTTAAGCCACGTTTTTACTCGATATGGACCTGCATTATAGGCTGCAGTAGCTAAAACGCGATTGCCATTATGTTTTACGAGTAACTTACGTAAATATTTAGTTCCCAGTTTAATGTTATTACGAGCTGTTAATAAATATTTATTTGATACAGAACGACGATTAAGTTGTTTCGCAGTATCTGGCATTATTTGCATTAGGCCTTTTGCTCCTACAGATGAGTGTGCGTCTGACATAAATGAACTTTCCCTTCGAGCAATAGCAAATGCCCATGCTGGATTAATGTTATTATTACCAGCTGAAAACTTGATTTCATCATCAAATGCCAAAGGAAAACGTAAATTTACATCGTTTAGGTAGCCCACTTTTGAAAGCGTGAAGATGGCCCGATCAAACCACATAGCTTCATTAGCAACTTTTGCTGCTATAAGTTTCTGCTTATCATTTAAATTTGTCATCCAGTAGTTCCACTCCTTACGCGCTTGGTTAAACCTGCCAAGATGAAAAAATTCAAAGGCTCGTCTAGCTGCTGGGTGTGATAGTAGTTGTGTTTTTTCTAGCGCTGTAAATTCTAGGGGTTGGTCTTGTAAGTTAAAGGGAATACCTAAATAACTCGACGCTAAAAAGCCATAATAATGACGTTGCTTAGCTACCTCGGCTAAGAGTAGTTGACCCGAATTTTTATGACCTGTCTCAATAAGGCTACGACCATACCAGTAACGCCACGAAATTTCTTTTTGATTACGTTTGGGCAAACTATCTAATTCAGCAATAATAATTGACCAATCTTGTGTTCTAAGAGCATCTGCTATTCGCCATTGAATTAAATGATCATCAAGTAATGTCGCTTCTACTTTATGTAACCATTTTTGAGCATCTTTATGATTTTTACTGGCTAGTGCTAATGCAAATTTTTTGGTTATTAATTGTTGCTGCTCTTTGTTAAAAGTAAAAACTGAGATAGCCTTTTTATATACTTTTAAGGCACTTTTAGGGTTTCGCCATATTAGACGTTTGATACCGTAGCTAAAAATTTCAGCTTCACCAGCGGATTTATTTCTAAAGCGACTCAAGCGAGTAATATAGGAGGGATCGCGTCTCACTTTATGCCAAAGGCTAGCAAGATATTGTTGGCTTTTAGGTAATAATTTACTGAGATAAGGTATTAATGTATGTTTCCCCCCCTTAGCAGCAAGCTTAATACGTTGCCAAATAATGCTTTCTGTTCTATATCCTGCTTGTTGCCACTTTTTAAATAATGGATCACAGACTTTAGGTTGCGACTTACCAACCAACCACAATGAGGTAACTTTAGGAAATATCTTTTTTTCCGACACGCCTTTATTTAACTGATATCGATAGTAATAGCAGGTCATATCAGTACTTGCCGAAGAAGTGTAACTATCGATGAATAAACTCTGTTGGTTACGTTTAGCGAGGTACTTAAGCCATTTTTTTCGAAGAGGACGCGCTAATGGTGATCCTTTAAATTCATCGAGAAAGTTTAGTATTTCTGTCGAATTTTTCAAAGATAACTGATGCATCAATCGTTTTTGGTCCAGATACGGCCGTAATGGATACGTATTAAGCTTCTGGTAAAGCATTTGATAACGTTTAGAGTTTGACTTCCAAACCTGTTTTTCTGCGGATTGATACAGTATGCGCTGTGCTTCATGCTCATCGCCGTAGGCTATAAAACTAAAACCTAAAAATATAAAGAAAATCTTCATCCGTAATAACGTCATACGCTAGTAAATCGACTTAAGTAGATCTGTTTGGTCCTTTGATTATTCATGCATATTGAGACAAAGCAAGATAATATTGTTAAATAAGCGGTTCTCAGATCAAATAACGATATAAAGAGTATTATTCTTCGCAAAATCTATATAATACTTATTCGTTTATTATAAAGAGTTAATAGTGTGACGGTTTTTGAATTAGCAGATCATACGTTAGATACCATTGGCTTACGCTGCCCAGAACCAGTAATGATGGTTAGAAAAAGTATAAGAAAAATTACGATTGGCGATACTTTGCTAGTACAAGCTGATGATCCTTCAACAACAAGAGATATCCCTAGCTTTTGCCGATTTATGGAACATGAGCTACTAGACCAACAAGTTATCCATAAACCTTATTTATATTTAATAAGAAAAAAGGGAAGCTAGAGCTTCCCTTTTTTGTATTCGAAATAAAAACATTTGGTGCTTTACATGAAAATGAAAGTGCACCAATACAATTATTACTTAGCGCTTTACTAGTATTGTAATAACGAGATGTCTGCTATTGCAAAAAAGCTATTACGAATATCATTAAGTAAAGTAAGACGGTTAACTTTAACCTCTTCATCTTCAGCCATAACCATGACATTTTCAAAAAAACTATCAATTGGCTCTCTTAATAGAGCCAATGAGGTAAGTGCGGCTTGATAACTTTTTGACGCCATTAAAGGTTGAACATCACTATAAATTTTTTGATATTTTTCAACTAAAACAATTTCGGCTTGTTCGGTTGTTAATTCTGATTTAACAGATTCATATAAAGTACCATCAAACTTAGCTAGAATATTACCAACACGTTTATTGGCAGCAGCCAAATTTTGTGCTTCGGCTATATTTTTAAAATAACTAACCGCTTCAATACGTTTATCAAAATCAAGTGGTGCCATTGGTGATTTGGCTAGAACTGATTGAATAACATCAACTGAAATATTTTTCTCTTGATAATATGCTCGATATCGACCCAATACAAATTCAATAACTTGTTCCAATACTTCTTTATTTGTTAACTTTTCATCATAAAGCTCAATGCTTTTTGATAATAAATCTTTTATATCTAGCTCTAATTGCTTTTCAATGATGATACGTATAAGTCCAATAGCAGCTCGACGTAAAGCAAATGGGTCTTTATCCCCTTTAGGTTGTTGATTTATACCGAAAATACCTACAAGCGTATCGATTTTATCAGCAATAGCAACTGCACAACCGATATTCCCTTCAGGTAATTTATCACCAGAGAACCGAGGACGATATTGATCCTCCAATGCTTGTGCAACGTTATGGTCTTCACCATCATGAAGAGCATAATACTTTCCCATGATCCCTTGAACTTGCGGGAACTCTAAGACCATATCTGTCATCAAGTCAGTTTTACTCAATAAACCAGCTCTATTAGCAATGGCTGTATCTTCACCTATTTTTTCTGCTATAAACTCACTTAATGTGGAAATTCGTTCGGACTTGTCTTTAAGCGTACCTAATTGCTTTTGGAATAATACAGATTCCAAACTCGTCAACCGCTGTTCAAGTGTTTGTTTTTTATCAGTTTTAAAGAAAAACTCTGCATCTGCTAGGCGAGGACGTATAACTTTTTCATTACCAAAAATGACTTGTTGCGGATCTTTACTCTCTATATTTGCTACAAAGATAAATTTGTTAAGAAGTTTGCCGTTTTTATCCGTTACTGGGAAATATTTTTGATGGTCTTTCATTGAATAAATTAGTGGTTCAGCTGGAACTTTTAAGAAATTTTCATCAAAGCTCCCTACTAAAGTGACTGGCCATTCAACTAAGGCTGTAACTTCATTGAGTAATTCATCATCGAGCAGTGCTTGCCCATTTATTGAATCTGCCGCTTTGTTAATTTGCTCAGATATAAGCCTTTGCCGTTTGTCAAAATCGACCATTACATGGGCCGCATGTAAAATTGACTCATAGTTGTCAGCATGATCGATTGTGACTAAACCATGATGATGAAACCTATGCCCAGTTACAACATTGCTTGAACTTACGCCTAGTGTTTCACCTGCAATAATTGTATCACCATATAATAAAACTAACGTATGAACTGGGCGAATAAATTGTATGCGCTCATTCCCCCAACGCATTGGTTTAGGGATAGGCAATTTTCCTAGTGCGTAATTAACCATTGCAGGAAGGAGTTCAGCAATTGTTTTTCCTTGTTGAGTCGCTTTATGTAATAACCATTCACCTTTATCTGTTACTAAGCGTTCCGCTTGTTCAACAGTAATGCCATTTGAACGAGCCCAACCCTGTGCCGCTTTACTCGCGTTACCTTCTTCATCAAATGCTACGTTGACCGCAGGGCCACGTTTTTCAATTTCCTTGTCCGCTTGTTTTTCTTGAAGAACGGTAACTTTTATAGCCAGTCTTCTTGGTGTGGCAAACCAAGTAATGTCTTCATATGCTAGCTCAGCATTATCAATTTGGTTTTTTATTTGTTCAAAGAAAGTTGTAGCTAATGTCTTTAATGACTTTGGCGGTAACTCTTCGGTACCAAGCTCAATGAGTAGAGTTTCAGTAGTCATTAAGATTCCTCTTTCGATGTATTAATTTTATTGTTTTTACACAATGGAAAACCTAACGTTTTACGTGCTTCATAGTACGATTCAGCACATGCTTTTGATAGTGCCCGTACACGTAATATATATCGCTGTCTTTCAGTTACCGATATAGCATGTCTCGCATCCAATAAATTAAAGGCATGAGAAGCTTTCATCACTTGCTCATAAGCTGGAAGAGGTAAGTTCGCTTCAATAAGCTTTTGACTGTCTAATTCACATTGGTCAAATTGTTTAAACAAAGCGTCAACATCTGCATGCTCAAAATTGTAAGTTGACTGTTCTACTTCATTTTGGTGGAAAACATCACCGTATAATATTTTTCCCATTGGCCCATCAGTCCAAACAAGATCATAAATACTGTCAACATTTTGAATATACATTGCCAATCGTTCGAGGCCATAGGTGATCTCACCTGTAACAGGCGTACATTCAAGTCCACCTACTTGTTGGAAATAAGTAAATTGCGTTACTTCCATACCATTTAGCCATATTTCCCAGCCCAAACCCCAGGCACCTAGTGTTGGTGATTCCCAGTTGTCTTCAACAAAGCGAATATCATGTACAAGTGGATCAATACCCATTTCCTTCAAAGAGTTAAGATATAATTCTTGGATATTTTTTGGAGAAGGCTTTAACATTACTTGAAATTGATAATAATGCTGTAGTCGATTTGGGTTTTCGCCGTACCGACCATCTGTAGGTCGTCGACAAGGCTGAACATAGGCACTACTCATAGGTTCAGGACCAATTGAACGAAGAAATGTCATAGGATGAAATGTCCCCGCACCAACTTCCAAATCTAACGGTTGAACAATGACACAGCCTTGACGCGACCAGTAATCTTGAAGCTGTAAAATCAGCCCCTGAAAAGTTTTGATATTAAAGGTACTCATGAAAATCCGAATTATAAATATGAATTTAAAAATCTACTCTTACTAGTATAACCTTTGTCTGTTTATTAGCCTAGAGTCCATAAAAAATATTGAGTATTTACTCAATTTAAAAATACAGTCAAAAATGCCCAGATTTGATGTCCGGGCATTATTTATTTGCGAATAGTGATTAAAATAACTATATATCTAAGTTAGCTACTTTCAACGCATTTTCTTCAATAAAGTTTCTTCTTGGCTCTACATGATCGCCCATCAAAGTAGTAAACAACTGATCTGCGGCAATTGCATCTTCAATAGTTACTTGCAACATACGGCGAGTATCTGGATCCATAGTTGTTTCCCATAACTGACTTGGATTCATTTCCCCTAGCCCTTTATATCGTTGAATATATTGACCACGTTTAGATTCTGCCATTAACCAATTAAGGGCTTCTTCAAAATCAATAATAGGCTTAACTTTTTCGCCACGTTTAACAAAGCCACCTTCTTCAATTAAACCATTGATTGCGTCATTTAACGAAAGAATAGCCTCAAACTCTTTTGATTCAATAAATTCGTAACTGCAATTATATTCTTTATCAATACCATGCTGACAAACGTTAAAGCTTGGGAAATAAACATTTCTTTCTTGATCATGCTTAACCTCAACAGTATAAATAGAACCATTGCCATCCTGATTGTCCAATTGACCAATTAGATCTTCTGTCCAAGTTTCTACCTTTGTTTTATCAGAAAAGTCTACTTTTTGCATTTTTTTGCTATAAATCATTTTCTCTAAGATATCAGTTGGTATCTGACGAGATAAACGTTTAATTACATCGTGTGTTTTACGATATTGATTAACAAGCTTTTCTAATGAAATACCTGATATAGCAGGTGCAGATTCATTTACATGAATTTCTGCATTTTCTAAAGCCAAGGTAGTTAGATACTCGGTAAGAGTCTCATCATCTTTAATATAACGTTCTTGTTTACCTTTTTTTACTTTATATAGAGGCGGTTGAGCTATATAGATATAACCACGCTCCATTATTTCAGGCATTTGACGATAAAAGAAAGTCAGTAATAATGTTCGGATATGAGAACCATCAACATCAGCATCAGTCATTATAATAATACTATGATAACGAAGCTTTTCTGGGTTATATTCATCTCTTCCTATACCACAACCTAAAGCAGTAATAAGAGTTCCAACTTCTTGTGAAGAAATCATTTTGTCAAAACGAGCTTTCTCTACATTAAGAATTTTACCTTTAAGTGGCAAAATAGCCTGATTTTTACGGTTTCTTCCTTGCTTGGCTGAACCGCCAGCAGAGTCCCCTTCCACTATATATAGTTCAGAAAGAGCAGGATCTTTTTCCTGACAATCGGCTAGTTTCCCAGGTAAACCTGCGATATCTAAAACACCTTTTCTACGTGTCATTTCGCGAGCTTTACGGGCAGCTTCTCTTGCTCTTGCTGCATCAACTATCTTCATGATAATGGTACGAGCAACTGAAGGTTTCTCTAAGAGATACTCACCAAGTTTTTCACCCATAGCTTGTTCAACAGCCGTTTTTACTTCTGAAGATACTAACTTATCTTTTGTTTGTGATGAAAATTTTGGATCAGGAACTTTAACAGAAATAACGGCAGTGAGACCTTCACGAGCATCATCACCTGAAGCGCTTGTTTCAGTACTTCCGCCTTTTTTAGTTTTATTTAATCCTTCTTTAACCATATAACTATTTAAAGTTCGGGTTAAAGCTGTTCTAAAGCCACTTAAATGTGTGCCACCATCTCGTTGTGGTATATTATTAGTAAAACAATGGATACTTTCCTGAAAACCATCATTCCATTGCATAGCAACTTCCACAACAATGCCGTCTTCACGTTCTAAATCAAAATAGAATATCTCATCATTAACTGGTGTTTTATTGGTATTTAAGTAATCTACAAAAGCCTGAATTCCACCATCAAAATGAAAATGGTCTTCTTTACCTTCTTCTCTTTCATCAATAAGTCTAATTGAAACACCAGAGTTTAAGAAAGATAACTCTCGAATTCTTTTTACCAACAAATCGTAATGGAATAATACATCTGAAAAGGTTTCTTCACTTGGCCAGAATCTAACTTCTGTTCCTGTTTTATCACTTTCACCAACAACAGCAAGAGGTGCTTCAGACTCTCCTTGATGATAAAACTGTTCAAATAACTTACCATTTCGTCGAATATTAAGTTTAAGTTTACTACTTAGTGCATTAACAACAGAAATACCAACACCATGTAGGCCACCAGAAACTTTATAGCCAGAATCTTCACCACCAAATTTACCACCAGCATGAAGTACTGTCATAATAACTTCAGCTGCAGATATCCCTTCGTCAGGATGAATATCTGTTGGAATACCACGACCATCATCTTTAACTGATACTGAGCCGTCTAAGTGAATTTTGACAATAATATCATTACAATGCCCTGCTAAGGCTTCATCTATAGAATTATCCAAAACTTCAAAAACCATATGATGTAATCCAGAGCCATCATCGGTATCACCTATATACATACCAGGTCTTTTACGTACTGCATCAAGTCCTTTTAGAACTTTAATACTATCCGATCCGTATTCGTTTTCTACTGTCATAGCTATTAGCCTACTTATTCATTACTGATATTACGCCATGTTTCACGTGAAACATTTTATATTCTTCATTACTAGGAACCAATGGCCCAATCGCTGCCTTATCAATTGCGGTAATAATTACCTGACAATCTAACATTTTTATAGCTTCTTGTAACATAGTTCGAGATTTTAAATCCAGTTCCGCTCCTACGTCGTCTATTAGCAAAATTGGTTTTAATCGTTTAACTTGTTCTATTAATTTTGCTTGAGCAAAAGTTAACGCGATTAAAAACAACTTTTGTTGTCCTCTAGACAATTGTGATTCCAATGCCTTCTTATTCAATAAAAATTTAATATCAAACTTGTGTGTTCCATAAAGTGTATAACCAAACGCTTTTTCTCTACTCAAATTTGCATTGATTACATCTAGCAAATTTGAATCTTGTTTCCAACCTCTTGTGTATTGAATCTTTATTTCAGAGCAAATTTCTGGTAGTAATATATTTGTCCAAACAACGAGTTCTGCTGATAACATATCTAAATATACACATCTATACTCAGCAATAATATTTGAATGTTGACAAAATATTTCAGTCCAATAGTCAAGTGACGAATCATTAGACTGGTTTCTTAAACATGCATTTCGTTGCTTCAATACCCGATTAAACTCTGACCAGGATTTAGAAAACCGATGTTCCACGTGAAACAATCCCAAATCAACAAATCTTCTACGCTCTTTGGGTCCACCAAAAAATAGCCTAAAGCTCTCTGGAGTGATTATTTGTATAGCAATATTTCTAGCTAATTCAGATAATCGAGTACTACGTTCACCATTTATTTTAATTACTGTCTGAGCTGAATCAAGATCTTTACTGATACCAAATAAACGATTTTCAATATCTTTAATACTCAGAGCAAAGTTACTTTCGTCATGAACTACTAAGTTGTCAATTTTATTCGTTCTAAAAGATTTTCCATGTCCAATAAAAAATAATGCTTCTAATAAACTACTTTTACCGCTACCATTTTCACCAATAAAAAAATTACATGCCGAATGAAAATTTATAGTACCGTTGTTAATATTTCTAAAATTATTTGTAACTAATTTTACTACGCTCATTATAATCGCATGGGCATAACTACATATATCGCTTCGCTAGATTCATAGCCTTCGATAACAACACTACTATTAGCATCAGCTAATGTGAATTTAACTCTATTGTCTTTGATAGAATTTAGTACGTCGAGTACATAGCTAACATTAAAACCTACCTCAACTTCTTCGTAAGGAAAGTCAATTTCTATAACCTCCTCAGCTTGTTCTTGCTCTGGATTATTGGCTGTGATTTTTAATTCCGTAGTAGAAAAATTTAATCTAACACCTTTAAACTTTTCATTGGATAATATAGACGCCCTAGATAAAACCTGACGCATCTGGTCTTTATCAGTTTCCAATATTTTATCACCATTTCTTGGCAATACTCTTCTATAATCAGGAAAACGACCATCTACTAATTTACTAGTAAATGAATAACCAGAATCTATAATTCTAACGTGGTTTGAACCGAGAAAAACTTGTATTTCTTCATCAACAGGATCAAGCAATCTGATTATTTCTAGAATACCTTTTCTTGGGATGATAACTTGACGAGTTGGGAGATTTAATAATTCATTAGATATCTTACAAATAGCAAGTCTATGACCATCTGTAGCAACAGAGCGGATTTCGTTGCCTTCCGTTTCTATCGACATGCCATTTAGATAATACCTAACATCTTGATTTGCCATAGAAAAATGAGTACTTTCTATAAGACGAAGTAATTCTGCTTTTTTCAATCTAAATTCAACGTCGCCTTTCCATTCTTCAATGTTAGGAAAATCTTCTGCCGATAATGTAGATAAAGAATATTTACTCCGACCAGTACTAATCTTCATAACGTCGCCGGTCGACTCAAACATAAGAATTGAATCATCGGGTAAGCTTTTACATATATCCAACAGCTTTCTCGCCGGTATAGTAACTTTACCATCGTCGCCTTCATTTTCAATATTAGCGTACGAAACCATTTCAAGTTCTAAATCAGTAGCTGTTAAAGTAAGTGATTGACCACTAACTTCAAACAACACATTACTCAAAATGGGTAAGGTGCTTTTTCTCTCAACAGCACCTGAAACCAATAATAATGGCTTTAAAAGTAATTCCCTGTTTAACGAAAACTTCATTTTTATACCTATCTTACAATGTAATTTATGATGAAAGAGTTCTAATTAAATTAGAATAATCTTCTTTAATATCATGAGATTCTTCGCGTAACGTTTTGATTTTACGACAAGCATGTAATACTGTTGTATGGTCGCGACCACCAAATGCATCTCCTATTTCAGGTAAACTATGATTAGTCAATTCTTTAGATAATGCCATCGCAATTTGTCTAGGTCTAGCAACTGATCTATTTCTTCTCTTCGATAATAAATCTGCCACCTTAATTTTATAATATTCAGCAACCGTTCGCTGTATATTATCAATGGTGACCAGCTTATCCTGTAAGGCTAATAAATCTCGCAGTGCCTCTCTAACAAAATCAATGGTTATTGCTCTACCAGTAAAATTAGCATTCGCTATCACCCGGTTTAAGGCACCTTCAAGTTCTCGAACATTTGAACGAAGTCGTTTCGCAATAAAAAATGCAACTTCATCAGCAAGGTTAATATGATTTTCTTCGGCTTTGCGTTTTAAGATAGCGACGCGTGTTTCCAATTCAGGAGGCTCTATTGCTATTGTTAATCCCCAACCAAAACGTGATTTAAGTCGATCTTCAACATCAACTTCTTTAGGATAACGATCACTTGTTAGTATAATCTGCTGATTGCCTTCGAGTAAGGCATTAAATGTATGAAAAAACTCTTCTTGAGTTCTGTCTTTACCTGCAAAAAACTGAATATCATCAATTAACAACGCATCTACACTACGATAATATTGTTTGAACTTTTCCATGGCATTATTTTGTAATGCTCTCACCATATCTTGAACAAATCGTTCAGAATGCATGTATGCTATTTTGGCGTCAGGTTTATTCAATAATATACCATTACCAACAGCATGTAATAAATGTGTTTTACCTAGACCGGTACCACCATAAATAAATAAGGGGTTGTACGCTGAACCGGGATTATCAGCTACCTGAGAAGCAGCAGCTCTCGCTAATTGGTTAGATTTACCTTCGACAAAGTTATCAAAAGTATATTTAACTCTGACATTAGCTGTTTTTGGCAGATTAGGATCTGGAGTTAATATCGCCGGTTTTTGTGAGGTATCCGTAGAATTTTTTATCTTAAAAGAATTATCCGCAATATTAGCTGTTGGCGCACTACCAACTTCAAATCGTAACAAAGGTGGATCTGAAGGATTCTGAATAGAAACCAATTCATTGATTCTATTAACGTATTTATCACGAACCCAATCAAGAACAAAACGATTTGGCGCATACAAAGTCATGATATTGTTTTCAACAACACACTTTAGAGGGCGGATCCACATACTAAATTGTTGTGCGGGCAATTCTTCTTGAAGAATAGAAAGACAACGCTGCCAAAGTGACTGATTCAACCAAAACTCCTCTGCAATAATATCATTTTATATATAAAAGACTAATCAAATACATAAAAAACAAAATACAATTTTCTAATTATCTAGCTATTATCTCTATAGTTATCCACAACATCAACATTGACTTATGCAATATATTTAACCTACCCGACAAACAAACAATAAACTATTGATAAATAATAACTTTAATAATAAATAAATATAAAAAAAATGTTAATAATATGAATATATAACTTAAAAGTCACAAACAGAACATATCAATATCTAAAAAATGTGATAAATCTGTGGATATAATAGAGATCACAAACGATCCTAAGACGATCGACATAAATAACATCTACATTTTCTATTGACCTGCGTTAAGTATATATATATAATTTCGCCTCATTTTTAGACCAGTGTGCTCATTTCGGCTGATTTGCCAGGGCAACAACAACTGACGGATAGCGTGATGAAAAGAACATTTCAACCTAGTGTATTAAAGCGTAAACGCAACCATGGCTTTCGTGCTCGCATGGCAACTAAAAACGGCCGTGCCGTTATTGCACGTCGTCGTGCAAAAGGCCGTGCTAGATTAAGCGCATAATCTCTTTTTGATTTTTAAAAAAGAGAAAGAGTAACTACCATGGTTACTTATGAATTTAATCGGGAGTCACGTCTGTTGACTCCCGGTCAATTTCAAGCTGTATTTTCTAAAGCTCTTCGTTTTGGTTCAAGTCACGTTACTATCCTTATTATTCCTAATTCAAATAAACAAAACCGTTTAGGCCTAGCTATAGCCAAAAAACGTGTTAAGTTAGCCGTTCAACGTAATAGAATAAAAAGACAAGTACGTGAAAGTTTCCGACTAAATCAATATAATTTACCAGGTGTAGATATGGTTGTTATGGTTAAATCAGGAACAGATAAACTTGAAAATAAAGAAATAAATAAACAATTAGAAAAAATATGGCGAAAAATAATTCAACGCCTCAAATAATAGTTATTAGTATAGTTAAGTCATATCAACGCTGGCTTAGCCCTTTGCTTGGCAACAATTGTCGATTCACACCAACTTGCTCTTCATATGCTATTGAGGCAATAAATAACTTCGGTGTGTTAAAAGGTTCTTGGTTAGCAAGCAAACGTATACTAAAATGCCATCCACTAAATGCGGGAGGATTAGATCCCGTACCGCCATTAAAAAAAGAGAAATAAAACCTATGGAATCCCAACGCAGTTTTCTTTTTATTGCGCTTATGGTCGTAACCTATTTGCTATTTACTGAGTATCAAAAAGAAAATACACCTGTAATTGCCCAAACAACGTTAAATCAAACAACAAACCAAGCCACACTCAATGATGGTGATTTTATACCTGAGTCAACAACTTCAGAAAGTATTGAAGTTAAAACAGAAAAAAACAATGCTAAATTAATTTCTGTTGAAACCGATGTATTGAGCCTAAAAATCAATACTCAAGGTGGCGACATAATTGAAGCAAAATTACTTAAGTTTGATACCGAACAAGGTAATGGTGTTCCATTCACAGTAATGCAAAATGGCGCAAGAAAATATATAGCCCAAAGTGGATTAACTGGAGCACAAGGTTTAGATAGAGTTATTCCTGGCCGTCCCATTTATCACGTAAGTGACTCAACATATAAGTTAGCTAGTGATAATTCATTAATCATAGACTTAACGTATATGACAGATGACGGCTTATCTGTTATCAAGCGATTTACGTTCGAAAAATCAAGTTACAGTGTAAATGTTGAATACATTATTAATAATAAAACTATGTCGCCAGTAAGTGTGCAAATGTATGCTCAACTGAAGCAATCAACCATAGTAGAAAGCACAACTACGTTAATGCCCACCTACCGTGGTTCAGCTTATTCAACCACTGAAGACCGATATGAAAAATACGACTTTGATGATATTGCTGAAGCAAACCTAAATGTCACCACAAAAGGTGGTTGGGTTGCAATGTTGGAGCATTACTTTGTATCTTCATGGGTACCAAATAAAAATGATTCCAATCAAATCTATACCAGCTATTCTTCTAATCAAGATGCTGTTATTGGTTTTAAATCACCAACAATAACCATAGATGCTAATTCGGAGTCTACTACATCGGCGATATTCTATGTCGGGCCTAAAGACCAAGATGTATTAGAAGATATTGCTGAAAACTTAGATCTAACTATTGATTACGGTTTTTTATGGATGATCAGTCAACCTCTATTTGGCTTGTTAATTATGATCCAGTCAGTTGTTAGCAACTGGGGTATAGCAATTATCATTATAACACTCATTGTTAAAGGTGGTATGTATCCATTAACTAAAGCCCAGTATACCTCAATGGCTAAAATGCGCGCCCTAGCTCCTAAAATGGCGCAATTAAAAGAACGTTTTGGTGATGATAGACAAAAAATGTCACAAGCTACCATGGAGATGTATCGTAAAGAAAAAGTAAATCCTGCTGGCGGTTGTTTACCTTTAATCATACAAATGCCTATTTTCTTAGCACTCTACTGGGTATTTTTAGAAAGTGTTGAATTACGACATGCACCATTTGGTTTATGGATCCAAGATTTATCTTCACAAGATCCCTATTACATATTACCAGTGTTAATGGGTATCAGTATGTTTGTAATGCAAAAATTACAACCAATGACAGTACAAGATCCAATGCAGCAGAAAATAATGCAATACATGCCTGTCATGTTTACTGTATTTTTCTTCTGGTTTCCTTCTGGACTCGTACTTTATTGGTTTATCAGTAATCTAATTTCTATTGCACAAATGAAAATAATATTTTCTGGTTTAGACAAAGCGAAAGAAAAAGGCAAGGATAACTAAATAGTATTTATCACAGTATCAACCGTGATACCGCGACATTCTAAATATAAAAAGGTGACTTAAGTCACCTTTTTTTCGACTTAAATTAATGACTCTATTTATCAGTATTTCCACCTCAGAGTTTAACCGTTTATAATAACATTAATCACTAAATATATAGAGAAGCATCAATGCCTGACTTTTCAATTCTTTCCAATCAAACAGAAACCATAGCTGCTCAAGCTACAGCTCAAGGTAGAGGTGGTGTTGGTATCATTCGAATTTCTGGACCTGAAGTAAAAAATGTTGCCCAAGCAATTCTTGGAAAGTTACCTGAATTAAGAAAAGCAGAATATTTAACGTTTTCCTCATTAAATAATCAAGCATTGGATCAAGGAATAGCTTTATATTTTAAAGCTCCTAACTCCTTTACAGGAGAAGATATTCTCGAATTACAAGGACATGGCGGTCCTATAATATTAGACATGCTTTTAAAAGAAATTTTAGCTTTGCCTAAAGTAAGAATGGCAAAACCAGGAGAGTTTAGTGAACAGGCTTTTCTCAATGACAAATTAGATCTTACACAAGCCGAAGCGATAGCCGATTTAATTGATTCTAGCTCAGAACAAGCCGCTCGTAGTGCGTTACATTCATTACAAGGCGACTTTTCAAAACTTATAAACAATATGGTTGAAAGTACAATTCATTTACGTATGTATGTTGAAGCGGCTATTGACTTTCCAGAAGAAGAAATAGATTTTTTAGCTGACAAAAAAATAGTAACCGATCTTAAAAAAATCATCCAAGAAGTCACTGATGTTCGTAACCAAGCTCAACAAGGCAGCATTATTCGTGAAGGGATGAGGGTTGTTATTGCTGGTAAGCCTAATGCAGGTAAATCAAGTTTATTAAATGCTCTAAGTGGTAAAGAAAGCGCCATAGTAACCGATATTGCAGGAACTACGCGTGACGTATTGTCAGAACAAATAAACATCGATGGTATGCCTTTGCATATCATTGATACTGCCGGTTTAAGAGAAAGTACAGATAAGGTAGAACAAATAGGTATAGAGCGAGCATGGCAAGAAATTAATCAAGCAGATAGAGTTTTGTTAATGATCGATTCATCTATACCTGAAACAGAAAACCCTAAAGATATTTGGCCTGAATTTTTTGATAAGCTTCCTGAGTCAATAGGTTTAACGATAGTTAAAAATAAAGCCGATATAAACAAATCAGTAACGGGCTTATCTACTAACCTAAGTACACCTATTGTTACAATATCGGCTAAAACAGGAAAGGGTATTAATGATCTAAAAAATCATTTAAAAAGTATTATTGGCTACCAAGGAAGCAACGAAGGAGCTTTTATGGCGAGACGACGCCATCTAGTAGCTCTTGATAAAGCTTATCATCATTTAACAACGGGATTGGAACAGCTAGAAGCTTATGCGGCAGGTGAAATCTTAGCCGAAGAATTAAGGCTTTGCCAACAACAGCTTAATGAAATAACAGGCGAATTTACTAATGACGATCTACTTGGAAAGATATTTTCATCATTTTGTATTGGTAAATAATATGAAAATAGATAATCCATTAATTTAATCTCAAACTGTAGAGTTGATTAAACTTAGGATTATTATAACAGTTATTAAGGTGGCTAATTAACATACAAAACATAGACATCCTAATCAAAATTTGTCTATTTATAACGATCAATAAAACGATCTAACAGCTATGGTTCAGTTTATTAATTTAACTATAAATCGATATAACCGATAATTTTAAATACCATTAAATTCAATAACTTAAATAAATTTAGAACAATAATATATAAGGCATTAATAGCTCTCACCTATTCAATGTTTCATCTTGTTCAATTACCAATCGTATTAATGCTGATAATCAGATGAAAGAGAATATTGAGCAACTACTTCTTATCCCGAGTTCACGTTAGCTTACAAGATAATCGAATAATATAACCAAAAATCACACAAAAAACATATTAAATAGGATACAAAATGACTGAATTTCAAATTATTGTTGGTAGCATGTTAGGTGGTACCGAGTATGTTGCAGAAGCATGTGAAGAAGAGTTATTAGCATTAAATCACAATGTATCTTTACATCTTCAACCCAAATTTGAACAAATAATTAGTAAAAATCAAATTTGGTTGATTTGTACATCTACACATGGTGCAGGAGACCTTCCGGATAATATACAAAGTTTTGTCTCTGATCTAACGATCTGTGATCAAGATCTATCCTCAACCTCATTTATGATTATAGGTATTGGTGATTCTAACTATGATACTTTTTGTTTAGCCGCAAAAAAAATAGAAAATATACTAATATCAAAAGGTTGTAACAAAAAATTAAAAACATTAACGTTAGATATGAGTCAAGATATCGATCCTGAAGAATGTGCAAAGCAATGGCTAAGCAAAAATAAAGATCTCTTTTAAACCTCTTACTCATAAGTTATCAACAAAATCCATGGTATATAATTTTTATTGTGTATAACTATGGGTAAAAGCTATTAATTTAATATTATTATTCCGTGTATATAATTATATAAATTTAATTTTGTGTATAACATACATGTTTGATCAAAGCTTATATGCTGTTTGATCAAACGTTATCAACAATGTTTAACACGTGCTAATAATATAAAAACAAAAGGAAAAATTCACTTATCAACAGAAAACTGAATGCTTAATAAGTAATAATAATAAGATCTAAAAAAAGATCTTTATTTTATATACGCGATCTTAAGGTGATCATTAATATCTATTTGATCATTCCCCTACCCTTCAAAAAGAGTTAAAATATGTCCCTGAATTTTCAAGCGTCTTGAATTGTAATAATCAAAAGGTCAAATTAAATGTGGTATCAAGAGTCTTATGACGTAATCGTTGTTGGTGGTGGTCATGCTGGAACAGAAGCATGTTTAGCTGCGGCACGTATGGGTTGTAAAACATTATTACTTACTCACAATATTGATACTTTAGGCCAGATGTCATGTAATCCAGCAATAGGCGGTATCGGTAAAGGACACCTAGTAAAAGAAATAGATGCTCTCGGTGGATTAATGGCAACAGCGATTGATCATGCTGCAATTCAGTTTAGAACATTAAATGCAAGTAAAGGTCCGGCAGTAAGAGCGACTAGAGCTCAAGCAGACCGCGTATTATATAGATCCTTTGTTAGAAATTATTTGGAAAACCAACCCAATTTAACAATTTTTCAACAGCCTTGTGATGATCTTATTTTAGAAAATGATCAAGTCGTCGGCGTTTCAACTCAGATGGGGCTAAAGTTTAAAGCCAAAACAGTGGTATTGACCGTAGGCACTTTTCTAGCCGGACAAATTCATATTGGTTTAAACAATTATCAAGGTGGTCGAGCAGGTGATCCTGCAAGTAATCAACTTGCAAAACGTTTACGTGATATGCCATTTAGAATTGATCGTTTAAAAACCGGTACGCCACCACGTTTAGATGCACGGACTCTTGATTACTCGGTTATGCAAGAACAAGCAGGAGATACACCTAGACCTGTTTTTTCTTATATGGGATCTCAAAAAGATCATCCGCAACAATTGTCTTGCTATATCACACATACTAATAAAAATACCCATGATATTATTCGTAATGGTTTAGATAGATCTCCTATGTATACTGGTGTTATTGAAGGTATTGGCCCAAGATATTGTCCTTCAATTGAAGATAAAATAACGCGCTTTTCAGGAAAAGATTCTCATCAAATATTTGTTGAACCAGAAGGATTAACTACTCATGAAGTATACCCTAATGGTATTTCTACAAGTTTACCCTTTGATGTACAAATGAATTTAGTCCGATCAATTAAAGGTTTTGAAAATGCACATATAACTAGACCGGGTTATGCGATCGAATATGATTACTTTGATCCTCGAGATCTCAAGCAAAGTCTAGAAAGTAAATTTGTTAAAAATTTATATTTTGCAGGACAAATTAACGGTACTACAGGTTATGAGGAAGCAGGAGCACAAGGACTCATTGCTGGAGCTAATGCTGCATGTCGAATTCAAGAAAAAGATGAGTTGATTCTTGGACGTGAACAAGCATATATGGGGGTTCTTATCGATGATTTAGCTACATTAGGTACTAAAGAACCTTATCGTATGTTTACTTCTCGTGCAGAGTATCGCCTGTTATTACGTGAAGACAATGCCGACAGCCGATTAACAGAAAAGGGCCGTAAGATAGGTTTAGTATGTGATAAACGTTGGCAACAATTTAATGAAAAAATGGAATGTATAGAACAAGAAAGCCAACGCTTAAAATCTATCTGGGTTCAAAAAGATCATAAAGCCGTTGAGGAAGTTAACTTATTACTGAAATCGCCGATCAGCAAAGAGAATAGTTTGGAAGAACTTATTCGTCGACCTGAAGTCCGTTATAAAGACTTGATGAATATTGAAGCTTTTGGTCCCGGCTTACAGAATAAGCAAGCTGCAGAACAAATAGAAATAAAAACCAAATATGCTGGATATATTGGTCAACAATTAGAAGAAATATCAAAAAAGAAAAAACATGAAAATACATTGATACCTTTAGAATTTGATTTTTCTCAAATATCAGGTTTGTCAAATGAAGTGGTTGCTAAATTATCAGACGCTCGCCCTGAAACATTAGGTAAAGCATCGCGAATTTCAGGTATCACACCCGCTGCAATTTCATTATTGTTGGTATATCTCAAAAAACATGGTTTATTACGTAAAACCGCTTAGTTTTAGCTCAAACACGCGAAAAAATAAATGACACTTAAAATTCAACTTACTTTATTGATTGAAAAAACCCAATTAGTTATTACTGAAAATCAAATAGATTTATTAATTCAATATGTTGAATTATTAAATAAATGGAATAAAGCATATAACTTAACCTCTGTTAGAGACACTAGTGAAATGTTGATTAAACATATCATGGACAGTTTAATGGTAGGACAAGTGTTAAAAGGAAATTCATTTATTGATGTTGGCACAGGCCCAGGTTTACCGGGCATACCATTAGCCATTTTATTTCCAGAACGAAAATTTGTTTTACTTGATAGTTTAGGTAAACGTATTACATTTTTACGACAAGTTGTATTTCAATTAAAACTTGATAATGTTACTCCTGTTTTATCAAGAGTTGAAAAATACCAACCAGAAATTTTATTTGATGGTGTATTAAGTCGAGCATTTGCCTCTCTTGAAGATATGGTCAATTGGTGTCAACATTTAATCCCTAATGAAAGTGGCCGTTTTTTTGCGCTAAAAGGCCAGTTTCCAAGCGAAGAAATAGAACAATTACCAGAAAAAATAAAGTTTGTAGACAGCAGCGAAATAATCGTGCCTAATTTACAGGGTGAACGTCATGTCATTGAACTTAAAAAAATAAGATAAATTAGAGGTTCTTGTGGGAAAAATTATTGCGGTTGCTAACCAAAAAGGTGGTGTTGGTAAAACGACGACATCAGTTAATTTAGCTGCTTCACTCGCTGCAACTAAACGTAAAGTATTGCTTATTGACCTTGATCCACAAGGTAACGCAACTATGGGTAGTGGTGTTGATAAATATGATGCACCAGCAACTTGCTTTGAGTTACTCATAGAAGAAAAACCTTTTGATGAGGTAGTTTTTAGAGAAACATCAGGACTTTATGACTTAATAGCTGCAAATACAGATGTTACAGCGGCTGAAATAAAGTTAATGGAAGTATATTCTCGAGAACACAGATTAAAAACAGCCTTAGCTCCTGTAAAAAATTATTATGATTACATTATCATCGACTGCCCTCCTTCACTGAATATGTTAACAGTCAATGCGATGACCGCAGCTGATTCAGTTTTGGTGCCAATGCAGTGCGAGTATTATGCTCTTGAAGGATTAACGGCGCTAATGGATACCATTTCCAAATTAACTTCAGTGGTAAATGCAGACCTTCATATAGAAGGTATTTTACGTACCATGTACGATCCTAGAAACCGCTTAGCTAATGATGTTTCTGAGCAGTTAAAACGTCATTTTGGTGATAAAGTTTATCGTACTGTTATTCCACGTAATGTACGTTTGGCCGAAGCGCCAAGTTTTGGTGCTCCTGTGATGTATTATGACAAATCCTCTACAGGCGCTAAAGCATATTTGGCTTTAGCCGGTGAAGTATTACGACGTAATGATCAGATAAAAACAAAAAAACAAGTAGCAGCCAATTAATTTATCAGTATAAAGAGCAAATAATATTATGAGCCCATCTAAACGTAGAGGCCTAGGTAGAGGTCTTGATGCTTTGCTAACCTCAGCCCCTAGAGACGCATCAGGTCAAGAAACTACTAACAATGCTCATAAAAGTGAGTTGCAAAAACTACCTATTGAACAGCTACATCCAGGGAAATATCAGCCACGTAAAGATATGTCTAACGAGGCATTAAATGATCTTGCAAACTCAATAAAATCTCAAGGTATTATTCAGCCTATTGTTGTTAGACCAATTAATGAACACAGTTATGAAATTATTGCTGGGGAAAGAAGGTGGCGTGCTGCACAACTAGCAGAAATAGATTTAGTCCCATGCTTAATTAAAGATGTTCCAGACGAATCCGCTGTTGCTATTGCATTAATTGAAAATATTCAACGTGAAGATCTTAACGCTATGGAAGAAGCTATAGCGTTAGAACGTTTACTTATGGAATTTGAATTAACCCATCAAGAAGTTGCTGACGCGGTAGGTAAATCACGTACTACTGTGACAAATTTATTACGTTTAAATAATTTAAATAGTGAAGTAAAAACATTTCTTGAACATGGCGATATAGAAATGGGACATGCTCGAGCTTTATTAGCACTTAGTGATGATGAACAAACCAATACAGCGAGAATGGTTGTCGCTAAAGAATTAACTGTTCGTGAAACAGAAGCTTTAATAAAAAAAATACAAGAGCCAGCTAAAGAAGTTGCTAAAAAAGTAGAAGATCCTGATACCAAAGCATTAGAGCAGAGTCTTTCTGAAAAACTAGGTTCAGCAGTTGCTATTTCTCATAATAAAAAAGGTAAAGGTAAATTAGTTATTTCTTATACTAATTTAGATGAACTTGATGGCATTGTAGCTAGGTTTCGCTCATTTTAATAAGTTTGCCCTTATTTGTATTTATTAAGTAAGTTAAAGGTTAATAAAAAGTAAATATAATTAACAGCCTTAGGTTAAATATTATCCGGCTGTTTTTTTATGCCTATAAATTGAATATATCAATTAATTTTGGCATATCTGGTCAAGCAAATTTTTGGCAATAAACCTATCAGGTAGATATTTGCATATTAGTGGTGCATCACATGCCTATTTTGTTGCAATCAAGGTGCAATTCAGTATACTTGCGCTGGCTTTTTAAAGTTAAAGTTTTAACTTTAAAAAGCTCTTTGTTTTACGAATATTATCGTATGAGGTTATCGCTGATCGTAATGCTCAAAACTGATTTAGCAAAGCCTGGTCGAATATTTGCTTTTAAGCAAATCGCATTTTCGATAGTAGTTGTCGTAGTGAGTGCGTTAATAACGTACTTCATTTGGGGAGTAACGCATTTTCAATCCGTGATAATCGGTGGATTTGTGGTCATTATCCCGAATGTTTTTTTTGCGCTTAAAGCATTTAGATATGCAGGAGCAAGGTCATCTAAAAAGGTTTTAGAATCTTTTTATAGTGGCGAAAAAATGAAAATGTTAATTATGGCTATTTTAATTGCTTTGACTTTTAAAATGTTAACGATAGAGCCAATAGCGTTTTTTACAAGTTTCAGTTTAGTACTGGTTATGCCGTTACTAACATCATTTTTATTTAAACTTTAATCATTGGGAACATTAATATGTCTTCAGCTGCTGAATTAACCAGCCAAGAATATATTAAACACCATTTAACCAATTTAACTGTCGGCGAAGGTTTTTGGACCTGGCATTTAGATACTCTTGGTTGGTCGGTGTTTTTAGGCTTGGTATTTATTACAATCTTTCGATCTGTTGCTAAAAAAGCAACAACAGGTGTACCTGGTAAATTACAATGTGCCGTTGAATTAGTTGTTGGCTTTGTCGATGACAGTGTCAAAGGTACTTTTCACGGTAAAAACGCGTTAATAGCGCCATTAGCTCTAACCATTTTTGTATGGGTCTTGTTGATGAATGCTATGGACTGGGTACCTGTTGATTTGTTACCTTGGTTAATTAGTTTAGTTTCTGGTATTGAAATGTCTCATATTTATATGAAACCCGTACCAACAACAGATGTAAATATGACTTCCGCATTAGCTGTGGGTGTATTTATATTAATTGTTTATTATTCAATTAAAGTTAAAGGTTTTGGCGGGTTCATGAAGGAACTTTACAGTCAGCCTTTTGGTCATTGGTCCTTATACCCTCTTAACTTTTTTATTGAATTAGTTACCTTATTAGCACGTCCATTAGCATTATCTTTACGTTTGTTCGGAAATTTATATGCGGGTGAGTTGATATTTTTACTGATAGCGACACTTGGTTTATACCAATTGCCAGTACACTTTATATGGGCTGCTTTCCACTTGTTGGTTATCCCATTACAAGCGTTTATTTTCATGATGTTAACTATTGTATATCTTAGTTTAGCGCATGAAGATCACTAATTTATCTGGAATAAATTAGAACAACGGAGGTTGACTCGTAGAGGGAAGATTTCCAGAAAGAATTTTAACGACGGAGGTCGGCCTAAGGGTGTAAGGCAAGATGCCTAGAATACGAATTAATTTTATAACTTTTTAATTTTACTTTAAATATCGGAGATAAAAATGGAAAACGTAGGTTTAATGTATATTGCTGCGGCTCTACTTATTGGCTTAGGTGCCCTTGGTACTGCAATTGGTTTTGGTTTATTAGGTGGCAAGTTTTTAGAATCTGCTGCTCGTCAACCTGAACTAGCACCACAATTACAAGTTAAAATGTTCATTGTAGCGGGTCTTATCGATGCTATCGCGATGATCGGTGTAGCAATGGGCTTATACATACTATTCGTTAAAATTGGTTAATTTTTAACTTTTTTTAATTTACACGAATTTTATAGGAGGTACACAAATGAATATTAATGCCACAATTATTGGTGAATTATTTGCATTTGTCGTATTTGTAATTTTCTGCATGAAGTATGTGTGGCCGCCTCTTATGGCTGCCATTGAAGCTCGTCAAGCAATTATTGCTGACGGACTTGCTGCTTCCGACCGTGCTGCTAAAGATCTTGAGCTTGCTCAAGAAAAGGCTACGGCGCAACTAAAAGAAGCAAAAACGCAAGCTGCTGAAATTATTGAAGCTGCTAAAAAGCGTGATGCTCAAATTGTTGAAGAAGCTGCTGTTAAGGCACAAGCTGAGAAAGAAAAAATCTTAGCTTCAGGTCATGCAGAAATAGAAACGGAACGTAACCAAGCCCGTGAAGAACTACGCCAACAAGTGGCTGCTCTTGCGATAGCTGGTGCTGAGAAAATTCTCGAACGTTCAATCGATGCCGCTGCACATAGCGACATTTTAGATAAACTTGTAGCTGAACTTTAAGAGGGAATGAGCTTATGTCTGAATTGACAACCGTCGCTCGTCCTTATGCTAAAGCAGCGTTCGATTTTGCTGTAGAAGCTAATGCAATTGATACCTGGCATGAAATGCTAGTATTTGCTGCAGAAGTTTCAAAGGATGCCACTATCATGGAATACCTTTCGGGTGGTGCATCTATTGAACAAGCAACAGATATATTTTTAAAAGTCTGTGATGTTCAACTTGACAGCAATGGTCAAAACTTTATTAAAGTGATGGCTGATAATCAACGTTTGTTGGTGCTACCACAAGTATTGACACAATTCAGTGAATTAAAAGCTGAACATGATCAAGAAATAATTGTGGATATTACATCTGCTGTGAAACTAAAAGTAGCACAACAGAAAGTAATTGGCGCCGCGCTTGAAAAGCGTTTGGCAAGAAAAGTAAAACTCAATTGTAGTGTTGATAAATACGTCGTTTCTGGCTTAGTAATAAAAGCTGGTGACTTGGTTATAGATGGTTCTATTAGAGGTAAATTGAACCGTTTAGCAACAACAATACAATCCTAACGGGGAACAGAGTATGCAACTGAATTCCACTGAAATCGCTGAACTGATCAAAAATCGTATTGAACAGTTTGACGTAGTTAGTGAAGCTCGTAATGAAGGTACTATCGTTTCTGTAACCGATGGTATTATTCGAATCCATGGTCTTGCTGATGTTATGCAAGGCGAAATGATCGAACTTCCAGGCAACCGCTTCGCAATAGCGTTGAACCTTGACCGTGATTCGGTCGGTGCGGTAGTTATGGGTCCATATGCGGATCTAGCTGAAGGCGTAAAAGTTAAATGTACTGGTCGTATTTTAGAAGTACCAGTAGGACGCGGTTTATTAGGCCGTGTTGTAAACACATTGGGCGAACCAATTGACGGTAAAGGACCTATCGAAAACGATGGTTTTGCACCAGTTGAGGTTGTAGCACCAGGTGTTATCGATCGTAAATCTGTTGATCAGCCGGTTCAAACTGGTATTAAATCAATCGATTCAATGATCCCAATTGGACGTGGCCAACGTGAACTTATCATCGGTGACCGTCAAATTGGTAAATCAGCGATCGCATTAGATGCAATTATTAACCAGAAAAACACAGGTATTAAGTGTGTTTATGTAGCAATCGGTCAGAAAGCTTCTACTGTTGCGAACTTAGTTCGTTCATTAGAAGAGCACGGCGCTTTAGATAATACTATCGTTGTTGTTGCCTCTGCTTCTGAAGCTGCTGCTTTACAGTACTTATCAGCTTATTCTGGTTGTACTATGGGTGAATACTTCCGTGATCGTGGTGAAGATGCGTTAATCGTATATGATGATTTGTCTAAGCAAGCAGTTGCTTACCGTCAAATTTCATTATTATTACGTCGTCCGCCAGGCCGTGAAGCGTACCCTGGTGACGTTTTCTATCTTCATAGTCGCTTATTAGAACGTGCTGCTCGTGTAAACGAAGCGTATGTTGAAAAGTTTACTAATGGTGAAGTAAAAGGTAAAACCGGTTCTTTAACTGCATTACCTATTATCGAAACGCAAGCGGGTGATGTTTCTGCATTCGTACCAACAAACGTAATCTCAATTACCGATGGTCAGATCTTCTTAGAATCTAACCTATTTAATTCAGGTATTCGTCCTGCTGTTAATGCTGGTATTTCTGTATCGCGTGTTGGTGGTGCTGCTCAAACTAAAATCATCAAGAAATTAGGTGGTGGTATTCGTTTGGCATTAGCACAATATGCTGAATTAGCGGCTTTTGCTCAATTTGCATCTGATTTAGATGATGCAACTCGTGCTCAATTAGAGCACGGTCAACGTGTAACTGAGTTGATGAAGCAGAAACAGTACAGCCCATTGTCAATCGCTGAAACAGCCGTATCGTTATTTGCCGCGGAAAAAGGTTATTTAAACGATATCGCAATCAACAAAGTTGTTGATTTTGAAGACGCATTACGTTCATACGTAAACAATGACCACGCTGAGTTGATGGCTACTATCAACGAAAAGGGTGACTATAACAAAGATATCGAGTCTGGTTTAGCAAAAGCGATTGAAGCTTTCAAAGCTACCCAAACTTGGTAATTTAGTTAACCTTTTCGCGGAGAATAGTCATGGCTGGTGGTAAAGAGATAAAATCAAAGATTGGAAGTGTAAAAAATACACAGAAGATCACCAGCGCGATGGAAATGGTTGCAGCTTCTAAAATGCGCAGAGCGCAAGATAGCATGGCTGCATCTCGTCCATACGCTGAAAATATGCGAAATGTGATCGGTCACATCGCGCTTGGTAATTTAGAATTCCGTCATCCTTATATGGTTGAACGAGAAGCTAAGCGTGTAGGCTATATTGTTGTCTCAACAGACCGAGGTTTGTGTGGTGGTTTAAATATTAACTTATTTAAACAAGTGCTTGCTGATGCAGGTAAACACCAAGCAGCTGGCGCCGAAGTTGAATTTGCCGTTGTGGGTTCTAAAGCAACGTCATTTTTTAACAATATGGGCGCTAAAGTTGTATCACAAATTTCAGGATTAGGTGATAACCCTTCTCTTACTGACTTAGTTGGTAGTGTGAAGGTGATGTTAGATGCCTATGACAATGGTGAGATTGACAGATTGTTCATTGTATATAACAAATTTGTTAATACGATGACGCAAAAGCCAACGATTGATCAACTTTTACCTTTGCCTAAGTCAGATGATGACGCTATTAAGCATCGCTGGGATTATTTATACGAACCGGATGCTCAAGCATTGCTTGAACAACTCTTAGTTCGTTATACAGAATCTCAAGTATATCAAGGTGTGGTTGAAAACCTCGCATGTGAACAAGCCGCTCGTATGGTTGCTATGAAGTCAGCAACTGATAACGCGGGTGACTTAATTGATGATTTACAATTGGTATACAACAAAGCACGTCAAGCAAGTATTACTCAAGAGTTGGGTGAAATTTGTGCTGGCGCAGCAGCGGTATAAGCAAAGGTTCTTGATTTATTTTATTAGTAAATAAGAGCACAGATTAGAGGATTAAACATGAGTACAGGTAAAGTCGTCCAAATCATTGGCGCAGTTGTGGATGTAGAATTTCCACAAGATGCTGTACCTCAGGTATATGACGCGTTAAATATAACCGAAGGTGACCTTAGTGGCTTAGTACTAGAAGTACAACAGCAACTTGGTGGTGGCGTAGTTCGTGCTATCGCAATGGGTTCTTCAGATGGTTTGCGTCGTGGTCTGAACGTAGTAAACACAGGTGATAACATCCAAGTTCCAGTAGGAACTAAAACATTGGGTCGCATCATGAACGTATTGGGTGAGCCTATCGATGAAGCTGGCCCAATCGGCGAAGAAGAAAGATGGTCAATTCACCGTGAAGCACCAGCATATGCTGAGCAAGCGATGTCAAATGAACTTCTTGAAACGGGTATCAAAGTAATCGATTTAGTTTGTCCATTCGCTAAGGGTGGTAAAGTTGGTCTATTTGGTGGTGCTGGTGTTGGTAAAACTGTTAACATGATGGAACTTATTCGTAACATCGCGATCGAGCATAGCGGCTACTCAGTATTTGCTGGTGTAGGTGAGCGTACTCGTGAAGGTAACGATTTCTACCATGAAATGAACGACTCTAATGTACTTGATAAAGTATCATTAGTTTACGGCCAAATGAACGAGCCTCCAGGAAACCGTTTACGTGTAGCGTTTACCGGTTTGACTATGGCTGAAAAATTCCGTGACGAAGGTCGTGACGTATTATTTTTCGTAGATAATATCTACCGTTATACACTTGCTGGTACTGAAGTATCGGCGTTGTTAGGTCGTATGCCATCTGCCGTTGGTTACCAACCAACTCTTGCTGAAGAAATGGGTGTACTTCAAGAGCGTATTACGTCAACGAAGAAAGGCTCAATCACTTCAATTCAAGCGGTATACGTACCAGCGGATGATTTGACTGATCCATCGCCAGCAACAACTTTTGCACATTTGGATGCAACTGTTGTACTTTCTCGTGATATCGCATCGCAAGGTATTTACCCTGCAATCGATCCACTAGATTCTACTTCGCGTCAGTTAGACCCGTTAGTAGTTGGTGTTGAGCATTATGAAACAGCTCGTGGTGTACAATCTACATTACAACGTTATAAAGAACTGAAAGATATCATCGCCATTTTAGGTATGGATGAGTTATCTGAAGAAGATAAATTAGCCGTGAATCGCGCACGTAAGATTCAACGTTTCTTATCTCAACCGTTCTTTGTTGCTGAAGTATTCACAGGTTCTCCTGGTAAGTATGTATCACTTAAAGACACTATTAGTGGCTTTAAAGGATTACTTGCAGGTGAATATGATGATTTACCAGAGCAAGCTTTCTACATGGTTGGTTCTATTGAAGAAGCAGCTGAAAAAGCTAAAAACATGTAATGAAGGCTGGCGGTTAGTTTCCTGGGATTTGTTCTTAGATAAAATTAACTGCCTATTTTGGAGGTCACATGGCAATACTTTCTGTAAATCTTAATGTAGTAAGTGCTGAAGAAAGCTTATTTTCTGGTGCAATTGAATCATTACAGATCACAGGTAGCGAAGGTGAATTGGGCATAATGCCTGGTCACGCACCTTTGCTGACCTCACTAAAACCTGGCATGGCCAGAATCGTGAAGAAAGGCGGTGACGAAGAAGTTATCTATCTTTCTGGCGGTATGCTTGAAGTTCAACCTAATCACGTTACAGTGCTCGCAGATATTGCGGTACGTGGTGGTGATTTAGATGAGCAGGCAGCAGAAGAAGCTAAACAACGTGCACAAGAGCGATTGAATGCTCATGGTGATGACGTTAATTATGCTGAAGCTGCCGCAGAATTGGCGCGAGCAGTTGCTCAATTACGTGTCATTCAAGCGACTAGTAAAAAATAGAACATTGTTCTAATACTAGCCACAGTTTTGGTGAATAAAAAACGACTTTTACTTTCAAAGTAAATGTCGTTTTTTTTTGCACTAAAATTAATCAACTAAAAGTTGATCTAGGATAAAGAATGTCGATTTGAATGAGTGTTTGGATGAAAATTTGATCAGGTATTGAAAAATATTGCTCAGTTTCTCCTATAGTTAATTTTAATTATAAAGTTCAAGATAAAGTTATGTCTGAGGAAAACTACAGTTTCTTTGTTATTGCAGCCCTAATTGCAGCCAAATTAGATAAGGCAACTAAGGTCGCTAGACAATTATCCTTAACAGCTTCAAATGCCCGTGCAGTAGCCTTAAGAGCAGGAGAAGGTGCTGCTGGCTTTCGTCCTTTAACGGAGTTTATTGATAGACTTGCCAATGTTACGGTTAAATCATCACTAGCAATTAATAAAGTAGCTGCCACGCTAAGTCATACCGCCGCCCAACGATTTCGCACTGACGATGCCATTATTCGATTTGAAATTATTTATAAAAGATCGGGGGATAGTAAATATATTAATAGCCTTGATTTTGGCTATCAACGAACTCAAAAGCAACAACAAACCCTATTTCAAAACTATCAATACCAGCTAAATGAATTAGCTGGTGAGTTGGATATGTTAAAAGATGAACTACGTACTGCTGTCATATTAGCAACACTATCGAGGGTTGAGGCTTCTCAAGCTGGCAGTTTATATCAAGATGCATTGAATAATGTTGCTGACAATGTAGAAAGTGCAGCAAAACACATTAAAAAACATATTGAGACCTCAAAACAGCTTGTTTCAAACTTACAGCAGGGCTAATAATGCAAATAAAAACTATTTTTGAAAGTGCATCACACAAATGGTTAGTATTAGGTAGAGACATTGAAAAACCAGACCTAATTATAGATACAAACCAATATATGGTGATCAGTAAAAATAACACCTTACTTATGGACCCTGGTGGTATTGAGCTCTTTTCGGCGATGCTGGCGACTATCATTAAACAGGTCCCTGTTGATAAAATCACCCATTTATTTGCATCTCATCAAGATCCAGACATAATCTCCTCTTTAGGGTTGTGGGATCAAGCGTTGCCAAATGCAACCTTACATTCCCCCTGGCTGTGGGAGTCATTTATTCGACACTTTGGAATGAATAATATTGCGTATGCAGCCATTCCTGATCCCGGAGGGCAACTAAAATTAGATGAGGTTGTTTTGGATTTTATCCCTGCTCATTATCTTCATTCTTCAGGAAATTTCAATGTGTATGACGTTGAAGCAAAAATACTAATGTCAGGGGATATAGGTGCTGCACTTGAGTCTAATGATGCCCCAATGTATGTTGAAGATTTTGATAGTCATATTCCTAAAATGAAAATGTTTCATCAACGATGGATGCCGTCAAATGAAGCCAAAAATGACTGGGTAAACAGAGTTAGTCTCTTAGATATTGACATGATGTGTCCACAACACGGTAGAATCTTTAAAGGTGATGATGTTAAGCGTTTTTTAGATTGGTTTGAAGCCCTACCTGTAGGCTTGCTAAATATAAAATAGTTTAATGCATAATGTTGTGTTATTTAGCGATGGTAATTTGTGAATAAACGACGGTACAATACGTTTTAATTGCTAATAATTATAAGATTATGGATGTGCTATGAGCCTTTCTGTTGTAATTCTTGCTGCGGGTAAAGGTACCCGTATGCGCTCTTCCCTCCCTAAAGTACTTCATCCAATTGCAGATAGACCTATGGTTAACCATGTTATCGATAGTGCACGTCAGCTAAATGCACAAAATATCTATGTCGTTTATGGTTTTGGGGGAGATGTATTAAAAGAACAAATTAAGGGTGATGATTTAACTTTTGTAGAACAAGTAGAACAGTTGGGTACAGGTCATGCTGTTGATATGGCGTCACCTTTTATTAAAGGCGATGAAGATGTCTTAGTATTATACGGTGATGTACCATTAACTAAAGTCTCGACGTTAGAAAGATTACTCGCAGTGAAACCTGATAACGGTATGGGGCTTTTAACTGTTCATTTAGCAGAACCTACGGGGTATGGCAGAATTGTTAGAGATGAAAACAATACGGTTGTTGGTATTATTGAACAAAAAGATGCAACTAGTGAACAATTAACAATTAATGAGTGTAACACCGGCATATTATTAGTTAATGGCGGTGATTTAAAACGTTGGTTAAGTCAATTATCTAATGATAATGCGCAAGGTGAATATTACTTAACCGATATTATCGCGGCAGCACATAGTGAAGGAAAAATAATAACTACTGCTAATCCGGATACTGAAATCGAGGTTGAAGGGGCTAACAATCGAGTGCAATTAGCCAACTTGGAAAGAGCATTTCAATTAAGAAAAGCACAAGAATTGATGATTGAGGGGGCAACGCTTCGTGATCCTGCACGAATAGATATTCGCGGCGAACTAAGTATTGGCGCAGAAGTTGTAATAGATATTAATTGCATTTTTGAAGGTAATGTCGAACTGTCTCATGGCGTTAAAATTGGTGCTAACTGTATATTGAAAAACTGCATTATCGGCGAAAATAGTGAAATTAAAGCGAATACCATTATTGAGGACGCTATTATTGCAGATATGTGTTCGGTAGGACCCTTTGCACGTATTCGTCCAGGTACACGTATGCAAAGAGACTCTCATGTTGGTAATTTTGTTGAAATGAAAAAAACAACGTTGGGGCAAGGAGCTAAAGCCGGACATTTATCCTATTTAGGTGATAGCGAAATTGGCAATAAAGTAAATATAGGAGCGGGTACCATCACGTGTAATTATGATGGTGTCAATAAAGCCAAAACAGTGATTGGTGATGGCGCATTTATTGGCTCTAATAGCGCATTAGTAGCGCCAGTAACCATTGGGAAAATGGCAACAATAGGTGCTGGCTCTGTTATTGCTAAATGTGTTGGTGATGAAGAGCTAGCTGTTGCTCGAGGTAAACAAAGAAACGTCTCTAATTGGCAACGTCCAATAAAAAAATAAAGTAACCTTGTTAGAAATAAAGTGTTCAATCTAGCTGTGTTCTATTCTAGGTCACAGCTAACCTCATCAATGACTAATCGTTATCAATAATGCCAAAAATTTTTAATCCAAGTGAATTGATCATTGTAATTAGTGTCGTCTTTTGTTTAAATAGTTAAGTTTTAAAACGAAACTTATTTTATGTGAAACGAAACTTATGTCAAAAAGAAATACTCAGCAACGACGTCATACTATTATCTCAGAGTTAAATAAAAATGGTAAGGTCAGTGTTGATAGTCTTGCTAAGCAATTTGACACCTCAGAAGTAACTATTAGAAAAGACCTTGCTATCTTAGAGAATAGTGGTTTTTTGTTGCGACGTTATGGAGGTGCAGTACCTTTACCCAGTGAGATTATTGAAGTAAAGACCGAAAACCTTTCGAAACGAAAGAGAGCTATTGCTAAAAAAGCTGCCGTACTTATTAAAGACCATCATCGTATTATTATTGATAGTGGCCAAACGACCTCGGCCTTAGTTTCTGAACTAGACAGTAAAAAAGGCTTAGTCGTGATGACCAATTCGTTGAGCATCGCTAATATGTTACAAATGTTAGAAAATGAACCTACATTATTAATGACAGGAGGCACATGGGACCCCCATTCAGAGTCTTTTCAAGGCCAAGTTGCAGAAAGTGTATTACGTTCTTATGACTTCGACCAGTTATTCATTGGCGCCGACGGTATCGATATTTCGCGTGGAACAACGACATTTAATGAACTTATTGGTTTGAGTCAAGTTATGGCTGAAGTTTCAAGAGAAGTTATCGTTATGATTGAATCAGAGAAAATAGGCCGAAAAATTCCAAACTTAGAAATACCGTGGCATCAAATTCATACAGTCATCACAGACAATGACTTAGATATTGAAATTAAAGAACAATTATTGGAACAAGGCGTTAATTTACTTATCGCAAAATAAAGGAAATAATTATGTGTGGGATCGTCGGTGCAGTAGCACAACGTGATGTAGCAGAAATATTGGTTGAAGGGTTAAAGCGTTTAGAGTATCGAGGGTATGATTCAGCTGGCGTGGCAATTATTGATAATAACAATCAATTACAGCGAACCCGTCGTCTAGGAAAAGTACAAGAATTAGCCGATGCTTTGATTATTGAACCTTTGTCAGGAGGGACTGGTATTGCTCACACTCGTTGGGCTACTCATGGTATTCCGAGTGAAAATAATGCACATCCACATATTTCTAACGAAATGATTGCCGTTGTACATAATGGCATAATTGAAAATCATCAAGCGTTACGGATCAAATTACAAGGCTTAGGTTACGAGTTTGTGTCTGAAACTGATACTGAAGTTATTGCTCACCTTGTGCATCATGAATTAAAAAATTCGAAAAGTTTACTTGCGGCGGTACAAGTAGCAGTAAAGCAACTTGATGGTGCGTATGGCACTGTGGTTTTTGATACTCGTGATAAAGACCGTATTGTTGTTGCTCGCTCTGGAAGTCCCTTAGTTATTGGTTATGGTTTAGGTGAAAACTTCATTGCATCAGATATGATGGCTTTGTTACCCGTTACTCATAAATTTTCATTTCTTGAAGAAGGAGATGTAGCTGAGGTTACTCGTTTTGAAGTTAATATTGTTGATATTAATGGTCAACCTGTTGAACGCGAGGCAAAAGAACAAGATATAAGTCAAGACAGTGGTGATAAAGGTGAATATCGTCACTATATGTTGAAAGAAACCTATGAACAACCAACGGCTATTCGTAATGCTTTAGAAGGAAGGTTAATTGGTAGTGAAATTGATATCAATGCGTTTGGTGAAGGCGCAGATGATATTTTTAGAGATATAGAGCATGTTCAAATTATTGCTTGTGGCACAAGTTATCACTCAGGCATGGTAGCTCGCTATTGGTTAGAAGCTTTTGCAGGAGTATCGTGTAATATTGAAATAGCCAGTGAATTTCGCTATCGAAAATCCCACGTACCTAAAAATGCCATGATCGTAACTATTTCTCAATCCGGTGAAACTGCGGATACGCTAGCAGCTTTACGTTTAGCAAAAGAAATAGGTTACAGGGCAAGTTTAGTTATTTGTAATGTTGGTGGGTCTTCATTAGTACGTGAATCAGATTTGGCATTTATGACCAAAGCTGGCGCTGAAATAGGTGTCGCTTCAACGAAAGCTTTTACTACTCAATTAGTAGGGTTATTGATGATGACATTAGCCATAGGTAAGCATCATGGAATGTCTAAACAGCAACAAGCTGACATCGCACAATCATTAATGTCATTACCAAGTAAATTGGAAGAAGTATTGGCACTAGCAAGCTCCATTGAAGCATTAGCTGAAGATTTTGCTGATAAAAATCACGCCTTATTTTTGGGTCGAGGTGATCAATACCCAATCGCAATGGAAGGGGCTTTAAAGCTAAAAGAAATTTCTTATATTCATGCTGAAGCCTATGCTGCTGGTGAACTAAAACACGGACCTTTGGCACTTATTGATGCAGAAATGCCGGTTATTGTAGTAGCACCTAAAAACGACTTGATTGAGAAGCTTAAATCCAATGTAGAAGAAGTACGTGCTCGTGGCGGCTTGATGTATGTATTTGCTGCTAACGATGCTAAGTTTGAAAGTGATGATACGATGAAAGTGATTAATGTCCCCTATTGTGATGATATTATTGCACCAATCGTTTACACCTTACCTTTACAATTGTTGTCATATTACGTTGCGATAATTAAAGGGACGGATGTCGACCAACCTCGAAACTTGGCAAAAAGTGTTACTGTTGAGTAAAGTAGTAAAAAATAATCAATTGCTTTGATAATTAAATCGTTTGTTGTATTTGATGTTTAATAATAACCTAAGTCACTGATTGTTATTAAATATCAAAATTTATTATTCTAAATTCATGTTATATATAGTTAATTGTTTTTATATTATACGCTTGTCTGCTGAGTAATAGCTTCAAAAACACTATCGAGTTCGGTTTTAAAGATATTGATGTGTTCATCATTAATATCAGTATTATTATTTTCAAGTATCTGTTGAATTTTTTCTACTTCGCGTCGTAGTTTTAATGCACCAATATTTCCAGAAACACCAATAATATTATGTAGTATAGCTGATGCTTTATTATAGTCATGAGTATTGATTTGTTGTTCGAAATGTTGGCCAGTATTTTTATGTTGCTCGATAAACTTCAACCACAACTTTTCTAATAACTGATGTTTTCCCGCACAAACTTTTAATCCGGCCGCAATGTTTAATATATCTGCATTTTTTACTGTATTTACCTCTTTAAATTGTTTTATATCAACATCGTTAGTTTGTGGGTCTTTATTAGCACACCATAACATCAGGCAATTATAGAGCAGTTCAGGAAAAATGGGTTTGGTTAAATAGTCATTCATACCAATAGCAAGTCCTTTTTCTTTGTCTCCTTCCATAGCACTTGCGGTCAGGGCTATTATTGGAATAGGTTGCCATTTTGATTGATTGCGGATGGCTTTTGTCGCTTCAATACCATCCATAATAGGCATTTGCATATCCATTAAAATTGCATCTACTTGATGGTGCTCAAGTAAGCTTAAAGCCCTTTGTCCATTTTCAGCCACTATGACTTTAATACCAACTACATCGAGTAGTTCGATGATAATTTGTCGATTAATTTCATTGTCTTCTGCTAATAATATATTTTTACCAAGCAGTAATGCTCGCGCTTTTTTTACTGATTTATTAATAGGTGTTAACTCATTTGTCGTATTGTTTTCAATGAGCAACCATTGAGATGCTTGAATAAAACTATTGAGATGAACGGATTTCGCCAAAAAATCTATGTTAAATGATGATGCTAATTTCTCTTTCTTCACTTTATTTGTTAACAAAATATTTTTAGTGGTTGATGAATATTGTTGAATTTTCACAATATACTCTATTATTTTAATATCTGAAAAAGCATCATCAATTAAGCATAATTCGTGGTCAGCTAATAACTCAGGCGCCTCAGAAAAAGCACGTACAGTAACAACTTTACAACCATAACTTGCTAAGGTATTTGATATGGCTGTTGCATATTGTTGATTCTCAGATATTATCATCACACTTTTAGTAACTAACGCATCTGCTACATCTCTGTTACTCTTAAATGTATGCTCAAAGGGCAATATCACTTTTACCTCAGTACCAATACCCAACTCACTTGTTAAGGTAATTGTTCCGCCCATGAGTTTTACTAATTGTTTACAAATGCTCAAGCCTAAACCTGTACCGCCATATTTTCTTGTTGTTGATGAATCGGCTTGAGTAAACTCTTCAAAGATATTTGCAACACTTTCATGACTCATACCTATACCACTATCTTCGATTAAAAACTCTACCCAATGTGTGTTTTTCTCTTGCTTAAGTGTTCTTATACGTAAATAAACAGCACCAGTTTCCGTGAACTTAATTGCATTTTGTACAATATTTAGCACTACTTGCCCTAAACGTAATAAATCACCATTGAGTAGACAAGGGAAATTGGGTTTAACATCAAATATTAAAGGTATATTTTTTTTTCTAATTAATTCATTCGTTAATACTTCAAGAGAACTTAAGGCATCATCTAAGCTAAAATCAACGCGTTCTAACTCCACCATACCAGCATCAATTTTGGAAAAATCTAGAATGTTATTTAACAAATGTAATAATGACTCAGCAGAATAATAAATATTATTGATATATCTTTTTTGCTTAACGGAGAGTTCGGTACGTTGACATAAGTCAGACATGCCTAATATGGCATTCATTGGTGTTCTTATTTCATGGCTCATATTTGCTAAAAAATCGCCTTTGGATTTATTGGCTTGCTCTGCCTCTTCTTTTGCACGCTTTAGCTCTTCAGTACGTTCTTCAACCTGAATTTGAATACGTTTATTCATGTGACGAATATTGCTATTTTGCTTGAAAAATAATAGCAACAATGCGCTCGTTACTATCACTAAACTTACTAGTATTGATATTGAAGCCAGTTGTGCTGCTTGTAAACCTCGTTTCGTAATGTCCCGTGGTATTCTGCCATGAACTATTAGTGTAGGCTTACCGTAAATATCTAACATAACAGCATGCATTTCAACAAGATCAGTACTTACTGCAGTAATATTAATTTCGCCATTTAATAACTCGGCTATATCAATATCTGAATGAAAAATCTGAGTAGATGCTGTAATAGGCAACACAGTAAAATCGACTTTTGTTTGATTGGCCAATCTTAGAAACGTTGTGTCAGAAAAAAAACGTCCCATTATCGACGTGCCCACTATTGGGCCTTCAGTATTTGATTTAAGTACAGGTCGAGAATTTATGACCATAAGGCCGGCTTGACTATTAATAAAACCAAAGAGAGATTTTTCTATATTATGTTGTAAAAAGATATGTTTTTCTGGCAATTGTATTAATGAAAACATCGGTAATTTAAGATGTTTTGTAAAATTCTCGTTATATACATCACCAAAAACTAGGTTGCCAACATTGTCATACAATTTCCACAATTGAATCTCGGCATTTTTGAATATATCAATATTAAAGTTTGATTTCTTATAGGCTTCGTTATCGTCTTTCATGAACTGATAAGTATCGTCCCATGAAGACCAGGAAATATTCATGGTACCAAGATGTTCAATTTCACGCTCGATGGCATCGATAACACGCGCCATATCATCACGCGCTAACTCTTGTTCTAAATCAGAAAAACTCGGTAAAATTACCCATTTTTGAATACTATATGGGATAGCTAATAACATAAAGACAATGATTAAAGACCCTATAACCTTATTAGACAACATCGGATTTTCTCAAATAAACGTAGGGTTACACCAAAAGCTGGCGCAGCTTAACTAGAATTGTACTAAATGTTTTGTTCACTGCTGAACTATTATCAAGGGCATTAATAACTTGTTCTGTATGGAGAGTGAACATTTCTTTCAGTTGTTCTTCTTGTTCTTCTGATAAGGCCAAAAATTGCAAGCGTTTGTCCAAATCCTCAATCATATTGCCCATCGTAGCATAACAAATATCATAATTTACTTGTAAATCCCGCTCAACGTCACTCAGTTTGTCACTGACATTGCCTATCGTAGACCTTAATTTTTTTTCTTTAAATTCGATTCGATAGGCTTTATCTAGACGTTCAATATAACCATCAGCAATGCGTAGAATAAACGGCAAGTGATCTTTTAGTCGACCGTATTTATCGGTATCTTCTGGCATTGTTTTCACTAAAAGGCTGAGTCTAGTTTCATTGACCTGAGTACGGCGACCAAAATCATAGAGACGACCTTTATCCCGTAATAACTCCATTATTTCCTTTTCCATTGGCGAGCATGTGCCATTGTTGGTATAAAACTTCTGTTTAACTTCACCTCGTATATTTACACAAGAGTCAACGTCAAATTCTTCCATAGTAGAAAGTAAAGTATTAGCCACTTGCTGATAATCTTCTGCTCCATGTATTTTATCTGCAAAGGCTATAACATATCCAAGCTCACTGGTACTTGTCATTGCGGTCATCGCGGTGCTAAATGAGCTTTGAATATTGTCTTTTAGAGATTGTTTTTCGGCAAGTTGTGCCAAAAGGAGTTGTAATTTAACTTGTAATTCATGGCCATCGAGCGGTTTTACAATATAGTCATAACCTCCTACAGCATAACCAGCAAGTCGTTCTTCTAAGCTACCTTTTGCAGAGACAAAAATTACTGGACATTCCGCTAAGTCTTGTATTTTTTTGCAGGTATCAAGCCCATCCATACCAGGCATCTCCACATCAAGAAGCACAATGTCAGGGCCTATATCAAGGTATTTTTCCAAACAAGCTTCACCACTATTTAAGGGAAATATCTCATAGTCATCTGACAAAATCCCCTCAATTAATAATAGATTTATTTCTTCATCATCAACAACTAATATACGTTTTTTTTCGGCCATTGCTATTATCTGCCTATTAAGGAAAGCTAAACGTTATGTGTTTTTTCCATATGTTTTGCCCATGAATTTGGGACATCATCCAATTGATAATTACCTTTTGAGTATAGTCAACAGCCTGTTTACTGCAACTGACTAAATAAAAACGGGCACCCTTTATCTAGTAAATATGTTTTCCCATTGACCACTTGTATCGTGCTCTTTTTAAGTTATAGAAAGAAGTATATTCACAACAGCAGAGTTCTATTGTTTACAGCAAGCCGACATTATGAATAACTTTGAATAGGTGATTTTATTTTTAAATCTGTAGAAAGGTATATTAGCGACGGATTGATAATATTTTTCATTTGCCGAAGTCGCTAGTAGCTGAAAATATATAGCTATGCGTATAGCTAAAAATCAGAAACTTAAAAGTTGTTATATTGTAGCGTCGTTAATGTTTGTTTTTGGTATTCATCGGCGGTAGTAAAGTATTATTTCCAGATAGTGTTAATGAATACCAATTTATCGGGGTAATAGGTAAAAATGAAACGCTTAAATGCTTAAATTGATTATTGAATAAGTGTCATCTGATAGGAATAAACTCTAATACTTATATTTTTTATATTGTGGATAAAATTCAATAAGGTCACACCAGGTACTAAAATTGGTGTGGTCATAACGTTTACTGGTGGCCTTATGCCATTGTGAGGCTTTAAGTGGCGGTAAGCGAAATTTTGATTTATGCCCATCAATAGCCACATAACAAGCGAGTTCTTTTTTGATGTTATTAAGCACTTTTATTTGTGCATAACCATCAATAGTATAACTATGCTTAATTTCAACATGTGTATTTTTTGCTAGCGTATTTGTCACAAAAAATAGACCAATAAATAACGAATAATAACTTTTCATAGACCAAATATAACATTGAACCATTCTTAGTTATAGCGAACTTTTCTACTCGTTTTCAGTTCAGTTGCTTATTAGTGGAAGGAAACATTGATAATTATTTATTAAAAACTATTGAAAGCGGCTATGGTTGTCACCATAACTTATTTTAACAAAAATTAAATATAGACTATAGGCCTTAATATAGGCATTCAATGTAGCAAAAAAGAGAAATTATAAATGGCTAATATCGTTCCTGTAAAAAAAGACCAACATCAAAATATTAAGATAGCATCTAAACGTGACCTAGCTCATGTTGCTAATCAGCATATTGCACCAATAAGTGCTCGTGAGTACCCACAAGCAGCGACTAGTTACCCTATTGTTTTAGTAAAAGATCCAGCATCATCACGTTATAGAAGTGTTGTTATGCTTGGTTTAGAAGCTGGTGAAAATTTATATTACAGTAAAGAAAAATGGGATGCTATTTATGTTCCTCAAAGTATTTCTTTAGTCCCATTTAGCTTAGGATTAGATCCTGAAAAAGAAAAAACGTTAACGACATGCATTGATTTAGATAATGATTTTGTTGGCGAAGATAAAGAAAATGCTTTATTTGATGCTGAAGGAAACGATACTGATTTCTTTAAAGGTATTCAGGAGTCACTGGGTGTAATGTATGACAACGAAGTGATGACAGAAAAATTTGTTCAAGAATTAGTTGAAAATGATTTATTACTTGAACTCGAACTAAATATTAACTTTAGTAATAACGAAAACAAAAAACTAGTGGGTTTATTTGGTATTGATGAGAAAAAATTACAAAAGTTATCTGATGAAAAAGTATTAGACTTTAATAAGCGTGGCTTGTTTATTCCTATATATGCAATGTTAGGTTCTATTGGGCAAATTAACCGCTTAGCTCAGTTGCGTAATCAAAGTGCTACAGAAATTAAAGTTAACGGCATTCAGTTTCGACATGTAGTGGCTGACGAAGTAAAATAATTAATAAAGAAATAATATTATAAAAGGGCTCCGGCCCTTTTTTTATATCTAAAAATCATAAGATAACCAGCTTTTTATATATCTGCTAATATAATGAGGGTAACTCAATAGAATACCCATCTGTTAAAGTAGCGGTCTGTTATAATTTTTTTGGTAAAAATGAGGCATATATGACACAGCGAAAGAAAGAATCCTTGGATTTAGATGAGAAAATCCAGAGTCTTGCTGGCGATATTTATGTTGAAATAGAAGATAAAGTTTCTAGTTTTGTTGCTAATTACATAAAAAACAAAGAAATAAATGAACATGATGTTGAACAACATGCACATTATCAATTATTGAAATCATCACAGGAAAAGCTGCAAGCTACTTTTGATAGTTGCCAAGCAAGTAATGTAGAACAAAATATTAAATTGCAAAATAAAATTGAATCACTCGATAAAAAACTTAAAGAGGGTGATGCAAAATTTAATAACCTTGAACAATTAAATTCTGCAAAACTAACGGACTCAGAACAAGTACTGAAAGAGAAGCTGAGTGAATTATCATCACAATCAGTACAGCTAACAACAGTTACTAAATCAGAAGAAAAACTAAAAGGTTGTTTAGCTGAAGAAGAAAAGAAAAAAATACTACTCTCTAAAGAAGTGGCATCACTCGAAAAAGCAGAGAAAATTCTAACCAAAAACGATAAAGCCAAATCGGCAACACTTGCCGTGCAAAACCAACAAATATCAGCGCTAACATTAGAATTAAACAATACGGTTAGTGAACTCGATTTTATTAAGGCAGAACAAAACCAAAAATCAGCACTAACATCTCAACAACAAACTCAAGAAAAACAAGAATTAGTAGAATATCAACAAGCATCGGAACATTTAAAAGTAGAAGTGGCTGAGCTTAATCAAGAGCTTCTTAATCAAAAAACATTAGTTGAGGCGAAATCAATTGAAGTAGAAAATTACAAAGAGCATTACGAAAAGCTGAAAAGTGAACATCAGGATGAGGTTGAGCAATGGAAATTATCAATTACTAAAAATCAGAAAGAACTTATTAATGCCGTAAAATCTACAGAGCAACTACAAGAAAAATATACGACTTTTGAAGAAACAATTAAAGATAAAAATACGGAACTCGATAAATTGGCTTTAACACTGCTTGATAAAAACGAAACCGTTAAAGCCTTGCAAGAAAAATTAACTGTAGATAAAAAGCAACTTGAAGAACGTTTAGTGCAATCACAGGAAAAAAATACGACTTTTGAAAAAACAATTAAAGATAAAAATACGGAACTCGAAAAATTGGCTTTAACACTGGTTGATAAAAAAGAAACCGTTAATGCCTTGCAAGAAAAATTAATTATAGATAATAAGCAATATGAAGAACGTTTAGCGCAATCACATAATAACGTTCAGGCATTGGAAAAAGAACTTTCTGAAAAAGCAGAGTTTATTAAAGAGTCTCAATTAAGCTATCAACATGATGCTGATGAGCTGCAACAAAAAATTAAAACCTACCAATCACAAGCTTCAAAAAACGATGAAAAAAAAGCGTTTTCAGCGAGACAACTGACACTTTTACAACAGAAAAATAATGAAATCTCTATAGAGTTTGAAAAAGCGCAAGTGTCGATCGAGAACCTTGAAAAAGAAGTCTGTGTATTAAAAGAAGAAACTAAATCCGCACAAATAAATGTAAATACGATTAAACAGCGCGTGGAAGTCAATAGAGAAAAACAAGAGCTTGAGTATGATAAGGCTCGAGAGACTATCAAGATTTTACGGGATGAAAATATAGACTTAAATACTAAATTGGATACACAGGTATCTGAATTAGAAGATAAGCTTCGTGAGTATCGATTGCGATTTGAATATGCTCAAAAGCAATTGTCTAAAGACTGACCTAAATTTGTCAGCACTGGAATATTTAAAATTGGTCTAGGTAGCAAACATTATTTAATAAATAAAACATTAGCATATTCCTTAGGTAACTTAAGAGTAATGAATGAAAATAGATAATGATGTTTACCGTGCAATTGTTCAAAACTCAATAGACGCTATAGTCGTTGCAGACCAATTAGGTAATATCGTTTTTTGGAATGATGCATCTGAAAAACTTTTTGGCTACAATTTTTCGGAAGTGGTCGGTAAATATGTGCATGATATATTACCAGCATACAACCTTCGTGATAAAGCTGATAAATCCTTTAATAAATTTAAGAAAAAAGGTAATGGTCCAGTTATAGGAAATAGCCTGCAGGTTCGAGGTCTTAAGAAAAATGGTAAAGAAGTACACCTGCAATTTAGCCCTAATACTATCGAAGTTGATGGACAGTTGTATATTTTTGCTTTTTTAAGAGACATATCAGACCTTATTAACTTACAGGAAAAATTAAGATGCCAAGCAACGATAGATGAACTTACCGGATTGCTAAATCGACGTTCATATATTGAACGCACCGAAATAGTATTTAATAAGTCAATAAGACATAAACAGCCTTTAACATTAATGATGTTAGATATAGACTATTTTAAGAAAATAAATGATAAGTATGGGCATTTGGTAGGAGATATAACACTCAAAGTTTTTTCTAATGGTGTAGCAAAACTAATTCGAACAGAAGATATTTTAGCAAGGGTAGGAGGAGAGGAATTTATTATAGTTATGGAGAATTTATCAATGGATAGCGCTTTAACTTTGGCAGAAAGAATTCGTTTAGAAGTTGAGAATATGTTAATAAAGGCCTCTGAACATAAAATAAAATTGACAGTAAGTATTGGTCTCGCTTCCAGAAAAAGTGATGATCATTCTCTTGAGTTATTACAACATCGATGTGATAAAGCGCTTTATCAAGCTAAAAATTCTGGACGAAATCGTGTGGAGTTTGCTTAGATGATAGAGACCTCAAAAATAATATTTGAACAAAATGTCTGTTCAATTTATGAAGCTCAACATTTAACTACACGGAACAACAAGTTATAATAACTTATCAATATTAGCTTTTTTGGGTTACTTAAGTGACAAATCAACTCTCATTTTCCAAATTAAATCAATGGCAACAAATCGCATACAGTGCTGCAATTATTGAGCGTATGTTACCTAATTATGAGATGTTTGCTGAGGCTGTAGAATTTGGTGATTATCATTTGTTACGTAATCAACTAGATCTTGTCTGGCAGTGGTTAGATAAAAATAATCGTTGTAAAATTAATTATGAAGCTCAATTATTAAAGTTGGAATTACATATACCAAACCCTGAAGAATTTGATTCTTTTGGCGTATTTCCTGCGTTAGATGTTTGTATGGCATTGGTTTCGTTGTTCCAAATTATGCAAGATAAAGAGAGTGATGGTTGTCTGAGCGTTAGTCGACTTTCTGAAAATAGTGTTCGCTATTATGTTGAGCTTACTTTAGCGCAAGATAAAATGGATGAAAGTGAAGTTATAGAAGAAGAAATAGTTAATCACCCGTTAATGCAGTGGGAACAAGAAACTCAAGTTGAATTGTATGATTTTATAATGCATGCACCAGAAAATAAAAAATCGTGTATTTATGCTAAATCGTTAGTGCTTGAAGAAGGTTTATCTAACCTCGGCATAGAAATCTAATCACCTATATTTTTTAGTATCCTTATCTTTTTACATTATAAAGATAAAGCGCTTATTTTTTGGAGATCTACAATTTTTATCAAAGTATTATCTCCTAGGCCCATCCTACTTATTGCGAATGGCCATCTTTTCGGAATCTACCATGAGATAAATTAAGTGTTGATATTTTAAGCTGTTATTTAAGCTTAGGATGAACGAGTTGAGTGGTAATAATGTAAAAAATCCATTTTAGTCAACGAAATCATTAGATTAACATCTATATTTAGGTAGATTCATTAAACGTGTAGTGAAATTTAATTTAGCAAACAAAAATTGATGAATAATTGAAGCAGTTATTTCGTCAACATATGTAGCTTAGTTTGATAAATGAGTCGGCTTTAAGCCACGCTATATAAACGATAAGCAACTTGTCCTGCTATCTTTTCTTTAATTAAATGCCAGTTATTGGGAAGTTGTTGGTTATTATCTTCACTCTCCATTTCTACATAGATCAATGCATTTTCTGCCAAACTATTTTCCTCAAGTAATATGGCTATTTGTTCTATGAGGCCTTTTCTAAATGGAGGGTCGAGAAAAATAATATTAAATTTTGTTGTGTTTTTTTTAATGAATGTTAAAGCGTCATGTTGAACAACTGACATGTTAGTTGCGTTTAATAATTGCTGGTTTTCCTGTAATTGTTGAGCTGCTGCTTTATTTAACTCAACAAATTCTACCTGTTCAGCGCCTCGTGATAATGCTTCGAAACCAAGTCCACCAGAACCAGCGAAACAATCCAAACAAAGACTTTCTGGTAGATAGGGCATTAGCCAATTAAAGACAGTCTCCTTAACTCTATCTGTTGTTGGCCTTAAGCCCTCGGCCATTAATACAGGAAGTTTTCTACCTCGATATTTACCCGCAATGATACGAATACTGCCCTTTGAGGTATTTTTATTAGGTTGTTTTCTTTGTTTGTTCATAACTTCGCCAGCTTTTGTTTTTTGTATTGTTTTTAGATGCTACTATAGCTGCGATTTTATCCTTGTTTACCGTATTATTGCTATTGTTATCGATGGCTCAGAGAAGAATTTATTGTTATGTCTAAAAAGAAAGGTATGTTTTCCTGGTTAGGTTTAGGTCGTCAAAAAGATGAAGCTGTTGGAGAATCAACAAATAATATTGATGATAAAGAACAACTAATTGAGGAAGAAAAAGCGTTAGAAATAGAAAAAGATGCAAAAATAACGTCATCTGAAGTTGTTATCGTTAACGAAGTCGTAGACGCTATCTTGCCAGAGCCAGAGCCAGAGCCAGAGCCAGAGCCAGAGCCAGAGCCAGAGCCAGAGCCAGAGCCAGAGCCAGAGCCAGAGCCAGAGCCAGAGCCAGAGCCAGAGC
>Ga0209396_1000294_pt1 | contig 62276 bp, 54 predicted proteins | sample GOMGulsemesocosm_6_FD_184638 | JGI IMG/M metagenome (GOLD analysis project Ga0209396, IMG submission 184638) | Methane-oxidizing microbial communities from mesocosms in the Gulf of Mexico - GOM8C Gulf of Mexico (SPAdes) (version 2) | ecosystem: Environmental > Aquatic > Marine > Cold seeps... | reverse complement strand
TTCGTTATAAACTCACGGCTTGTTTTTGAAGGCTCGTGAATAACGATAATTTTTACGTTAGCAGCAGCAGTACCAGTTGGACTAAGGATTTTACCGCGCATTGAAGACGAGGTATCAGCTGCCATGGCTGAGGTAGAAAGTCCAAGAGCAAATATGACTGCGCTTGAAATAAGTGAGAGGCGTTGAGTATTCATCGGTTATTCCTTGATTACGTTTTTAAAGTTGTAAATATTTATTATTTTTAGCAACCAAAAACCTAACCAGTTGCTCTGTTTTTTATTTAGGGTGAAATTAGACCAGATTTTTATTTCATTTTCATTACATATTTTCATACTTTTTTAAATTCAAATATCACTTGACTGTTACCCACATGTTAAAAACAAACCAGAGGAAACAAATAAGTATATTAAACAACACGTTAAAAACCAAAATGAGAACTATCACCCTGATTAATATTCAACATAGCTATATATAAGATATTATTATCTATAAATCACTTTTAATGCCCTTTAATTATAAAACTGTTCAACCAGTAAGGTGTTATTTTAATGCTGGCAAATTAATATCCTTGAATTACATGGGGTTGAGGTTTACATTAAGCGTTAACTAGATAAAATGAGTGCATTATTCGCTTTTAAAAAAGTTGATTAATGCAGTAAAGCCCCCTTTTAAATAAATCTGTAAACACTTATAGTATAAATTCATTGCTAAATGTAATTTGATCACCTAGAACGGTTACCAATCAGAGATGTTTTTAACATTTGATAAAACCTAACTATTTGGTCAACAGATAATAAAAAGTAAAATAATAACAACGATTTCACTTAAAAATGTTTTGTTTATACATTTTAAAAATTGAGCAACTTTATGAAAAATAACAAAGAAATAAAAAAAACAGGGAATATTCGAGTTCAAAGCCAACACAAGATTTTGATGGCGGCAAGTACTGAATTTGTTTTACAAGGTTATAAAGGCGCAACGGTACAATCTATCGCTGATAGAGCAAGCTTGCCAAAAGCCAATATACTTTACTATTTCAAGAATAAAGAAAATATTTACCATGCCGTATTAGAACATACGTTACAAATGTGGGATGAAGGTATTGGTGATATAAATCCAGAAGATGGCCCTAAAGGTGCAATTGAAAAATTTATTGATGCAAAAGTAAGAATGGCTTTTAAACATCCTGAATCATCTAAAATTTATGCAATGGAAATCATTCAAGGTGCGCAACATTTGAAAGATTTTGCACGTACTTATCAAAGAAAATGGGTAAGAGAAAAAGCTAAACTTTTTCAGCAATGGATAGACAACGGAGAAATGAGAGACGTTGACCCCATTCACCTAATTTTTCTAATTTGGTCTTCTACTCAACATTATGCTGACTTTGAAACTCAAATATTAACGATTATGAACAGAGCCGATTACGAAGATGAAGATGTAGAGCATGTTATTGCTTTCTTAACTGACATGATTTTACGCGGCTGTGGTTTAAATTAATGATAATATGAAAAAATCTCTATTACATCTATCGATGACACTCGCATTGACATATATGAACCCTACACAAGCAACTGAACTAAAAGTAGCGACATTTAACGTAAGTATGGAGGCTTTGAATTATCAGTCTTCTGAAACTAATGATGTTTCAAATAAAACCTTACAAATTGCTTTAGAGAGTGATCATCGACAAATTAAAAATATTGCAGAAATTATTCAGCGGGTTAACCCTGATATTATTTTGCTCAATGAATTTGATAATCAAGAAAATATTAAAGATAACCAGCACCACACGTTGAAAAAATTCATTAATCAATATTTAAATGAAAGTCAAAATGGACAAAATAAAATTGATTTCCCTTATTTTTATCAAGGGCAAGTTAATACCGGCGTAAACTCAGAGCTTGATTTAGACGGCAATGGTAAAGCTGGGGTTTTACCCGGCGATGGTTTTGGCTACGGTCACTTTTCAGGCCATTTTGGTATGGTGTTACTGTCAAAATACCCTATTGAACACAAAGATGTTCGAACTTTTCAACTTTTCAAATGGCGGGATATGCCAAATGCCCTACAACCTGTTGATCCCAAAACTGCAAAGCCATGGTTTAGTACAGAAGCTTGGGAGAAGATGAGATTATCTTCTAAATCTCACTGGGATATTCCGGTAAAGGTTAATGGTAAAATTATTCATGTTTTAGCAAGTCACCCAACACCTCCCGTATTTGATGGTCCTGAAGATAGGAACGGTAAACGTAACCATGATGAAATTCGTTTTTGGAGCGACTATGTATCAGCTGAAAAATCAGCATACATATATGACGACAAAGGTGAAAAAGGTGGTTTGAAATTATCAGCCCCTTTCGTAATTCTTGGTGACTTAAACGCATCTAGTAAAGATGGCGATGCAATAAACGCAGGGATCTCAGGTTTGTTAATGCATGATAATATTCAAGATGCGATGCCTGAAAGCCAAGGAGCAAAAATTCATACTCTAGATAATAAAAATGCTAGACACCATACCGCTTTTTGGCGAATGAGAGCAGATTACGTTTTGCCCTCAAAAGTGGGATTTACAATTAAAGATTCAGGTGTTTATTGGCCAACAGAAAATGAAGATACTTTTAGGTTGATTAAAGATAGAAGCGCCTCTTCTGACCATCGTATGGTTTGGTTAGACCTGTTATTAAAAACGAATTAAATATAAGCACAAAAAGTGCTTGTTCATTGATAAAACTTAGACAAGAAGTAACAAATGAAAAAACTCCTCTCTGCTGTCAGTATATTAGTTGCATTAACCGCTTGTAAAACAACTGAACATTCAGTCATGTTAAAAGCAAACGAAATTGAAAATAATCACTCTCCAAAAAACATCATCATGGTAGTTGCGGATGGTATGGGTCCAGCTTACACAACATCATATAGATATTTTAATGATGACCCAACTACGCCATTTATCGAAGAAACAGTTTTCGATCGTTTACTCGTTGGCGCTGCAAGCACTTATCCGGCTAAAGTTTCGGGTGTGGTAACAGACTCTGCTGCTGGAGCAACCGCGCTAGCTTCAGGCGTAAAAACCTACAATGGTGCTATTGGTTTAGATGTAAATAAAAAGAGTGTCGAAACTGTACTGGAGTTTGCTAAAAAACAAGGAAAAAAAACGGGTGTAGTGGTTACTTCACAAATAAACCATGCCACTCCTGCTTCATATTTAGCGCATAATGAAAGTAGAAGAAACTATAATGCTATTGCAGATAGTTATATAGATGATGGTATTAAAGCTGATATATATTTGGGTGGTGGCTGGCAGTATTTTATTCGTGAAGATCGAAATTTGATCGATGAATTTAAAGCTTCTGGTTTTCAATATATCGATAACTATAACGCATTAAGTAGTCTTAAAGAAAAAACTCCTGTTATAGGTCTATTTGGCTTACAAGGATTACCATCAGCAATAGATGACAGTGATGTTCATCGTTTATCAACGATGACTAAAACAGCTATTGAACAACTCGAAAATAACAAAGGTTATTTTTTATTAGTTGAAGCCAGCCAAGTTGACTGGGCTGGCCATTCAAATGATATTGCGACCGCAATGGCCGAAATGTCAGATTTAGCCAAAACAATGGAATACCTAGAACACTATGTCAAAGCAATCCCAGACACCTTAGTAATTTTAACTGCTGATCATAGTACTGGTGGTTTAACGGTAGGTGCAAATGGAAAATATGAATGGAATCCTGAAATTCTACATTTAATGAAGAGTTCACCAATAACAATTGCAAAACAATTAGTAGATAAGGAAGTCACTCATCAACGATTGAATACATTGCTTAACTTCGATGTAACGGCAAATGAAGTTGAACAAATAAAAACGGCTAAAGCTAACGCCAAGGAAAGAATATCAACTTACAAACAGCTTGATGAAAAAACAATACTGAAGACGAAAAAGCCTGAGATGAGTAAAATAATATCAAGGGCAATTAAGAAAGTGATTGATATCAGAACAAACACTGGCTGGACATCTAGTGGCCATACTGCCATCGATGTTCCTGTTCATACACTAGGAAAAAGAAGTGACACCTTTAAAGGCAATATTGATAATACCGATATAGCCAAGAAAATTTTCTTACTACTTGGTAAAAAATAATCCCACGTGTTTCAAAAAAAATAACAACCGCTAAATAAAGATAGCGGTTTTTTTTTGTAAAAATTTTTTTATCATAAAGTATTTTCAGTATTGTTTATTAAACCCTTTTTATCCTCTTAAAATATTCATAAATTACTTAATTTATCCTCAATATTTTGCTCTTAAATTTGTCAGCATATTATCAGGACTCATTTAAAGTAGACCTTGCCTAATAAAATATACGTTTCAGTAGTTGTAACTTTATCTCTCCAGCAACTCTGTAAAGACATTCTCTAACATATTCCCTTGTTTCTTAAGTTATTGCATTACATAAACATTAATCCTCCCTATATCTGCCTACTCAGTTGTATGTGAATATTTACTCCGCACAGAAATAGAGGCACCAGGGTTATTTTAAGCGAGCGATTCAGGGTTACCAGGGTCATCCAATTTAATTCCGGAGGGTTATCGGAGTTTATTTCTATTTGCGCAAAAGGGTTGTTGGGGTTATACTTTTTGATATCGATAAATAAAGGAAATAACCATGAAATACCCTATCGCGCTAAAGAAAACAATTGGCGATGAGCACTATAAAGCTACCGTACCTGACTTACCGGGTTGTGAATGTAATGGCGAAAATATTGATATATCGTTAAGTAAAATATGTGATGCTATTGCTGCACATTTATCTATTCTGGCGGAGTATGGTGAAGCTATTCCTCACGCAACAACCATTGAAGATCACCTAGAAAACAATCCAAGTGTAATTTGGTGTATTATCGATATCGACATAACACCGTATTTGGGTAAGAGTCATAAAATTAATGTCACCCTGCCTGAGTTACTGATCAAACAAATTGATGATCGGGTTAGTAAATCTTCAGCATATAAAACACGCTCTGGTTTTATTGCCAGCGCTTGTATGAGCGAATTGAATAATTAATAGGTTATGTTTGCGAGTAAACGAAACATTAAAATGAAGAGATGAATAATGACAAGTAAAAATTTATTACTATTGAGTAGTTCTCGTGTGGGCAATACGCCATATTTAGAGCATGCAAAATTAATGATCACACAACATTTAGCAGGAGTTAAAGAAGTTTTATTCATTCCTTATGCAGGTGTTACCGTTAATTATGATGACTATACCGAAAAGGTACAAAACGCCCTTCTGTCATTGAACATAAAGGTTGCAGGTATTCATCAATTTGACGATGCGGTTTCTGCTGTTAATAATGCACAAGCTATTGTTATTGGCGGTGGCAATACTTTCCATTTATTGCATCAATTGTATGAAAATAATCTAATTTCCGCTATTTCCAAAAAAGTTAATGCAGGCATACCCTATATTGGTTGGAGTGCTGGTTCTAATGTAGCTGGCGCAAGCATTTGTACGACCAACGACATGCCAATTATCGAGCCGAAGAGTTTTTCCGCGCTTAACTTAGTACCATTTCAACTTAACCCTCATTACACCGATTTTAATCCTCCGGGTCATAATGGTGAAACAAGAGAACAACGCTTAGCTGAATTTATGGTGATAAACCCAGAAATGCCTATCGTGGGGATCGTCGAAGGAAGTGCTCTAAAGTTAGAAGAGAACAAACTCTCTTTAATCGCAAATGAAATGATAGAAAAGCCAAATGGCTTTTTATTCAAAGGAGGAAAGAAACAGAATATTAAGCTCGCAGAGGATATAAGCTATTTGTTGTCGATATAGATAATTGAAGCAGCTAAGTAATAGAGGATATATCTACGGCTAATGCTGCTTTTTTAATATCAACTTCATAACCTAGTTGTGCGATCATAGGCGCTGGGATAATAGATTGCAGTTCTTTGATATTTTCATCTAAAAAAGTCATCGGTTCAATACAGTTTGCAACCCAGCCAATGCAATCAAGCCCATCTGCTAGAATCGTCTCATAGCTGAGTACTGCATGGTTTAGACACCCTAGTTTCATATTCACCACTAATATAACGTGCTGCTTTGTATGCTGAACAAATTCAGATAAGAATTTACCTTTACCTAATGGTAAACGCCACCCTCCTGCGCCTTCGGTGATGACAACATCACTGTTTCTAGCAATAACCGTTTCGTATCCAGCATTTATTTCGGTGAGGTTAATTTCTGTATTGATTAAGCTCGCAGCAATATGTGGCGCAATAGCAGGTTGAAAAGCAATAGGATTAATTTCTTCAATGCTTTGTCCACAATTACTCTGTTGCAAAAGCAATTGTGCATCTTCATTTACGAGAACATCCCCTTGTGGTAAATGTCTAATTTCACAGCCTGCTGAAATCGGCTTAAATACCGCAACCTGATAATTATTATTTACAAAGGCCGCAGTTAACAGTTGAGCTACATAGGTTTTTCCTGCATCAGTGTCGGTTGCAGTAATAAATATTTTAATCATTTAATTTAACTACAATTCCTGAATATACTTTGTAAGTAGCAGGATAAATGCCACTAGGTTCTTGGAAATCATGATAGCTATCTGTCATTTTTTGCCATTTATCTTTACCCGCTAAGCCTTTTCCTTTCTGTTTAGGTACATGATTAGCACCTAACCCTTTCAACTCTCGCGCTAAATGTATGACGTTTTCATATTCCAACACGAGATTTTGAGTTTTATCCTCAAGTAATGTGCTTGCTGAGTTATTAAAAATCGGAGCTAACTCTTCTTGTGTTTTAAAATCAATAACGTGTTTTTCATCATCAACTTGTGCCCATGATGACTTTAATTCATGCAAAGTCCCATCAAGCAATGTCGAAAAGATGAATAAACCACCTGGTTTTAATACCCGTAAAATTTCTTTAACGAGCGCATCGAGTGGATAACACCATTGAATCACCAGGTTAGAATAAATAACATCTACACTATTTTCTTTAAAAGGAAGGTGGTAGGCATCAGCACCTATCCAAAAAATTTCTTTACTTCGTTTCTCTTGGGCAAAAGACAACATTTTAGATGAAATATCGACACCAATAGTTTGCTGATATTTACTGGCGAGAATGTCCGTAAAAAATCCTGTACCAGAGCCTAGATCAACCACCGTTAAATCTGAACGGTTTGGTAATAAAGACATTAAATGCTTACCGGTATAACGTTGTAATCGAGACGAAATATCATACGATTGGCTTGCGGAGCCAAATGACTTGCCTATTTTTATTCTGTTTAGCACTTCAGGCATTAACTTAAAACCTCATTTAAACAATTTGCTAAGTAACTGATATCCTTTTCTTTATGCTTAGCTGTAATGGTTACGCGTAACCTAGAGCTATTCTTAGCAACCGTTGGTGGACGTATAGCGGTTAGCCAAATCCCTTTATTTTTCAATTTTTGACATACTTCCAGTGTTTTTTCTTCGCTTCCAATAATAATAGCGTGGATAGATGACGTCGATGGTATTATGTCAATGCTATCGTCAAGCATCTCTGATAAAAACATGCTTAAATGTTTAATATTATCTCTACGCCAAGTATCACTTTTAGCCAGCTTTATACTCGTTTTTGTCGCCCATGCTACTGCCGGTGAAATCGCCGTTGAGTAAATATAATGTCGAGAAAAATTCACCAGATAGTCATAAACATCTTCATTGCATGCGACAAATGCACCGCTGGTTGCTAACGCTTTACCAAAGGTTGCCATGACAATATCTACTTCACCAAAACTACTACTTCCCTGACCTGTATCACCAATCACGCCAATACTATGTGCATCATCCATATATAACATCGCTTGGTGTTGTTTAGCAATGTGGATCAGCTGATTGATATTTGCACAATCACCATCCATGCTAAAAACGCCTTCAGAAATGATGAGCTTGTTTGCCAAAGTACTTTTAGACAAGTATTGATCAAGTTGCTGATGGTTATTATGTAAGTAGCGTTTTACCGAAGCACCACTGTCTAATGCGCCGTCAATTAATGACGCATGACTTAATTTGTCTAATACAAACTGACATTCTTTATTGCCTACAGCTTGCAAAACGCCAGCATTTGCAGCAAAACCACTACTATAAAGTAAACAACGTGGTTTGTTTAACCACTGACAAACTTCGTCTTCTAATGCTTGATGAGCATAATGAAAGCCGGTGACCAAACTTGATGCACTGGCTCCACTACCGTATTTATCAGCACCTTCTTGAAGCGCCTTGTTTATTTCAATATGATGGTTTAAACCAAGATAGTCATTTGAGGAAAAATTTAAATAACTCTTCCCCGCCACAGTGATTTCTCGACCATTTTGTTCGCTAATACATTGACGTTGACGATATTGTGATTTTGCTCTTTGCTGAGCAACCTGCTCAGCAATAAAGTTAAAAGACATATATTTCCGTTTGTCCCATCATATTTAGTATCAAGTTATAATGCAGCGTCGTAAAAAAGATCTTTATTTTTCTCATTTACTACCGCAGTAGTTAATTGTTTATCTTCTTCAGCGGCATTATTACCTACAGTTTCGGTATTAATACCTAATCTTGCAAACAACTGCATATCTTTATTGGCTTCAGGGTTACCTGTTGTTAATAATTTACAGCCATAAAATATAGAATTGGCTCCCGCTAAAAAACACATAGCTTGCATTTGCTCGTTCATCGCGTCACGACCAGCTGATAAACGCACATGACTTTTAGGCATCATTATGCGGGCGACAGCAATACAACGAACAAAGTCAAAAGGGTCTAAATCGTCAACGTTTGCTAAAGGTGTACCTTCAATTTTCACTAACATGTTAATAGGAACACTATCAGGATGTTTAGGTAAGTTAGCTAGCTGGGCTAAAAATGATGATCTATCTTGAGCTTTTTCGCCTAAGCCAACAATTCCACCACTACATACCTTCATTCCTGAATCACGAACATTTTGTAAAGTATCTAATCGGTCTTGGTAACTACGAGTAGTTATAATTGAGTTATAATGCTCAGGAGAAGTATCAAGATTATGGTTATAATAGTCTAACCCTGCTTCTTGTAATTCATCTGCTTGTCCGCCGTCAATCATGCCCAATGTCATACAGGTTTCCAACCCCATTGCCTTGACACCTTTCACCATTTCAAGGACAAAAGGCATATCACGAGCTTTAGGATTTCTCCAACCTGCTCCCATACAAAAACGTGTTGATCCCTGAGATTTAGCAACCTTTGCCGCTTCAAGTACTTTCTCAACTTCCATCAAACGTTCTTTTTGCACATCAGTATTGTATCGGGCACTTTGAGAACAATATTTACAATCTTCTGGGCAAGCACCAGTTTTGATTGATAACAAAGTACTCACTTGTACCTCATTAGGATTAAAGTGCTCACGATGAATAGTTTGAGCTTGAAACATAAGATCACTAAAAGGGAGAGCAAATAATGCTTCAACTTCCTTAATTGACCAATCATGGCGAGGTGTATACGTTTGAGACATGTGAAACCTTTAATTTTAAAATATAAGTTTAAAAAAGCAAATGTGAAAATTGCATCGCTAAATATTAGCAGGTAACCTATGCGGCAGTCATTAATTGTCAACATAAAAACCCAAGCAAGCTTTACATATGAACAAAAAACAAACAAAACTAATAGATTTTGATAAAAAACACGTATGGCATCCTTATACTTCAATGTCATCTCCATTACCGTCTTACCTTGTTGAATCAGCAAAAGGTGTTCATATAAAGCTCGCTACCGGTGAAAATCTTGTTGATGGTATGTCTTCGTGGTGGTCTGTTTTACATGGTTATAACCATCCAAAATTAAATAAAGCGCTTGTTGAGCAAACTCAAAAAATGGCACATGTCATGTTTGGCGGTTTAACACATGAGCCTGCTATTACCCTCTGTAAAAAACTCATTGATGTTACGCCTGAGCCTTTGCAAAAAGTATTCTTGTCTGATTCTGGCTCTGTAGCCGTAGAAGTTGCCATTAAAATGTCTTTACAGTATTGGCATAGCCAAGGCAAAAGTGAGAAACACAAATTATTGACGGTAAAAAACGGATATCATGGGGATACCTTCGCTGCTATGTCAGTATGCGACCCGGTTAATGGTATGCATCAAATATTTGAATCAGTTTTAATGAAAAATATATTTGCACCTGCGCCAAGTAGTGATTTCTACAAACCATGGCATGAAAGTGAATTAGCCGCCTTAACCAATTTATTTAAAAAACATCACCAAGAAATTGCGGCCTTTATTATTGAACCAATAGTGCAAGGCACGGGCGGCATGCGCTTTTATCACCCTGAGTACTTAAAGGCTTGTCGATCATTATGTTCGCAATTTAACGTCTTATTCATTGCCGATGAAATTGCTACCGGCCTTGGGCGTACGGGTAAAATGTTCGGTTGCAATTGGGCTGATATTAGCCCTGATATAATGTGCTTAGGTAAAACCCTAACCGGTGGTTACATGACACTTGCCGCAACACTATGTACAGAAGAAATTGCGACAACGATAAGCAATGGTGCAGCTAGTTGTTTTATGCACGGTCCTACTTTTATGGCAAACCCACTTGCATGTGCGGTGGCAAATGCAAGTTTAGAGCTCTTAGAAACAGGAGAGTGGCAACAGCAAATCAAATTTATTGAAGCATTTTTAAAAGAGAACTTACTGCCCTTAAATACACATTCTGCAGTGAAAAATACCCGTGTACTAGGTGGAATTGGCGTTGTTGAAACCAACAAACCGGTTGATATGGCTAATATACAAAAAAGATTTGTCGAACTCGGGGTTTGGATCAGACCATTTGGCAAGCTTATTTATATAATGCCTCCTTTCATCAGCAAGAAAGAAGATTTAGGCTTGCTCGTTAAAGCAATAACCACTGTACTTGATGAAGATCACTGTTTTAGTGAGTAAAGGTTTATGCTCGTAAGATTTATAGGTTATGGAAAACTTATCATTCGTTTAGTTTTACCAAAATGTACATTACCCAAGCAATGGTTATAGTAAGTAATAATATCAAATTAAAATGCTTACTATCCTGCTTTCGCCTACTACGAAAATGATCAAGTACTAAACAAAAATAACTACATAGTGCACTTATCCAAAGTATTATATATAAATAGCCGGTCAAAGGCGTTAACCAAAATTTCCTTATTTCAATTTCTTTAAACCGTAAATAACCATAATCTTGCTCAGGTGCCGCAAAATATGACATAACGATGGCAAAAATAAATAACGCCCAACCACATATAGCTAAAATTCTTATTAACACGACCCAAAGATCTTGAACGCTCCGCCTATTTTTTGATTCCAATACCATTGATTTAAACCCTCTCAAGTCAATATTACTGCTTTTTGTTTATATATAGACCGGATAAGCAAGTTTTACTTGTTAAACGCAGTAGTAAAGGTAACATATCACACCTTAAAACTTGTGCAATTTAACACAGTTCCTGAAATTGTATTGATGTACAAAAATCATGATAATAATTAAATAAAGATAAGAGGTTGATAAATGTCAGTTATCTCAATCACTGATGTACTTGCTGGAAAATATCCAGTGAGTGAAGCAGTTACAGTACACGGTTGGATCCGTACTCGCCGTGATTCAAAAGCAGGAATTTCATTCTTAGCTGTGCATGATGGTTCATGTTTTGATGCTATTCAAGCAATCGCGCCAAGTGATCTCGATAATTATCAATCAGAAGTATTAAAATTAACTACCGGCGCTGCAGTAAAAGTTACTGGTATTTTGGTTGAATCTCCAGGTAAAGGTCAGTCATTTGAAATTCAAGCAACTAAAGTAGAAATTCTAGGTTTAGTTGACGATCCTGACACTTACCCTATGGCAGCAAAGCGTCACAGCATTGAATTTTTACGTGAGCAAGCACATTTACGTGCCCGTACGAATATAGGCGGCGCGGTTACTCGTGTTCGTAATACCTTGGCACAAGCAGTTCATCGCTTTTTGCACAGCAAAGGTTACTTTTGGATCAGCACACCGTTAATTACAGGCAGTGACTGTGAAGGCGCTGGTGAAATGTTCCGTGTAAGTACCCTTGATATGGAAAACTTACCTCGCACTGATAAAGGCAATGTTGACTACGCCAAAGACTTTTTTGGTAAAGAAACATTCTTAACGGTTTCAGGCCAATTGAATGTTGAAACATATGCATGTGCCCTTTCAAAGGTTTATACCTTTGGCCCAACATTCCGCGCAGAAAATTCAAATACAACTCGACATTTAGCTGAGTTTTGGATGGTTGAACCAGAAATCGCCTTTGCTGATTTATCTGATGCTGCAGATCTTGCTGAAGAAATGCTGAAATATGTATTCCAAGCTGTGCTTGATGAGCGTGCAGATGATATGGCATTCTTCCAACAGCGTGTAGATAAAACGGTTGTAGATCGTATGAATTCAGTTATCAACAACGAATTTGTACGTTTAGATTACACAGACGCGATCACCATTTTAGAAAACTGTGGTAAGAAATTTGAAAATAAAGTTTCATGGGGTGTAGATTTAAACTCAGAGCACGAACGTTATTTAGCTGAAGAGCACTTTAACGGACCTGTAGTTTTACAAAACTACCCGAAAGATATTAAAGCATTTTATATGCGTTTAAATGATGACGGAAAAACAGTTGCTGCTATGGACATTTTAGCACCAGGAATTGGTGAGATTATCGGTGGCGCTCAACGTGAAGAACGTTTAGACGTACTAGACGCTCGTTTAGAAGAAATGAATTTGAATCAAGAAGATTACAGCTGGTATCGTGATCTTCGCCGTTATGGCACAGTACCTCATTCTGGTTTTGGTTTAGGTTTTGAACGTTTAGTTGCTTATGCTACAGGCATGCAAAACGTACGTGACGTGATCCCTTTCCCAAGAACGCCAAATAACGCGGCATTCTAGAAAGAATTACTCAATAAAAAAACCTCTTTTTTGAGGTTTTTTTTTATCTAAAATAAACGATTTACTAAATTTCATATCGCTGTTGTTATTCATTTAACCATTAAAAATGACCGAGTATTAGTTAACTTGTTTTTAAACAAGTTCTTTCACCATAAAATATTTACAACCTGTTTTGGGATATTGCTCTTGTACCCACTTTGTTTTATAGCCATACTTTTCATAAAATGGCATAGCTTGAAAATTCAAAGTATCTAACATACTTAAAGTACAACCTCTCGCTATTGCTGCGCTTTCAAGTTCAGCAAGAATTTTACAACCTATTGCTTTTCCACGAAGGCTTTCAGACACCCATAATGTATCAATTAATAACCAATTTCCGAATGTACGTGCTGAGGAACCCGCTGTAATATTACCTTGTTCATCTTTAAGTTGAATTGCCAACGGCTTTCGTTCGTTTACTTCCCAGCGTGCCCAATTAAATTCAGCAATTTTCTTATCGAGGAAATCAATTAACGTTTGTTCTGGTTGGTCTAGTATTTCAATCTTCATATAGTAGCCTTCGATTTTGATAAATAAGAAAGATGATGTTCCATTGATTTTACAGGCTTTAAAGGAATATCTTTTTCTGGTGTACCTATATAAAGAAATCCAATAATGTCATTGTCTTTATTAATAGATAACTCACGTTTTACCGAAGCATTATAACTAAAAGCGCCCGTACGCCACATAGCACCATAACCTAAACTGAATGCCGCCATTTGCATTGCATGTGCACTACAACCTACCGCTACAGTTTGTTCAAGTTTGGGGACTTTTTCATGGTGTTGATATTGCGTGCTTATAACAATAATAAGGGGCGCTCGATAAGGCATGTTTTTAGCCTTAAGTACTTTTGTTTGAGTAAAGCCTTGTTCAAGAGCAGCTTGCTCAAATATATGACTTAATTTGTCTAACCCTTGATTTTCAATCACCGTAAAAAACCATGGCGCCAAGCCACCATGGTCAGGCACTCGCATACCTGCTTGTAGAATGAAATCTACCTCATTAGCATCAGGGGCAGGAGAAATAAGTTTTGGGTTTGATTGGCGGTGTAATAATAATTGTTTTGCATCCATCAACGATAAAGGCTCTTGTTGTATTTACGTTGATAATAAGTATACAGATAATAGTCAACACTGGTAAAGCGACCAGCGCCAATAAAAAAAAGTGCCAGTAACATAATGAAATAAGTAGTCGCGAATTCAATTCCATTATTTAAAACGACAATCGACCCATTTTCATATAACCACTGCGTATTACCATTATTTTCTAACAGTTCTCGCATTACTGAAAGGCGTTCGCCGGTAGCCTCACTGTTTGCTAAACTCTCTTCAGCTTTATCAACCCCAAACCAAGTCAGCATTTTAGCCGGGCTAGTATCAGGGTTTGTTGGCGTGATGGCAAACCAGCCATTATCTAAATGAACAGTGGTTGCTGCAACTACCATGGTTAACATTAGCGGAATGCTTAATAAACGAGTAAATAAACCAATTAATAATAACCAACCACCAAAAAATTCTGTCCATGTAGCAATATTTGCCAACAGAGCAGGAAAAGGTAATCCTAACCCCCATTGCGTATTACCAAACCAGGCAATAATATCAGGACTCGTAAGAAAATTTGCTAGTCCTGTAACTTCAGGGTCTATAAATTGCATTTTTCCATACCCTGCCATAATAAAAACAGGCGCAAGATAAAGTCGTAAAAGTAAAGATGGTAAACCATCGACGTTATTCAGATTTTTTACAAATTTTTGATATGTATTTATTAGTGTTAAAGCAGTCATTATTTCATCATCTATAAAGTAGTTAATATACCCGTCCCGGATGGACTTATAATTAGACCTAAATTATGAATATTTACTTTCAATTACACATTTATTTACTAATGAGACTACTTTCCTGAACAATAATTAAGTAGCATAGTTACCAACTATTTTTTAAAAGATAACATGCGAATATTATGACAGAACAAACGGTATTTCCTAATGATCCAGTAAAGCAAAGTGCTTTAAAACGAATAACATTAAAAGTTTTTAGTTTATTAAATTCATTTAGAAAAATAATTATTAACCTTGTTTTTTTTCTAGTGCTCTTCTTCTTTATTATTGCGTTAGGTAGTGACGAAGACAAAATTATTGTTCCTAAAAATTCAGCGTTAGTTTTAAATATTAACGGTGACATTGTTGAACAAAAGCATGCAATTGATCCCATGAATGCTTTTATATCAGAAGCACTAGAGGAGAAAGAAAAGAATCCTGAAGTCTTACTTAGCGATATTCTTAATGTCATTGAAAGAGCAAAAAATGACAAGCGCATTCAAATGATCGTTTTGCAACTTCAGGGCGTTAATCGTACGGGTCTAAGTAAGTTGCAAGATATTGCAAAAGCATTAGAAAAATTTAAAGCTTCAGGAAAAAAAATCATCGCGGTTGGTGATCAATATTCACAAGACCAATACTATTTAGCAAGTTCAGCTGATGAGGTATGGCTTAATCCTAGAGGTTGGTTGTTACTTGATGGTTACGGGCGTTATCAACTGTATTTCAAATCAGCCTTAGATAAATTATCTATTAGCCAACATATATTCCGAGTAGGAACCTATAAATCTGCTGTAGAACCATATATACGAGACGATATGTCGGCGGCAGCTAAAGAAGCCAATAAATTATGGTTAAGCGATTTATGGTCGCAATATAAAAATGATGTTGCAAGTCATAGAGATTTCGCGATTGATAATTTTGATGAAAATGCCGATGTTTTAGTGGCTAAGCTGGAAAAAGCTGATGGTAATATTGCTCAATATGCTTTAGATAATCATTGGGTGGATGCGTTAAAAAATCGCCAAGACATGAAAGACTCTTTAATAGCGCTTGTGGGTTCGAATGCCGCTGGTGATAGTTATAATCATATTAGTTTTAAGCATTATTTGGCAGTGACTAAACCTATTTTTCCAATGAACAATCCGAATTCCGATAAAGTTGCCGTGATTGTGGCCAAAGGAACAATTTTGAACGGTAACCAAAAACCAGGAACAATTGGCGGCGATAGTACGGCTTCGTTATTAAGGAAAGCTCGATTAAATAACAAAGTAAAAGCCGTAGTATTACGTGTCGATAGCCCAGGAGGTAGTGCTTATGCTTCTGAAATTATTCGCCAAGAAATAGAACTGATCAAACAGGCCGGTAAACCTGTTGTTGCCTCGATGGGAACCTATGCTGCCTCAGGTGGGTATTGGATTTCAGCTCCTGCAGATAAAATTATTGCTTCTCCTGCTACCATAACGGGTTCTATAGGTATTTATGGCTTTTTCATGACTTTTGAAAATTCGTTAAGCAAATTAGGCGTGCATACCGACGGTGTCGGTACAACAGACATTGCCGGTTTTGGTGTAACACGCCCGCTTACTGACGGTATGGCTAAAGTCTTTCAACTCAATATTAATCGTGGCTATCAAGACTTTATTAGCCTTGTCGCTGAAAATAGAAACATGACACTAGAACAAGTTGATGATATTGCTCAAGGACGAGTTTGGTCTGGCTTAAAAGCAAAAGAGTTAGGACTTGTAGATGAATTAGGCGATTTATCTGCTGCGATTAACGCCGCTGGTGAGTTAGCAGGATTAAAAACGTTTGATACGCTGTTAATTGAAAAAGAAAAAACGCCAAAGGATCTATTCCTACAAGGACTCATTGGCCAAGCATCTAGCTTCTTACCAGAGTCAACGATAATAAGTTTAAGCCCTACTGATCAGTTATTTATTAAACTCAAAGCTGAATTGTCACACCTTAATTTACTTAATGATCCACAAGGTGTTTATTCAATGTGTATGGCTTGCGAAATTAATTAGCCAGCATTGAGATAAGAGTATATGATAGCCTCGATTTTGTGTTCAGGATGAACGGTATAGCATGATCACATGGATGTGAAAGAATGCCTCAACTCAAGGGCAATCATTCTCCAAGAAACATTCAAGGTAAGCACATGAAAAAACGCATTTATATCGCCTACACTGGCGGCACTATTGGTATGAAAAACAGTGAACAAGGTTATGTTCCTGTAGAAGGACATTTAACTGAGTCTATAAATGGCACGCCAGATTTTCATCGTGAAGAAATGCCTGATTTTACCATTAATGAATATTCACCATTAATAGATTCATCCAATATGGCTCCAAGTGATTGGCAACGTATTGCTGATGATATAAAAGCTAATTATGATGATTTTGATGGTTTCGTAGTTTTGCATGGTACAGATACGATGGCTTATACCAGCTCTGCACTATCATTTATGTTTGAGAACCTAGCAAAACCCATTATTGTTACCGGTTCTCAAATACCTTTAAGTCAATTGCGCTCTGATGGACAAGTTAATTTATTAAACTCTCTTTACATTGCTGCCAATTACCCTATTAACGAAGTAGGTTTGTATTTCAATAACAAATTGTACCGCGGTAACCGTTGTATTAAAGCATACGCCGATGGTTTTAACGCTTTTGATTCACCCAATATGCCTCCGTTATTAGAGGCAGGGATAAATATAAAACTAGTAGAAGGTAAAATAAATGCAGTGAGTGAAGAACCCCTTTATTTGGCACAAATTACGCCACAACCTATTGGTGTTGTTCATTTATATCCGGGAATCTCTAGCGAGTTAATTGCCAATATTATTAAACAACCGGTAAAAGCGTTAATTATTCGCAGTTATGGTGTTGGTAATGCCCCGCAAGATGAAGAACTTCTCGCTTGCCTTACTCAAGCGCATCATCAGGGTATTGTTGTGGTTAATTGCAGTCAATGTATAAAAGGTACCGTGAATATGGACGGTTATGCAACAGGGGTTGCTTTAAGCAAATGTGGAGTCGTTAGTGGTAGAGATATGACCTTAGAAGCAACATTAACCAAGTTGCATTATTTACTCAGCAAAAATTTACCACAAGCTGAAGTTTGCCGTTTATTGAAAGAAAATTTACGTGGTGAACTTTCTGTAAATTAGTCTTGTATTTCTAGCCTAATATAAAAAGGGTTATTGTCTTTGTTTAAAAAGTAAATTCGATTAAGTAAACAAGAAAATATTGTGGAGTTCTTCTGTAAATTTTAAAGGATGAATCCTTGAAGGCTCCATGTATTTTATTTTGCATTTACAATCATTTGAATCGCAATATCAGTTAAATCAGTAACTTCACCAATCCCAATCGTATTTTCTAATTGAATTTCAAGATCATTAGCGAGATCTTTATCTAAACTCTTTAAATAACTAATTTCGTCACGATAATGCATATTCTGAACTTTATCACTTCTTTTCAATTCAACCTTTAAAATTGCAGGATTACCATGACTAGAAACCTTATCGGTATATTCTTTTAATTGAGCAGACTTTTTTAATACCGATAAATCACGATACCAAAAGGAATACTCTTCACTTTCATTATTTTCTTTCGGTAAAACAAGAATATAAAAAGCTCGCGCGGGTAAATTTTTATAGGCAAGTGCAGCAACGATTGATAAGCAAGAATCTCTGAATTTTTTATTACTTAATAAATTAAGAATGATTTCTTCACTATTATCATTTTTATACACTAGATGTTTAAGCGCTGAGTTGCCACTGAAACTCGCAGCATTAATATATTGTTGATGTTTAGTAGCTTTTAAATAGAAAGGTATAGAGAAATGATTATGAGCATATATATTTCTCATCGCTTTTTGCAAACCATAAATACGACTACCACGTTGGCCACATGCTTCAATGAAATCAACATGCTGATATATATACTTTCGTATAGCTCGACAGGCAGCATGTTTACTTTCAATTGCATTCATTAATAACCGAATTGAGCCATGACTGTCATATCCCAAGACAATATATTTTTGTTTTTTTACCAAACGCTCTTGTTCAGCAAAAGGCACGGTTAATTCAATTTCAATTTCTTCTCCGGCTTTAAATTTAGTTTCTTTTTCAAGGTCTACCAGTAAACCTTGTACAGAAATATTTTTAGTTTTACCTGGGATATATGTAACAACATTATTACTTCGTGTAATCGCCATTTGAAAATATAACAAAAAGCGGTCTTCACTTCTTGAGTCATCATTTTCAGCGGTTACTATTTCAGTGTCAGCAAGAGTATCCACAGCACTAAGTTGAAAACGTTTAGGCAATAGATTTTCCAGGGCAATAATGTCACCAAGTATTGGTTTATATATAGTTTCATACAAACTGGTGACATCTGACACTGTGATCATGTGCTCACAATCACTAATAATATCTAAAGCTGCTTTAGGAATTGCCCGGTTAAGTACCGCCATTTTAGGATGTACGTGGCAAGGTAACGCTGATGGCACATAAGCATCTTCCGCGGAATTAATAACCGACGAAGAAATTTTAATGACTTTAAAAAGACCACTCTGGAAATAATTACTAAAAGCGATTTTTACACTTCTATTTTTTACAAGGTCGTCATACCAAATAAGTGAATATGAAAATGTATCTTTATGAGTAGATTTAAGTATGAGTGCATACTTATCAACATTAACTCTTTCGTTTAAAGCAAGCTGTATCTCTTTATTGCCAAGTAATACAGGTAAATGAAAATGTTCATTTATACCACTAAAAAAGCTCCATAGCTTGTCATTACCTGACGTTTTCATCGCTATTTTAACATGCCAAGCATTGTTGTTTTTATAACAAAGTAGTGGGATATCATGGGTTTTATTTAAGTATAATTGCTCATATCCTTTCGACGTAACCGAGTCAAATAGTGGTTCAATAAATCGCTCTGTCGGCCCTATAATGGCGAGTTTTTTTTGTCTCAAATAATGGGAAAATAAAACACGCATTTGCTGCTCTGTTAAAGGGCTCGAAAACTTCAAAAGATATTCAAATTTATGATTTACTGCTGATTTTTGACTATCGATAATTAGGAAACCAAGTTCAAGCTCTTCGGTAAAGTCTATTTCTTTATGATGGTCATATAACCATAAGTACACTTTATTTAGTGTCACATTTTCTAATTCATGTGAGAGTTGAATAACAACCTTTTGGTTATTCATTTTTTCAATAATTGCAGTAATGCCGACTTCTTTTTTTCCTTGTCTCGTCATGCCCATAATAGGATTAATAAAAACTTTACAAGAAGAGTTAAGTTTCTTTAGTTCATTAACTATTCGGTTCTGGTTCACTAATGGTTTAGGTTCGGCTTTATCAATAGTAAATGATGCTGATTTACCTTCAATACTGCTTTTATTTTTAACAGAAGATCTATCTTTAGCATCTTCATGAACCTCGTGATATATCCCAATAGTGTAAAGGTTTTGATATTCAACTAGTTTTTGATTGAATAACTCTTCCCCTTCAGCATCAAGGTAATGCAAAACTTTATTGTGCTCTACTATTTTACAATTAGGCAAAAGAAGCCGTAAATCTATTGACTTATTTGACTGCTGAGCAAGTTTTTTTATTTCATTTTTAACGGCCAAATGTCGACTAGAATTTTCTTCAGGTAGGAGTTTCTTTACAAGATAATCTAACCTGTCGTTACTTGCATAAGGAACCAGACTTAATATTTGTTTTTCAAACCTTTTTAAGTGATCACTTATAACACTACTCATGAATAGATGAACCTTATGTTTTTAATATTCCATATCAGTTATTAATCCATTTCATATTAATGCTCTAGTTTAATATTAGTTCATATGCACGGACAAAGGATAAATAAATTTGTCTTGTCATCTTGTCAAATAGAGTTGTCATCATTCGCCACAAACAAACCCGTTAATATTAGACATAAAAAAACCACTGAATGATCAGTGGTTTTAAATAGGGTCAATGGTTCCCTTCACACCTCAAGATGCAGCTTGGAGTGTGATATATATTAACAATATATTGCTTTAACTCTTGAAAGTAGAGGTATATCAGCTTCGGATAATTTACCTAATTGTAACCACTCAATAAGAGAGTTAGTTAAATCTATCGTTTGTCCAGACAACATTTGGCTTCGCATTAACTCAACTTGTACTTGCATGCGCTGATTTTTGAATTCTACAGGAGATTCCTTACTTGCTAGAATTTCCAGCTCTAATGTTTTGTTGCTTCTATCGATAACATTGCTGTTTTGGTAACATTCCATAATACGTTTCTGCCAAGCGTTTGGTAAATCAACGATAGAATCATTGAGAATTTCAACTGTTAACGTTTCGTTTTTCGCTAACTCTTCTAAACAACCAAAGACTAGCTGCCAAGTTTTAGCTTTTTTATCTTCGGTAATTTGGACTAATTGTTTGATAATTTGGGCGATTAACTTCTCAGCTTGTAATACAACACTTTTGATCACTGGCTTCTGGCTAATAACCTTTGCACGTAATGCTTCAATGCTTTCTTGTATAGCAAAAAGTTCTGATTCCATCATTGGAACCGTTAATTGCTCTTGGAAACCGGCTAATTGTTCGGTTAACTCAACTTGTTGATTTTTCCGATTAGATTGTTCTAACAGCTTTGCTTCATCACGCTTTGCAAAGAGTTGATCATTAACTTTTCTAAATTTTTGCCAAAGTTGATTCTCTTCCCGTTGTCCGCTGTAACCAATGGTTTGCCATTGTGATTGTAATTTTTTTACTTTTTCAATTGCTGAAAAAACATCTTCGCTACTTAACGCTTGAGTTGCTTGTTCAATCAATAAATTCTTACTGTCACTATTGCGTTGATGATAGTTTCTTAATTCAATCTTCACTGGCTGTAAGTTTTCATTAAACTCGACATTAAGCGCATGAAATTTATGCTTATCAACCTGCCCTGAATTTTGCCATTGTTGAATTAACTTATTGAGTGTTCCATCAGTAAATTTCCAATCAATGGTACTTCGCTCAGAAACGTCATTCAGCTTGTTGGTGAACTCATCAGCAAAGTTTTTTGCTTTGTTAATAATTTTTTGTCGGCTTTCAAGATGCTGATCACGTAATTTTTCTTGCTCGGCATAAAACAATCGACATGGTGCAAAAGCTTGTTCACAGAGCGTATTAAATTGAAAGTTTAAATCTTTTTCAATTGTTTCTTCTGCATGCCCTAAAGAGTTCCACGTTACGCGAAATTGCTTCACTTTAGCGGCTTGTTCATTAGGATTATCAAGTGGCTGGTTGACTAATAATAGGATTTCAGCCAGAAGCTTTTGTTTCCTAGGTGTTGCAATAGATTGCTCTAAGTCACTTAACTCTGCAATATTGGTTGAAACATCATCAAAATCACGTTGTATACGGGATTTTTGAGTATCAGATAATAATTCAAAATGCTTTTTGGTCTTTTTGAACACACCAAAAGCAGCGTTGTATTTTCCACTGGCAATTAAGCGTTTAACATCAGATATTTTTTTCTGGCATTGCGATAACAACACCCCTTGCTCTTTGATTAATGGCTTAAGGCCCTGCTGCCATTGTAATTTTATCTCCTTAAAAGCATTAATAATTGATTCAGGTAAGACGCCGGTGGCTTTTTGTTCTACACTTTTCCATTCTTTTAGCCAATCGTCAAATAATGGCTGACGAAGGTTCAACTCGTCAATACTCTTAGGTAAAGCAACTTGGGATATTTTTGAAATTAAATGTGTAGCATCACTAACTGACTTAGCAATTTCTGGCAATTGAGCAAGTTTCTTTGTTTGCACTTTCACTAAGGCGATAAAGTGACTTTGTTCTTTATCATTCAGTATTGATGAGACTATTTCTGTCTGTAATTGTTCAAGTTGATGTTGATATTTTTCTTCATCGAGTTCACCACTTTCAAATATAGTCGTGGTAATTTGTTTGCTAATTTCATCAAGTTTGTTATTAAAATTTTCATTAGCTAACTTTTTGGCATGTATTAAGTTTTCTGCAATAACTTGTTGCTGAAAGGCTTCATGCAATGGAGCAATATGCTTAGCAGTTTGTACTTTTATTTCTTTGTATTTAGCATTAAAGTTTTCACATTCCAATGACGGTAAACAGGTAAAGTCTTGATGAACGCTATGCCATTGTTCTTCTAGCGCGGCTTCTTTCTCTTTAAATTGCTGATAGTCATTAACGTCTTTTAACGCCAACAGCTTTGCTAAAATTAATTGAACGCCTTTTTTAATTTTATTTGGTTTTTCAGCTTCTTCTTTTAAGCGTTGCACATGCTGCTCTATCTGAGTTTTAATTTCCTCATTACATGCTTTTTTCAATAACTTATCTAACACTTCAACAGACAATGTTTGTTGCAGCAAATAAGTTTGCACGGCTTGGTCTTGCTTATGGGTAAAGATTGAAAGTGTTAATTGTGGTTTGTTAATTTTTTCAAACAAGGCAATAACAACATCTGCTTGTGTTTCATTTTGCAGCCATAACTCTAACGCAGGCAATTTACTGTTACTTTTGAGTAAGGCTAACTTATCTTGATTACTGATGGTGATTTCATGTTGCCCAAGTAGAATTTTCTCTACTTGCTTTACGCAATATTCGCGTACTTTTTTATTATCATTTTCAGTGCTGTTTTTATGCCACACAGAAAAGTCTGCCATTTTTATAATAGCAGCACGACGTACTAATTCGTTTTGATCAGATTGCGCAAGGGTGCTTAAAATAATTAAGTCGTCTGGATTACTAGTTAATAAATCATCATTAATTGCGGTAAGTCGAACATTGTGTTCTTTACTTTGCCATTTTGCTTTGAAAAATTTGGAAAAAATCATAGATCTGAGAACCTTGCAATATTGTTTTCTGGTTTGTTTTTAAGGTCAGCGAATTCGCTTTTTAACTGACGTTTGGTTTTATCAACAATAAGTCCATCTGAACCTACGCTAAGTATTTCATCTGAGTTTAAATGTCTTGATTGGTACGCCATAGTAATTTGTAGAGCAGAGCTTCTTTGCTCTTTATCAACTACCGTGCCTTCTGGCCACTTACCTGTTTCAGCAGCGCACTTTAATCGTAAGTACATTTCTTGAGACATTTCGTCTACTAATGAAATAATATCCATTGTTTTATTTACAACCCTTGTTTCTTAATTTTAGAGTAATACCAATTTCACTAAGTTTGATTTAAAAGACTTAGAGGCAAGCCATTGATTGAAGAGGATGGTTATTCCCTTATCAAAATCAATAACGCAGTCTATAAGTTCTTTAAACTTGCCTTTCGGGAGTTTACTTGCGATTTGATAACTGCATATAGTTACTTTCATATGGCATAACTAAATGCAAAGAAATTATATTCTTCTAAACCCGTTGGTAAGCCCTGGGTGAGAACTAACTTAATGGATTTAGTATAAAATTTATTTTAATTTCGGTATTTAAGCATAACCAATCGAACGCGAGTTGCGATATACCATATAAAGCCAATCACCGTTGAAACTATACTAGTGATATATTGCCATGTCCCCTGTTGAGCATCCTGCCAAAACATAAATAGAAAACCACCACAAAAAAGAAGCATGGCGATAAAAGAATGATTCATCAGTGTTTGCGATTTATTTATTGCGCGCACTTTTTTCATCGATGCAATTTGTTCGGCATCAACATTACTTAAGTTAATATCGCAATGCGAACAAGACTTGGCTTTGTCAGATATTTTTTTCTTACAGTTTGGGCAATTGATTACAGCCATAGGAAGCTAAAAGTTTCTTGAATAATTAGTGCTATTATTCTACCTAAATTTGAACAAAAAAAAACGTCCATTAGGACGTTTTTTTATCTAATACCACATTTATTTATAATAAATAAATGTAAATCAAATATTCATAAAACTACTTCTGCTTATTAATGCGATCTTCCCAGAAGTCTGCATTTTTAATACCTAATTCTTTCGGATCAAAAGTGTACGCTTTAACACCCTCTTTTTGCTGGCGTTCATAATCTTTCAAGGCTGTAATTGCAGGTTTAGCCATAAAGAAAATTATAATGATGGCAAGAATATTTAACCATGCCATTAACCCAACACCAATATCACCTAATACCCAAGCAGCACTCGGTTGTGCTACGGTGCCATAAAAAACAGCTGACATTAATACAACTTTAAGCATAAATCTAAGTGCGGGTATTTTTATCGTACGGTTAATATATGAAACATTGTTTTCAGCAATGAAGTAATAGGCTAAGACAGTAGTAAAAGCAAAGAAAAACAATGCTATAGCAATAAATGGCTTACCAAAACCTGTCAGTACGCTATCCACCGCAATTTGAGTGAAAGCAGGACCATTAACGACAACATCTGACGCTAAATTTTGAACTACAAAACTTGTTGAACCCTCTGGCATCACATTATAAGACTGAGTAATTAGAATCATAAATGCTGTTGCAGAACAAACAAAAAGAGTATCTATATATACAGAAAACGCCTGTACTAACCCTTGTTGTGCTGGATGTTCAACCTCTGCAGCAGCTGCTGCGTGTGGTCCAGTACCTTGACCCGCTTCGTTTGAATATACACCTCGTTTTACACCCCAACCAATAGCGGCACCAAAGCCTGCCATTGGTGTGAAAGCGTCAGAAATGATTAACATAAAGATTCGAGGCAACTGATCAATATGTAAACCAATAATCGCACAAGCAATAATAATGTAAGCTAATGCCATAAATGGCACGACAACTTGAGTGAAATTAGCAATGCGCTTAACACCGCCAAAAATGATAAAACCAAGTAATACAACGATAAATACAGCTACATAAACTTTTGTTAAAGGCAAATCACCCATGAATGATGAAACAGAGCCACCTGCTCCGAAAACGTTGACCATAGCGTCGCCAATACCATTTGATTGAACAACTGGTAATAAAACACCACAGGCAAGGATTGTAGAAAGAGCGAACAACCATGCATACCATTTTTGACCTAAAGCTTTTTCGATGTAATATGCTGGGCCACCACGATATTGACCGTCTTCTTCTTCTTTATATATTTGCGCATTTGTAGATTCAATATATGCTGTAGCGGCACCTAGAAAGGCAACAACCCACATCCAAAATACTGCACCAGGGCCACCAAAACCAATAGCGGCAGCAACACCCGCTATATTACCGGTACCAACGCGGCCTGATAATGAAACAGCTAGGGCTTGGAAAGATGAAATTCCTTTCTCTGAACTTTTACCCGAAAGCAATAGTCTGAACATTTCACGAAAATGACGTATTTGTACAAATCGGGTCAGTATTGAAAAAAACACCCCGGTACCTAGACAGAGGTAGATTAAATATGGACTCCATATATAACCATTAATATTATTTATAATTTGTTCCACATGTTACTCCTGAGTTTATTATTATTTTTATTGTAAGCTTTATGTCACCGGTCAATATTTAAAAATAGCTTTTTAGTAACTACATTAAATGATTTTGGGTGACAAAGTTGAATTGATAAATTAATCTTTAACGTAAATCATCAACTACGTGGTAAATAGCGGTCAAAAAGTCACGACCAAATAAGCTACTGCGATTGTCTGACCAACCAACACTGCGATCAGGCAGTAAATCATTATCTTTAAATGGCATTTCGACGGTATAAGCTAAACATTTGAAGTTATTCCCTACCCAATTAGTACCAACCGTTAAGTTTGCTTGACCTGGTGCGTCTTTATCGTATCCTTCGTCATCTTGAAACTCTGGAGTTACCGCTAATAAAATAGTCTTAAATTTTTCTTCTAATGCTTGATGTTTAGCATCGTAAGCTGGAACGCCTTCACAACCAGCAACAAAATTAAACGGTAATGCCTCATCACCATGAATATCAAGAAACATATCAACACCCGTTTCTAACATTTTTTCGCGTACTAAATAGACTTCAGGGCTACGTGACATTGTCGGCTCTAACCATTCTCGGTTTAAGTTAGCACCTACGGCATTTGTTCTTAAATGACCTCGAACTGAACCGTCTGGATTCATATTAGGCACTAAATAAAATACCGAACTTTCTAATAATGAACGTGCTACGCCGTCATCTTCATCAAGTAAACGGTCAATAAAACCTTCCATAAACCATTCAGCCATAGTTTCACCAGGATGTTGGCGAGCTGTCACCCAAATAGTTTTCTTACCTTCTCCTTCTTCGCCAACTTTCAATACTGAAATATCACGACCGTCAATGGTTTGCCCTAAAACTTGTAGCTGACAATCTATATCTAATTGCGCTTGGTGTATTAAGTCTTGATGACGTTCATAGCTGTATGGAGCAAAGTAAGCAAAATAAACAGAGTCGTATTCAGGTGTTAACGTGATACTCAGTTTTTCGCCATCAAATTCAGTTGGAACACGAAACCAATGTTCACGGTCATAAGAAGCAACGGCTTGGTAACCAGGCCAACCTTCTAAATATGCCGAATTGGCTGCATTCATTAAATGAAGCGTATGTTCACAACGGTCGGTATTATGAAGTTTAAAATGAAACCACTGATAAAAATCTGATTGGTTGTCTTTAACTATTTCTAGTTGAATATTACTGGCTTGGTTTGCGTCGATAACACGAATATTACCACTATCAAAATTTGATGTAATTTGCATCACAGGATCTACTATTTTTATTATGAATAGCCACAGTGTACACAAACCCGATAAAGATCAGAAGTAATATACGTTAAAGTGTTCTAAGAAGAAGACCGATTTCAGAGGAATAGCCCATAGACTTTGCTATTACCGTATTTTCTTCATTAATAACATAATAACTTGGATATCCTTTTACCTTAAAATGAGCTTTAATTTTTTCATTTCCAAATGCGATAGGGAAAGTTAATTTATGCTGGTTAGAAAATTCAATAACTTCTCTTTTATCTACATAATCTAATGCAATTGCAATTACATTTATACGATCATTTTTTTCATACAATGCTTGTAGGTTACTGATACTGGCATGGCAAATTTGACACCAAGGAGCAAAAAAATAGACCACTGTAGTTTTATCAATATTGTCAAGTTCAAGAGTTTTATTATCTAACGTTTTCAATAAAAAACGCTGCTGTTCTATCGTATCCCCTGTCGATAACATGCTCGTTTCTCGAAACATCGAGAGCCCTTGAAATATAGTAAAAAACACTAAAACTTGAATGAATAAATTTTTTAACAAAAGACACCTTTATCAATAATGCTTACCTTTATTCAAAGACCCGAGCAGCAGATGAAAAATTACAAGGCTTTTCATTAAACTCAAATAAGTGTGACATTCCTAATATAGATGTAGATACTAAGTTTTGTCAGGAACAAAAAACTTGACGTATATCCTATACATAAAAAAAATCCAATACCTCGGTATTGGATTTTATTGTTAAAACAATTGCTGACTATCCGATTTGGGTTAAGCCATTCATGTAAGGTTGCAATGCTGTTGGAATTTTTAAACTTCCATCAGCTTGTTGGTAGTTTTCTAAAATAGCGACTAAAGTACGCCCTACCGCTAAACCTGAACCGTTTAAAGTGTGTAACAATTCTGGTTTCTTCGTTTCACTGTTTCTAAAGCGAGCTTGCATACGGCGTGCTTGAAAATCGCCCATACTAGAACATGAAGAAATTTCACGGTAAGTATTCTGTGCCGGCAACCAAACTTCAATATCGAAAGTTTTACTTGAACCAAAGCCAATATCACCCGTACATAAAACAACGGTTCTATACGGTAACTCTAATAGTTCAAGAATTTTTTCAGCATGCCCTGTGAGTGATTCTAACGCAGTTAATGAATCTTCAGGCTTAACTAACTGTACCATTTCAACTTTATCAAACTGATGCTGACGAATTAAACCCCGGATATCACGACCACCAGAACCAGCTTCACTTCTAAAACATGGTGTGTGTGCACACATTTTAATCGGTAATTCAGCTTCTTCAACAATTTCATTTCTCAATAAATTAGTTAAAGGCACTTCTGCTGTTGGGATCAATGAGAATTTTTTATTACTCAATTCCGTATGAAATAAGTCTTCACCAAATTTTGGTAGTTGTCCTGTCCCGTATAATGAATCTTGGTTTACCAAATAAGGTACGTACATTTCAAGGTAACCATGTTGCTCGGTATGAACATCAAGCATCAATTGAGCTAGCGCGCGATGCATTTTAGCGATTTGACCACGTAATACAGCAAAGCGAGTACCCGCTAGTTTAGCGCCACTTTCGAAATCTAAACCGTTTGCAATACTAGCACCTACATCTACATGATCTTTAACGTCAAAATCAAACTCACGTGGAGTGCCCCAACGTTTTATTTCTACGTTGTCATCTTCATCAGCACCTTCTGGAACAGACTCATGAATTAGGTTGGGAACCGCGGATAGAATGTCATTAATTTTAGCCAACACTATGTCTTGTTCAGCTTTAGCAGCATCTAAATCAGCACCTAGTTGACTGACTTCAGCTAGTAGCGGCTGAATATCTTGACCTTGGGCTTTAGCTTTCCCTATAGATTTGGAACGTGTATTACGTTGATTTTGTAATTCTTGAGTTTTTATTTGAAAAGCTTTACGTTGCTCTTCTAACTCTTTTAATACAGCAGTATCTAAAGTAAAACCACGTTTAGCTAATTGTGCTGCAGTGGCTTCAATATCATTTCTAAATAATTTTGGATCAAGCATTTTTGTTCACATCTACAAGTTGATTGTTTATTTTTTTGCTTATTTGGTAGCATAAGATACCAAATACAGCCCTATACCAGCCGCAAATACACACAAGCTGACATTTAGTAATATGTTTAACATACCTTTTAAAAACTCACCTTGTTGCACTAATAATAATGTATCAAGTGAAAAGGTTGAAAATGTAGTGAAAGCGCCTAAAAACCCGATCCCTAATAGAGTGCGGTAGACACTGACTTCAATAACGCCATTTTCAATAAGCCCATATAAGGCGCCCATGACTAATGAGCCGGAAATATTAACCGCCAATGTCGCAAAAGGGAAACCTTTTCCGAGCCAATTTAAGATTAATTGTGAAAAATAGAATCTTAAGCTAGCCCCACACGCTCCTCCTATAGCAACAAAGAGGTATAGCGAAAATGTACTAATGGTATTAGTCATACCGCTGCTCATTACTGTTACGGTTTAAATCATTGAGATAATTTTGTTTATCTTTTAGTTGTTTTTCTAAACCACGCTCAGTTGGGTGATATAAGGAGGTATGCTGCAACGACTCTGGAAAGTAACACTCTCCCGCAGCAAAGGCATTATCTTCATTGTGAGCGTAGCGATATTCACGACCATGACCTAACTCTTTGGTAATACTGCTGGTTGCATTTTTTAGGTGAAAAGGGACATCGAGCTCTGACGTGTTTTTTGCGAGTTCTTTCGCTTGACTAAAAGCCATATATACCGCATTACTTTTCGGCGCTAGGGCCATATAAACAATTGCTTGAGCGATAGCACGTTCTCCTTCACTTGGCCCAACACGTTGAAAAGTATCCCAAGCATTTATCGCCAGTTGCATAGCGCGTGGGTCTGCATTACCAATATCTTCACTCGCAATGGCGAGTAATCTGCGGGCAACATATAACGCGTCTCCCCCTCCTGCTAATATCCTTGCATACCAGTAAAGCGCGGCATCGGGAGAACTGCCTCTAACTGACTTGTGAAAGGCACTTATCAAATCATAAAAGGCATCACCACCTTTATCGTATAAAGCAATTTTATTGCCCGCAACTTGAATAACTGTTTCTAGGGTAACAATTCTCACTTCGCCCATCAGAATATCGACGCAGTTTTCAAAGACATTTAGCAAACGTCGAGCATCGCCATTAGCCAACGTTAATAACTGCTGCTGAGCTTTTTCATCAATAGAAATAGTAATACTTTTACATGTTTGTTCGTTTTCACAAGCACGTTTTAAAATAGTAGTTAGATCATCTCGAGTTAATTTTTTCAGGGTATAAACTCGTGCTCGAGATAGTACCGCTTGATTCAACTCGAACGCAGGGTTTTCTGTAGTAGCACCAATAAAAATAATCGTTCCGTCTTCAATAAAGGGTAAAAAAGCATCTTGCTGACCTTTATTAAAGCGATGTACTTCGTCTACAAATAGAACGGTACGCTTTTGTTGATGAAGTAAACGCTGTTTGGCATTATCTATCGCTTGGCGAATATCTTTAATACCAGACGTTACAGCTGATAATCGTTCAACTTCAGCATTGGCGTGGCTGGCAATAATTTCTGCAAGTGTCGTTTTACCCGTTCCCGGCGGTCCCCAAAATATAACGGAATGGCATTTCCCTTGTTCAATGGCAACCGTTAACGGCATACCTGGAGATAAAATATGTTGTTGACCTTGGTAATTTGCTAACGTTTTTGGCCGCAACTTCGCAGCGAGTGGTTGAAACTGTCCATTTTCAATGTCAGTTTCAACCCCAACTTTAGTTTCAAGGTGTGGCTCGTCTGAAAAGTCAAAAGGCAAAGAACCGTTAGGCGTGTCATTAGTACTAGCCATTAACGTTGGTCATCTAACTGAACACCTTCAGGTATGTTGAAGGTAAACAAGCTATTTGCAGGGGTGTTTTTTTCATCGAACTGAGAAAGCTTAAAGTAACTTAACTGACCGGTAGCATCTAAAATAGTGAAACTATTAAGTTCGCTGGTATTGTCTTTAAAGTTTAATTCAAGCGTTTTTACTTGCGCGTTATTATCGTTAGCATGAATAAGGTAGTTGTTATCATCCATAGAACTAACACTGTAATGCTGCCAAAGCGCAGGATCGTTACTTGTTAATAATAATATAGGGGTATTCATTAGTGCTTTCTCTAAAAGAAAAGCACTAACCTGTTCGACGAAAGGGTCGAAGAACCATAACGTTGAACCATCAGACACGAGCAGTGACTCATCAGGCTCAGCAGTATTCCAGTGTACTAAATTAGGTTTTTTTACCGCAAGCGTACCCGAAGCGTTTTGCAATTCATTGCCATCAGCATCAAGCACTTGCTGATTAAATTTAGCTGAAAAATGTTCAAGTGCAGCAAGTTTATTCATCAAACTACTTTTAACTACGCTAACCTTATCAACTGGTTTTTCAATAACGTTCATTTTTTCATTCATCTGTAATGCAGAAGCGGGAAGACAAGTGCTGCTTAGGACAACAGCGGAAAACAATGAAACGATTGCTGTTTTTTTGAGGGTGAAATTCACGAGCTAATCCTTCTTATTTATTCAAAACGCTGACAACAATATTGGCAGCTATTAATCTCTTACTGGTGGCGGCGCTAACACTTCGCGAGCACCGTTATTACCCGGAGAACTAACCACGCCTTGGTTTTCCATATCTTCAACAATACGTGCTGCGCGGTTATAACCAATTCTAAATTTCCGCTGCACACTTGAGATAGATACACGTCGACCTTTAGTTACAAATTCAACGGCTTCATCATATAACGTATCAAGTTCAACGCCCTCTTCACCTTCTGCTTGTTCGCCAGGTAAGAGTATTTCATTATCAGTATCACCTGATAAAATTTCATCAACGTAATCGGGTTCGCCGCGAGACTTCCAATCTTTAACAACGGCATGCACTTCGTCATCGTTTACAAATGCACCATGAACGCGTATAGAAACCGCTTCACCCGGAGGTAAATAAAACATGTCTCCCATTCCTAATAACTGTTCGGCACCTTGTTGGTCAAGTATGATTCGAGACTCCATTCTTGATTGAACCCGAAGTGCCATTCTTGTTGGTATATTAGCTTTAATTAAACCAGTAATAACATCGGCTGATGGGCGTTGAGTTGCAAGTATTAAATGCATCCCCGCAGCACGAGCTTTTTGGGCAATACGGGCAATAAGTTCTTCCACTTTCTTACCTGCAACCATCATCATATCGGCAAATTCATCAACCAATATAACAATTGCCGGTAGTTTTTCTAATAATGGCGGTGTTTGCGTAAACGCGTCATTAGGCTGCCATAAAGGATCGATTAATGGCTCTCCAGCTGCAATGGCATTGACTACTTTTTCATTAAAGCCTTTAAGGTTACGAACCCCCAAGGCAGACATGAGTTTGTAACGACGTTCCATTTCGCCGACACACCAGCGCAGTGCATTAGCAGCTTCTTTCATGTCGGTAACAACTTCTGACAGAAGATGAGGAATCCCATTATAAACTGACAATTCAACCTGTTTAGGGTCAATCATTATCATCCGCACATCTTCAGGTGTAGATTTATATAAAATACTAACAATCATGGTATTCACAGCAACAGATTTACCTGAGCCTGTAGTGCCTGCAACTAACAAATGGGGCATTTTTGCTAAATCAGCAATAACTGGTTTGCCTGAGATATCACTTCCAATTGCCATAGCAAGATGAGAACTAGAATCTGCAAATGCAGGCGCAGATATAACATCGGTAAAATAAACGGTTTCACGATATTTGTTAGGTAATTCAATACCTATAACCGATTTCCCTTCGATAACTTCGACAACTCGAACGCTTTTAGCTGACAACGAGCGCGCAATATCTTGAGACAAACCGGTCACTTTGCTGGCTTTAACACCTGGTGCTAAATTCATTTCAAACCGTGTGATCACGGGACCCGGAAATACACCAACCACTTCAGCTTTAACACCAAATTCTAATAGTTTTTCTTCAACTAAACGGCTAATTTGTTCAAGTTCATTTTCATCAATAGGGTTTTCAGTTCTGTTAGGTCGGTCAAGCAGTTCTAATGCAGGCAGCCCTTGAAAAATGGTATTATTACTGGGTGCTGATAATGTTGTTGGTTCATCAACGATAATAGGTTCTACATTTTCAAAAGCGGCTGTTATTTCATCTTCACTAACATGTTCTTGAACATTAAAAGCAAGAGGCTCACCTATGAGGTCATCGATAGCAACAAAATGTTCAATTTCATCATCCCCTTCGAAAGAAAGGTCAGTTTTACTTGGCGCAACAATAGTTGGATGTTCTTGCTCATTCATTGCATTAAAAGCATGATGTAAATCTTGATTTTCATCCTCTGAGGTTTCACTTTCTTGGTTTTGTTCTGTTTGCCAATCTTCTGATTGTTTCTGTTCTAGCTCAGGGAAGTCTTTTTCATCGTCCATTGGAGCAGATTCAATCATTATTGCTTGCTTAGGTTTTGAGGCTTTCTTTTCGTCAAAATAATGATTGATTTTGCTAGGTATCGTGAATAAATACTGCACAGCTAATATGGCGTAAGCACCTGTTTTATCGATAAAAGCTATCAAAGAGAAGCCCGTTAACAACACAAATCCAGAAAATAAAAACGTTAAAAACAATAAAGTACTGCCAACAAAAGAGAAATATGGCAAAACCGTTTTGCTCAGTAAGTCACCCAGGATACCACCTGCAGAAAAGTAGAATACATCGTCAAAATTCATACTCGCAATAGACGTGATGCCAATATAAAAAAGGATAAACCCAATAAATTTCAAACCAAGGGTTAAGTAATCTAGTTGGATTAATCGATGATATTTTTGAAACAACAACCAACCTGTTACAGCGGCAACAAATGGTAGGCTGTAAGCAATGAAACCGAATAAGTTTAATAATAAATCAGAAAGGTAAGCACCAACAGCCCCTCCCAAATTTCGAATAGGTGTTTGATAGCCTGTTTGAGACCAGCCAGGATCAGCAGGATCAAAACTAAACAGTGCTAACATAATAAACATGGCAAAAACAAAAGAAACCAACAAACCTGCTTCAAGCAGTCGCTGTACGCCATTTAATTTACTTTGAGTAGGAGATTCTTTAGACAATATAATAAACCGAGTTAAAAGCTAATTTTATTCCCGTACTAAGACAAGATGTAGTTTCATCAAAGCAAGAAAGAGATAGCTACAAGGCATTGATTGAAGAGAATAGTTATTCTATTGTCGAAATCAATAACGCAGGTGACAACCTTTATCGTTTTGTCTATAAGGAGCTAACTAAAAAGACAGTTCAGCATTGGATTGCTTGATAAGGGAATGACCATTATCTACATATCGCGCCTTGACCTGATTTCCTAGCTTAGCTCTGAAATTTCATCTTACCGAGTATAGGTATACTTATATACAGTAAAATACCAAACTATTGTAAGGAGTTAAATGTTTTAATGACTTACTTTATCTGATTTGCTCATTTATCGTTTAATCGGTAAGAAATTAGTCGATTTCACTTCTTCCATCACGACATAAGTTCTACTTTCACTCACCGCAGGAAGGCGTAGCAATGTATCGCCTAATAATTCTCGATAAGCTGCCATATCTGCAACACGTGTTTTCAGTAAAAAATCAAAGTCTCCTGAAACTAAATGACATTCTTGAATAACATCTAGTTCATGCACTGCTGCTGAAAAATCATCAAATACATCCGGGCTGGTTTTAGTTAAGGTTATTTCAACAATGACTAATAAAGCCGCTTCAAGTTTTTGAGGGTTTAGAATAGCTTGATAGCCTTTTATATAATTCTCTTTTTCTAGCCGCTTAACCCTTTCTAAACAAGGGGTTGGACTTAACCCTACTCTTTTTGATAATTCTACATTAGATAAACGTGCATTCTTTTGAAGCTCAACTAAAATATTACGATCGATTCGATCAATAGTTTTGTTATGCGGATTAGTCATTATATAAAACACTACAGTTGTTGGGTTTAGCAGGATTATATATCGATAATTAAAGTAATACGACAGGTTAATTCGAGAATAAGTCATTATAATAGTCGCAAATATTATAAAAACTATACAACAAGTGAGAAGATTATGATTATTGGTGTTCCTAAAGAAATTAAAAACCATGAGTACCGTATTGGCTTAACTCCAGCGGGCGTTAAAGAGTTAACAGTTAACGGCCATGAAGTGATTGTTGAAAACAACGGCGGCGCTTCGATTGGTTTTGATAATGAACAGTATGTTACTGCTGGTGCAAAAATAATTGACAGCGCGAAAGAGATTTTCGCAACGGCAGATATGATCATAAAAGTAAAAGAGCCTCAACCTATTGAGTGTGAAATGCTTCGCCCGGGTCAGATTCTTTTCACTTACCTACATTTAGCCCCAGATCCTACGCAAACAGAATTATTAGTTGCTTCAGGCGCTACCTGTATTGCATACGAAACAGTAACAGCTGCTGAAGGTGGTTTACCTTTATTAGCACCTATGTCTGAAGTTGCAGGTCGTATGTCGATTCAAGCTGGTGCTCATGCATTAGAGAAAGCACAAGGTGGTTTAGGTGCTTTATTAGGTGGCGTTCCTGGTGTTGCTCCAGCTAAAGTATTAATTGTTGGCGGCGGTGTTGTTGGTACTCAGGCCGCTCGTATGGCTGTAGGTATGGGCGCTGATGTGACTATCCTTGACCGTTCGTTACCACGTTTACGTCAGTTAGACACTGAATTTGATGGTCGTTTGAAAACTGTTTACTCAACGGCAGATGCGATGAATCATTTAGTTGTTGAAGCTGACTTAGTGATTGGTGCAGTATTAATTCCAGGTGCTGCAGCGCCTAAATTAGTGACTAAAGAACACATAAAAATGATGAAGAAAGGTGCAGTTGTTGTTGATGTAGCTATTGACCAAGGTGGTTGTTTTGAAACATCAAAAGCCACAACGCATCAAGAACCAACTTATGTAGTAGACGACGTAGTTCATTATTGTGTTGCTAATATGCCAGGTGGTGTTGCGCGTACTTCAACAATGGCATTAACAAATGCAACAATGCCATTTGCTGTAAAACTTGCTAATAAAGGTGCAAAACAAGCAATGCTTGATGATGTACATTTAATGAATGGCTTAAATGTTTTAGGTGGCAAAATCACTTATAAACCAGTTGCTGACGTTTTAGGTTATGAATACGTTGCTCCTGAACAGGCAATATCTACTTTATAATCGTAGAAATACCTATTTAAGAAAACAAATTATAAAAATAAAAAACCTCTGTTATATTTTAACAGAGGTTTTTTTTATCGCGAACAAAAAACTGACCACATGGTTAGGTTATGATATATTTCAATCAACTTTTATAAAACAAACTATAGAGAATCAATCATGAAAATTCAGGTTGTCGACTACCAAGATAAAAATGCCGGGAAATTATTTGTTCAAAGTTTAAGAGAAACTGGTTTCGGTGTTTTAATTAATCACCCTATTCAACAACAATTAGTTGAGTCAATTTATAAAAATTGGTATGAATTTTTTAGTAGTGAAGAAAAACATGAATTTAATTTTGATCCTAAAAAGCAAGATGGTTACTTCTCCCCAGAAATTTCAGAAACAGCCAAAGGGCACGTTAAAAAAGATATAAAAGAATATTTTCATGTTTACCCTTGGGGAAGAATTCCTGCTCAGTTAAAAACAGAAATACTCAATTATTATAATAGTGCTTCTGAGCTTGCTGCTGAATTACTTGACTGGGTTGAAATATATAGCCCTGAAGAGGTTTCTACGAAGTACTCTGAAAAGCTTTCCAATATGATCAAAGATACGCCAAATACATTATTACGTATTTTACATTATCCGCCGCTTAGTGGAGATGAAGAGCCAGGTGCAGTTAGAGCAGCAGCACATGAAGATATAAACTTATTGACAATATTACCGGCGGCAAATGAGCCCGGCCTTCAAGTACAAAATCAAGATGGTTCATGGATAGATGTTCCTAGCGACTTTGGAAATTTGATTATAAATATTGGTGATATGTTACAAGAAGCCTCTGGTGGTTACTTTCCGTCAACTAGCCATCGCGTAATAAACCCGTCAGGAAAGGCCAGTGAAAAGTCACGTATATCATTACCTTTATTTCTCCATCCTCGCGATGAAGTTGTATTATCTGAACGACATACTCAAAAAAGTTACCTACTAGAAAGATTAAAGGAGTTGGGCGTAAAATAGCTTTTATTAGACGGCATATCATTCCCTATATGCCGTCACTGTACATTTAACCTTGCACTTCTAAAAAAGTTTTATCAAAAAAACATTTCCCCCTCTTGAGATCTTTGCTTAAAATCCCAATTAATAAGCTATTAATTATTTTTTCATATTTTGGAGTTATACATGAGCGAAGCAAGACATTGCCCGTTACTCATTTTAGGATCAGGTCCTGCAGGCTACACAGCTGCAGTTTATGCCGCACGCGCAAATTTAAAACCAGTGATGATCACTGGCATGCAACAAGGTGGTCAATTAACAACGACCACTGAAGTAGAAAACTGGCCAGGCGACGCAGATGACTTAACAGGTCCTGCATTAATGGAACGTATGCAAAAGCATGCCGAAAAGTTTGATACCGAAATTATTTTTGATCATATTAATGACGTTGACTTTTCTAACCGCCCTTTCACATTAAAAGGCGATAGCGGAAGTTACACTTGTGATGCGTTAATTATTTGTACAGGTGCTTCAGCTCAATATTTGGGTTTACCATCAGAAGAAGCATTCATGGGTAAAGGTGTTTCAGCTTGTGCTACTTGTGACGGTTTCTTCTACCGCAATCAAAAAGTTGCTGTAGTGGGTGGTGGTAATACCGCCGTTGAAGAAGCGTTATACTTATCAAACATTGCTTCTGAAGTTCATTTAGTACATCGCCGTGATACTTTTCGTTCAGAAAAAATATTAACTGATCGTTTATACGAAAAAGTTAAAAATGGTAATATCACTCTGCATTTAAACCAAACTTTAGATGAAGTTTTAGGTGATAACATGGGTGTTACCGGTGTTCGATTAAAAGAAACTCAATCTGATAACACTAAAGATATTGACGTTATGGGTTGTTTCATTGCCATTGGACATAAACCAAACACTGATATTTTTAAAGATCAATTAGCGATGAAAGATGGCTACTTGACCATTGAAAGCGGTACTAATGGAAATGCGACACAGACAACCGTTGAAGGTGTATTTGCTGCCGGTGATGTTGCTGACCATATATATCGTCAAGCGATAACCTCTGCTGGAGCTGGTTGTATGGCGGCCTTAGATGCAGAACGTTACTTAGATGCTAAAGGCTCTTAGTCATTGAAAAACCAGATTATCGAATTACTTACTGCCGATAATCTGGCATTCCCTCCCGTAGAAAACGCTAGACAAGACCCAAACGGTTTACTTGCCTTTGGCGGCGATTTATCAGTAGCACGTTTACAATCCGCTTATCAAAATGGCATTTTTCCTTGGTATAGTGATGGCGACCCTATTATGTGGTGGAGTCCAGATCCTCGCGGCATTATTTTAACAGACCAATTACGTATTAATAAAACATTACGTAAGGTGTTAAAGCAGCAGAACTTCACGGTCACTTTAAACCAAGCCTTTGATCAAGTTATTCATTATTGTGCTGATGCCCCATTTCGCAATGAAGAAACATGGATTGTTGATGAAATGGTACGTGCATATCAAAAGCTTCACCAACATGGCGTTGCACATTCTATCGAAGTTTGGATGGAGGGTGAATTGGCTGGGGGTTTATATGGTGTCGCAATAAATGGTTATTTTTCCGGTGAATCAATGTTTTATAGAAAAAACAATGGTTCTAAAATAGCCTTAGTGTATTTAAATGAATTACTCAAAAGTCAAAATATTTCATTAATTGATTGTCAAATGCTCAATCCGTTTCTAGAAAACATGGGCTGTGTCGAAATTCCCCGCAGCCAGTTTTTGGCTTTGCAGGCAAAAGCATTATTAACATCATTACCCACTAATTTTTGGTTACCTCGCCAACTGACACTATAATAACGATATGAGCATAAATTTTCAGCTAGGCATTACACAGTCATTTCCTTGTAATTACTTACCTAACCAACATGAGCGTTTATTAGTGGCAACTGATGAACGATTACAAGATGGTGAACATTATGGTTGGTTAATGTCACAAGGCTTTAGACGAAGTGGCGACCAAATATATCGACCTCATTGTGAACTTTGTTCATCATGTAAGTCACTACGAGTGTTTGTGGGAGATTTTTTATTATCGAAAAGCCAAAAACGAAACATTAAGAAAAACAGCTCTTTTATCATTAAAATTTCCACAGAAAAAAAGACAATATATTATTCATTATACGAACGATATATAAATACTCTACATAAAGATGGCACTATGTTTCCCGCCACAAAGGAACAATATAAGAGCTTTATCTCGTGTAACATCACAGAGCAGCTATACATTGAAATTTGGGATGATAATGAACTTATTAGTGTCGCAGTAACTGATGTGCTTAAAGACGCTCTATCTGCTGTTTATACATTTTATCATCCAGATTATAAACGTAATGGCTTGGGTGTGTTTTCTATTTTAAATCAATTGTCTGTAGCCAAAGGTATGGAGAAAAAATTTCTCTACCTTGGTTACCAAATCGACGAATGCAAAAAGATGAATTATAAGAATCGTTATCACCCTCACCAAGTCTTAATAGAAAACTCTTGGCAAACCGTAAATAAATAACACTATAGCTTTACATTTCAACCTGTATTCGGCATTATCTGCGCAGATTTTTATTTATGCACAACTTTAGAGGTTTAGCGCCCAATGGCGAAAGAAGAAAATATTGAAATGCAAGGTACGGTTCTTGATACCCTACCAAATACTATGTTCCGCGTTGAACTAGAAAATGGTCATGTTGTAACGGCACATATTTCAGGAAAAATGCGTAAAAACTACATTCGCATATTAACGGGCGATAAAGTAACGGTTGAATTGACACCGTATGATTTATCTAAAGGCCGTATTATTTTCCGTGCTAGATAATTAAGACCCTATAAAGTCAAAAGCCCTGTGATTTAATACTCACAGGGCTTTTTTATTACTTAAACATTTGCAAAAAACATTAAGCCAGTTTTTTTACTAGCCCTTCACTGGCGTCTTCAACTAAATCTAGAACGAATTTGAATCCACGTGCCCCACCGTAATAAGGATCGGGGACTTCGAGTTCTTCAAAGTTATCTGCATACTCTAGAAACAATTGAATTTTTTCATGTAAATGCGCGGGTGCTATTTTTTTGAGCTCTTTAACGTTTTGCTCATCCATCGCTAACACCATATCGAATTTGGTAAAATCTTCTATGGTAACTTTACGTGCTTTAATTTTATCGAATGAATAACCACGTTCAACACCCACCTTTTGGGCACGATGATCTGGCTTTTCACGGGCATGAGAGCCTGTTGTACCAGCGGAATCAATTTCAAGATTCATATCTTTTGCTTTATGGCGAAATACCGCTTCTGCACTGGGTGAACGACAAATATTGCCCATACAGACAAACAAGATACTCTTTATTTCTTTATAATTCATAAGTTTAACTACCAATTTCCATGTGTTTGACATATGATTTTCAGCGTTTTCATACGAATAAAATCAATGACTTATGTTTTTGTTTTTGGGGATTTCTAAAACTATTTTCTGCTATTTTTATAAGAAGGTAAAGCATAATTATTTGAAGATAGTTACTTTAGATCAAGCGGGAGTTATTGGAGGAATAGCTTTGGGTATTCTAAGGTTTTCACTCTTCATATCACAATTAATGACATCCCTAACGCTTTTTAATCATTCCCTTGAAATATAAAGACCCAACACACCTACTAGTATGTTAGTGAGTCTTTTGAGTGTCGAGTGCAGATAAACTTTTAACGTTTTATATCGCGCTCAGCCCTACGCCTTTACCCGTCACAGAGGAATCAACAATACCATCGTCAACTCGTAAAATAACTTACATTTAATAAAACACCAATGGTGATTGACTCAGGATTAATTTAAGTATTTATATTTAGAATATAGAGGAACACCATCAAGATGAACAAAAGCCAACATGCAATGACAAACATGAGTTCTCTATTTTCAAAAAATAACGCCATTAGGTTACTTAGATTCAATTAGCTTTATGACCCTAAAATTTAGTAAGATAACCTCATTGCCTTGCCTATTCATTGGCATGTTAACAGGCGACATTAATAACTTTTAGTCAAAATATGATTGAAATATTGATGTTCTCCTTTTAAACAAATGCTGGTACCGCTACTTTTAAGGAAATCAAATGAAATTAAATTGCGATCTCGGTGAAAGCTTTGGGAATTGGAATATGGGCTTAGACACTAAGGTAATGCCGCATATTGACCAAGCTAACATCGCTTGTGGTTTCCATGCTGGCGACCCTTTGATAATGCAAAAAACATTACTATTAGCTAAACAGTATAATGTTAGTGTTGGTGCCCATCCTGGTTATCCTGATTTGGTCGGCTTTGGTCGTCGCTCAATGAAGTGTTCTAAAGAAGAAATTATTGCCATGGTTTTATATCAAGTTGCGGCCATTGATGGGGTTGCTAAATCTTTAGATATTGAAATCAGCTATGTCAAACCTCATGGTGCGTTGTATAACGATATGATGGCCGACGTTGAAGTACGTGAGGCTATATTATTAGCTGTTAGCCAATATCACAAACCACTAAAGTTAATGTTACAAGCCACCTCCTCTATTGATGAACATCGCGCTCAGGCAAAAATGTTTAACATAGAAATACTGGCAGAAGCTTTCGCTGATAGAAGCTATGACGATGATGGTACATTGTTGTCACGCAGCAAAATAGGTGCGGTGCATAATAGTGAAAAAATGCTTGAACAGGTGAAACTGCTAAAAGAACAAAACTGTGTAATAACTATTAATGGCAGTCGCTTCCCCATTAAGGCAGACAGCCTATGTGTTCATGGTGACAATTTAGAAGGCATACAAGCAATAGCCGCGATTAGGGAACTTATTGGCTAATGTTATCAGAGCTTAAAATAGAAGTTGCGGGCGAAAATTCCTTGATCATTTATTTTTCCGAACAAGTTAATGCTGAGGTCGCGGCACAAGTAAAGCAATCACAATTATTAATCAGGCAAAAAATGAATAGTGTTATTGTTGATTTGATACCCTCTTACGCTTCAATATTAGTGGTTTTTAATTTACTTGATGTCGACCATCATCAGTTAGCGAATAACCTTCGAAATCTATTAACAAACTTGCAGTTAGATAATAAGACTCAAGGAATAGTAATTGAGTTACCTGTTTATTATGCAAACGAATCAGGTCCAGATCTACCAGTCATCGCCAAACATGCAAATTTGACAATTGAACAAGTAATTTCCATACACCAGCAGCAAGAATATCGTGTTTATGCTATTGGTTTTGCTCCTGGTTTCGCTTATTTAGGTGAAGTCGATAGTCGTATTGCTATGCCAAGACTAAGTACTCCACGAATGAAAGTACCTAAAGGCGCTGTTGCTTTAGCAGATAGACAAACGGCTGTATATCCTAGTATTTCTCCTGGTGGTTGGAATATTATAGGCCTTTGTCCTGTTGATATGTTTACTGCGAATAAAGTTCCAACTATGCCTGTACAAGTAGGCGATAGAATTAAATTTAAAGCAATTTCCAAAGATGAATTTTTTGCGTTAGGTGGTGTATTAGGTACAACGTATGACTAACCGTATGAACACAACATTAATAAAACCGGTAATAAGCTTAGGTTTTATTGTTAAACGGTCAGGGCTAATTAGTCTTATTCAAGATGAGGGACGTTTTGGCACATTTAATCTGGGTTTAACCAATGGTGGTCCGCTTGATAAGCTGGCTTTTCACTGGGCAAACAGGTTATGTAGCAATGAACTGAATGTGAGTGCAATTGAAGTTAGTGTTGGTGGTTTTGCTTTCATTGCACAAGTTGATACTGTTATAGCGGTTACAGGAGCGAGAATGCCTTTGACCATTAATGGTCAGTTAAAAGAGCTGTGGCGAAGCTATAAAGTGAAAGCTGGTGATTTAATAGAACTTGGTTTTACTAACGTCGGTGTACGAAGTTATATTGCTGTTGCTGGTGGTTTTAACATAACACCCAGCTTTGGTAGCAGTTCAACCGTTTGTCGCGAAGGTATTGGAGGCTTGAAAGGTACTACATTAGCGGTCAACGATATACTCCCCTGTACTCCTAAAGTAGAGGTTGAATTAGTCAAATTATCAGAACGATACCAACCTAAATATTGTAATGACGTAGTATTACGTATTATCCCTAGTTATCAGCAACATCATTTTTCTTCACATCAACAAAAATTGTTTTTTACAAGTGAGTATAGCGTTGGTAAAAGTTGTGACCGGATGGGCTATCGTTTAGAAGGCCAAAAAATTGCTTGCGATATTGACGGCATATTATCCGAGGGGTTATGTCATGGAGCAGTACAAATTCCTAACGATGGCCAGCCTATTGTTCTGTTGAATGACCGACAAACTATTGGTGGCTACCCTAAAATAGGCTCTGTGATATCGATTGATGCAGCCAAATTAAGCCAATTATCTCATGGTGGAAAAGTACGTTTTGAAGCCATCAGCATGGAAAAAGCACGCGAACTTACCCTTAGAGATTTAAGTTTATTTAAGCAAACTGACCTTATACTTTGTGGCTAATATAAACTAAAAAATAGCTATTTGAAAAATAGTATAATAGCTCCTTTATTGTTCAGTCAGGTTATAAGCTGTAATTATTGTCATATTGAGAGGGTGATTAGTAAACGTGTCGTCACGATTTAATATATATAGCTATAATAGTGAAAGAGTAATAGCTTGTTACTGAAAATTATTTTCGTATGAAATACGAATCTTCCGCTACGTTTATAGATTTTATTCAATGACGTAAGTCGCATGTTAAGCAAAGCTGTATATAACACATATAATGGATTAAATTTCAAAGGATTGATTGATAGTAGGAAACAATAAATTTTAATATCGGAGAAAATATATGCTTCGTGAGATTTATGAGTCATTTCTTACAGTCATGATTTTTGTTTTTTGAAAGGAATAATTATGTTAGAAAATATGAGGACGGGTGATCTAGTTTTGTTTTCTGGCTCTTGCAATGTAGGTAAGTTAATTAAATTTGTTCAACGTAATATATGGTCTCATGTTGGCATGATTGTCATCGATGAAAATTACGATTTTCCTTGTCTTTATGAATCAACACATTCAGATAAAATCCTTGATTTAGATACAAATAGAATTACTCAAGGCGTACAAATGGTTTCTTTCGTGGATAAAGTAAATTTATACCCCGGCAGTATAGGGTATCGTCGGTTAACGAACATTGCTGACCAGGATCTGAATCACAAATCTTTTGCTCAATTGAAAAATTCACTTCAAGGTAAGGCATTTGAAAATAATATTTGGCAAATAATAAAAGCTAAATATGATGGACCGCTTGGTGCTAATAGAGAAGATCTTACTTCACTGTTTTGCAGTGAGCTTATTGCTGCATCATATCAAGCTTTGGGCCTATTACCGGCAAGTGAAATAAGAACCTCTAATGAATACACTCCTTCTGATTTTTCAAGTCAGAGTTTGACCCTTTGCAAAAATGCTTTATTAACAGAAATAATGGTTATCAAAGATTATAAGAAAAAGAAATAAAAACGCTTGGACAATTGGTCATTCTATTTGTTACAAAACAACTGTTGTTCTTTTTAGTGTTTGAGGGATTTAACTAAGTTATATAGGGCGTTATTGAGTAGAAGAGACGTGTTTACCTTAACGGATATATACCGTTAAGGTGACTTGACTTGTTAAACGCCAACCGCATTTTTAACTTTTTCTTTATAACTGCGGCTTACTTTTAATTCTTTACCATTACTCATCACTAAATAATATTCACCATTGAGTTGGCTACAAAATTTATCGACATAATTTTTATTGACAATAGTTGAGCGGTGGCTACGAACAAATTGCTTAGGATCTAAACTTTCTTCCAACTGCTTCATTGTTTTACGCAAAATATGAGTAGTATCATGCGTGTGAACGCACATATAGTCACCTGCAGCATCAATCCATAATATATCTTTAACAGGAACTCTACTCACTTCACCGGCATCTTTAATAGCCAGAATATCAGAATAAGATGATAGACTTACTGGCTGATTATTAGTTAATTCTTCTAGAATTTTTTCGCAGTCATTACCGGTCACATCACTGACTAGCTGTATAAGTTTAGACTTGTGAGCTGCATTTTCGGTGTTAGCTATCTTCTGTCTAACCTTATCCATTGATTCAGCTAAACGGGCTTCGTCAGCCGGTTTCAAAAGATAGTCTTGAGCATGAACTTCAAACGCTTGTAATGCATATTGGTCAAATGCAGTGACAAAAATCACTATCGGTAACTTTAACCCTTGTTCAATAATAGCTTGTACAACTTCAAAGCCATTTAGTCCTGGCATTTGGATATCAAGAAACATTAAATCAGGTTCATAGGCCCGTACAGCTTCGAGTGCTTCACGGCCATTATGGCATTGGGCAATAAGATCAACGTCTTTGTGCTCAGATAAACGCACTTCGAGGCCTTTTCTTGCTAAAGGTTCATCGTCAACAATGATAGTTGACAAAAGCATTGTCATGTATGTTTCTCTAATTCATATGGCATTCGAATACTTACTTTAACACCTTTAGGCTGGTTGTTGGCAACAACTAATGAAAAATCATTACCATACAGTGCTTGAAGCCTTTCTCGACTATTGGCAAGGCCAACGCCATTTTCACGATAAAGGTTACCATTTTTAATTTCAGCGCCAGGTCCATTGTCGGCTAACTCTAACAACAAATCGTTTGCGAAGCGCGTTACCGTCACTTTAATTATTCCGCCATTTTCTTGAGATGCAATAGCGTACTTTATCGAATTTTCTGCGATAGGCTGTAAAATCATACTAGGGACTAAAGCATTTTTACAATCTTCAGCAACATCAACTTCAACACATAGTCGGTCTTCAAAACGCACCTTTTCAATGTCTAAATACAGTTTTAATGCGTGTAGTTCACTGCTTAACGTGACTCTTTTCATTGGATCTTTATCAAGAGAATAACGTAGAAATTCACTTAGTTTTGTCACCATGCCGTTAGCAATAGTATTTTCTTTGACCAAAATTAGCGTTGAGATTGCGTTTAGAGTGTTAAACAAAAAATGTGGATTTAATTGATAACGAAGCATCTTCAGCTGAGCTTGATGAGCCACACTGTTCGCTTCTAAAACATTTTGCTTCTCTTTTTGAAGCATTTGATAATATTTTGTTCCAAAATACAAACCACTCCAACTCAAAATAATAAAAAATGAATAAACACTATTAGACGTATAATACAGCCAGAAGTCAGGGCGATAACCGTGTTTATATATTTCCCAATGATTAATGTTTTTAACAACCTGCCAAAGAACACCAACTAAATAAGAGGCAACTATCACAACACCTGCAATTTTTGCAGGGCTAAAGTTCCAAACTCTACGATAAAGGTAACGTAAAGGTGCGGTAAACAACCAACCTGCATAGGCATTTAGAAAAATTATTATCACAAAAATATCGCGAGGATCATGTAATAATGAACCTAAATAATGCACTAAAGCAAAGCCAAACCAACTAGAACTGTGCACTAGCCAAAAGAGTCGGTTTTTATTTTCTAATAATTCTTTCCAATTCACACAACATAACCAATCAAAGACCTTATGATAATTATGGAGTAGCTTTGCTATTCACGCATTACCGTTGACCGTAGCAATTGGGCGACTTATCTCATTTATTTTGAAAAAAATACATGTCCACTTATATATCCAACATTCTCCCCAAATGTTGCCCACCAACTAAGTGCATATGAATATGGTAAACTTCTTGACCACCATGATCGTTACAATTAATAATCAAACGGTAGCCACTTTCTGCAATGCCTTCTTCTTTCGCTATCTTTTTTGCTACCGTGATCATTCGACCTAAAGTCAGTTCATCATCTTCTGTCACATTATTAATAGTAGGAATGAGTTTATTAGGGATAATAAGCACATGTGTGCTCGTTTGTGGTGCGATATCTCTAAAAGCGGATACGAGTTCATCTTGATAAAGTAAAGGTGTAGGAATTTCTTGTCTGATAATTTTTGAAAAAATAGTTTCTTCTGCCATGTTATGCTCCATTGATTATTTTTTGTCTTTTTCTTCTGACCATTTATTATAGTGTATAGCTTTTTCAACTGACCGTCTTGGTAACCACCCTGCACTTTCAAGTTCAGGCTTATCTTTAAATTGCGCAACATATCCTACACATAAGTAAGCAATTATGTCGATATTAGCGGGGATGTTTAGCGCTTCTCGAAGAATATCGTCCTCAATGATACTTACCCAACCAACACCCAAGTTCTCTGCTCTTGCGGCAAGCCATAAGTTTTGTACTGCACAAACGACACTATATAAATCCATTTCAGCTTTAATTGTTTTTCCTAAAACAACAGGACCGTTTCGTTTCCTATCACAAGTAACACAAATTCCTATAGGAGCGTCTAAAATCCCTTCAAGTTTAAGCTCTTGATATTGTTTTTGTTTATCTTCACTAAACATGGCCTTTGAAACAGCGTTTGCTTGGTCAAAACCATGCTTGATTTTTTGTTTAGTGATGATGTCGTTTACTACAATAAAATCCCAAGGCTGCATAAAACCAACGCTAGGGGCATGATGAGCAGCAGTTAATACGCGCTTTAATATACTTTCTGGAATTTTTTCATCAGTAAAATCACTACGAACATCACGACGTGAAAATATAGTTTTATAAACTGCGTTTCTTTCTTCTTCAGAAATTTTCATGTGTATTTCATTTTTCTGTAAATTTATCCATTATATGAATTGCCACAACCATTAGTCCTGAACATTCGCCGTTCCTTGCCATCCATGGCATCACGTCATTGCCTACATGGATGTAGGTACTTGTGATTAGTCAGGAACATAAAGCACGACCGTTCATCCTGAACATTCGCCGTTCCTTGCCATCCATGGCATCACGTCATACCGTTCATCCTGAACATAAAAAAGGTCTAGATTAGTGACTAATCTAGACCTGATTAAATAGTTCTGAACTAAGGTTTAACTTTTGTTAAAAACTCTGCGTGTAAAGCCGAATGTTAATAAAGCAAAAAAGCTAATAAAACCTAAACCAGCTCCTTTGCGCTTCACTTTGTCTTCTTCTACAGTACAGTCTTCAACTTCGCCGGTTATCGGTTTTAATGTAACAGCTCGCACGACATCTTCGATAAGTTGCTCACCCGTATCTTTATCAAACATAAGTACGCCTTTAGCATCACGACGAGGTGCTTTCACTAGCGCTGATGCTGATATTTCATTATTGTCGTTAATATCACGTGCTTCAATAATAATGTAATCAGACTCACATGGTAAAAGAGTATTAAGATCGGTAAAAGTATCACTGGCAATATCATACATAAAAGCATGTCTGCGACGAGGTGCTAGTGGGCTACTATCATTATGCGTTTCAACTTCGCCTTCACCAACAATAATACCATTTTCGTTAATAGCACGGGCTGTACTTGAAGAACCATTAAAAAAATCATCCGGTCTTATCATTGTCATAACACCATCAAAATCGTTAGTGTCAACATGATAAAATTTAGTCCGTAAATTACCATTTACGTACGTTTTAACGTGACCTACAGCAATGCCCGAGTCATTGATATCGTATGCACGAGAATCAAAAAATTCGCTATGATCTTCCGTGAAATCTTTAACCTCACCATTTTTATAAACTACCGCGTATAAGTTACGTCTTTCGTTAACACTTGGATCTGTTTCTTTTTCATCCCACCAGCCGTGGGCAAAACCAACAGCAACACCATTATTATTTATTGCTTGAGCGTAGTTTAAAAACTCACTTACATCATCTTCATGAGGCGTAACTAAATGACCTAAAGTTTCTGACGTTGTTTCGCCATTTAAGTCTATAGTCCATTTAACTGCTTCTGTATTGTACATACTGCCAATTGCTCGTTGTATACACACATCAAAAGGCATAGTTAAAAGCACTGCAGGGTCTGCACAACCTCCAGATTCTCCCAAAATAAAATCTATAGCATCTTGGTCAATACTGGTACTCGCAAAACCAACCGCAAACAAAGATTCGCTCATGTCGAAAATCGCAGACTCTCCACCTAAGCGAAGCTTATCTTCAACATCATCATTTTCTGTAGGTGGCTTCAGTTCAATAATGGTATCTCCGGCATCAGGAGAGAAAAAAGCTCTAGTGGTAAAGTCTCTAAGCCAATATGTTTTATTAACACCTTCAGCATCTGTAAACGGAACTGCTTTATATGGAGCAGAACCATTACCATAAATGAAACCGTTATTTGTAATGCCACTAACGTAATCTTCTGTTGAACGCGTTAGGGTTGTTGTGTCAGGAAAGTATTCATCAAAAACGACAAAATCTTCAGTATCACCGGCAAGACCCGTTAAATTTCGCATAGCGACAATGTCACTAACTTGTTGATAAAATAGTTTAAAGTTGGCGTTACCATTTCTATCTTTAAGATAGAGTACCGCCCAAGATAAATCATTTGCTGTTGGATTGCCTGCTCTTAACCCAGCTTCATCTTCTATATCGCTTAAAGCGAAAATATCTTCATGATTAAATTTCGCTAAGTTTATAATATTATCGAAATCAGAGTCTTCAAAATATTGGAATTGTACTGGGAAATTATAAATTTCTGATCCAGAAATTGCCATTTGACTTTGATTGTTTTCTTGCTGAGCATAGCTAAATTTAACTATATCAATGCCACCTTTATCGATAACTTCATATTTAGCTGCATGTGCCATTGATAAACTTAAAGCACTGGTAATGCCTAACGCTAATACCGATTTTACAAATTTGTTCATATAACTACTTAACTCTCATTTCTTGTTATAATTCATCAAGCTCTTGCCATCTTGCGAAAGCGATTTCGAGTTTTGACTCACTTTCTTCAAGCTGGTTCAATATATTTTTTGTTTTGTTACTATCTAAGCTAAAAAAGTTAGGATCATTTACCTGTTCTTGTAATGAACTAATTAATGACTCGAGTTCATCAATTTTTTCAGGTAACGCTTCTAATTCACGACTTTCTTTAAATGATAGTTTTTTCTTAGCCACCACTTTTACAGTAGGTTTACTCTCAATAACCGTTGTTGTTTCTTTTTTTACGCCATCCGCTAACTGTTTACGTTGTTCAGCTTTATAAGCTAAATAACTATCAACATCATCATAGCCACCGACAATATTTGTTATTTGACCACTTCCATCAAAGTAAAGGCAAGTATTTACACAATTATTAACAAAATCACGATCATGGCTGACTAAAATAACGGTTCCTGCATAATTTGCAACGACTTCTTCCAATAATTCTAAAGTTTCTATATCTAAATCGTTAGTGGGCTCATCGAGAATAAGCAAGTTGCTTGGTCTTAAAAATAAACGAGCTAATAATAAACGGTTTTTCTCACCACCAGATAACGCTCTTACTGGAGTTCTTGCTCGTTTAGGACTAAATAAGAAATCTTGTAAATAGCCGAGTACATGGCGAGTGACTCCATTCACTGTAACTTCTTGTTTTCCTTCAGCGACAGTATCTTGAACAGTCATGTTCAAATCTAAAGCATCACGATGCTGATCAAAATACGCAATGTCTAAATTGACACCAGCACGCATTTTACCTGACGTTGGCTGTTGCTGCTCCATAATCAACTTGATTAATGTTGATTTACCCGTGCCGTTTGCACCAATTAGCGCTAGACGATCACCCCGAGTAATCAGTAAATCTAACCCTTTGAATATTGTTTTATCACCAAAAGCCATATGTAAGTTTTCACATTCGAAAACTAACTTTCCAGAGCGGTCACCGGTTGATATATTAATCTCGCCTTGTTTCTTAACTTCACGTCGAGCCTGACGTTCTAATCGTAATTTTTCTAAGGAACGTACTCGGCCTTCATTACGGGTTCTTCGCGCCTTAATCCCCTGTCGTATCCAAACTTCTTCTTCAGCTAAGCGTTTATCAAAAAGTGCATTTTGAGTCGACTCTACTTCTAAGTCATGAGCTTTTTGTTCAATATATAGATCATAGTTCCCCGGGTAACTTACTAATTGACCACGGTCTAAGTCTAATATACGGGTCGCTAAACCGCGGATAAATGCTCTATCATGACTTATAAAGATGATAGTACCTTTAAAGTCTTTCAAAAACTGTTCTAACCACAAGACACTACTGATGTCTAAATGGTTGGTGGGTTCATCAAGTAAAAGCACATCTGGTTCACTAACCAATGCCTTGGCTAATGCAAGTTTGCGTAACCAACCACCTGAAAGACCATTAATCTTTTTGTCGGCTTCTAACGCTAAAGTCGTTAACACTTTATCGATGCGTTGTTCATCTTGCCATGCATTAGCTTGGTCAAGTTGTTGTTGAGCATTAGCTAACTTATTAAGGTTATTCTCTGAAGGATCTTCACCGATTATGTGTATTAAATGGTGATATTTTTTTATCAATTCAGCATTTTCAGCGACACCTTGAGCGACATAGTCAAAAACACTCATATCAGATGATTCTGGTGGATCTTGTTCTAACATCGACAATTTAATATTGCTCGACATCAAAATTTGGCCATCGTCTAAATTTTGTTTACCCATTAATACTTTCATTAATGAGGATTTCCCCGCGCCATTCTTACCAACTAAACAAACCCTTTCACCGGTTTTAACGGTCAAATTCGCTTTGTCTAATATACTGTCTTCACCAAAGGCTAATTCACCTTGAGCTATTCGGATTAATTCCATGGTTTATATCAACTCTACTACTTGTGATTGTTCAAAAGGCCAAAACAATTTTGTGTTATCACTAAGGCGCTCTAATACGGGAATATGAACACCGTATAATTCTACTAAATTTTGTTCACTATCATCGCAATCAATAATATCAACTACTTTAATTTGGTGATCGGGCATGACATTAACAATCAAAGCTAATGCTTGCTCGCAAAGGTGACAACCTTCACTGCTATATAAATTAAATAAAGCAGACATTATTTATTAACTTTTTTGCGAGTTATTAACCAACTGTTATGGATGTGTTTATTACGCTGAAAATCTTTGTCACGAGTTAATTCAGAAATACACTTCACGTCAAAATTTAAAGCGGCAACACCATCAAAGTCCATTTTAAAGTTGCGCTTGTTATTGGTAAAAATGAGTTCACCATGTTCTGCAACACATTTCATCGCGTCTGTTATAAGTGTTACATGGTCACTTTGCACATCAAAGCTATCTTCCATACGTTTCGAATTTGAAAACGTTGGCGGATCGACAAAAACCACATCGTAAGTTGTTTTATGTTCTTTTAGCCATGTTAAACAATCTGCTTGAACAAACTGGTATTTGTGACCTGATAATTTATTCAACGAAAAGTTTTCTTGTGCCCAATTCAAATAAGTATTCGACATGTCAACCGTAGTAATACTCGCAGCGCCATGAAGTGCTGCTTGTAGTGAAACTGAGCCCGTATAAGCGAATAAGTTCAACAATGATTTATTTTTAGCTTTTTGAGCAACGATTTGTCTTGTTTTACGGTGATCTAAAAATAAGCCGGTATCGAGGTAATCCCATAAGTTTATTTTTAGCTTTGCGCCATGCTCAGTTATTATCATCGACTGCTGACTTTTATCAACTCGTTGATACTGAGCACTGCCCTTTTGCTTAGCTCGGGTTTTTAAAATAACTTTATCCGTAGGGACCTCAAGCACTTTCGGCGCAAAATAAATCACTTCTTGTAAACGTTTAGCCACTTTACTTTCTTCAATGATTTTAGGTGCAGAATACTCTTGAATAACAAGATATTCGCCGTACACATCTACGGCGACATTATATTCAGGAATATCGGCATCGTATAAACGGTAACATTCAATATTTTCTTTTTTGAGCCAGTTTTTTAAATTCTTTTTATTTTTCAATAAACGATTACCAAAATCTGAATCTTTATCAGCAAATTCGTCTTCATTATTTTGACCCGCCGCTTGCTTTTCATCGACGTTATAAACGGCCAATTGACAATCTAGTGGGCCATTTTTGAATTTATAGCGTTTGCGGCTTGCTAATTTCATCATCGATAACAATTCAACATTCGCTGTTAAAATAGCAACACGCCAATTTACAAACTGCGCTTTAAGCTTTCGACCTAAAAGAACAAAGTTCTCAACCAATTCCGGTAATTCACCAATTCGCTCACCATATGGAGGGTTAAGTAAGAAAGTACCATTATGACCAAAACCATTATTTAAGTTATTAATGTCTTTACATGAAAACTCAATGAATTTTTGTACACCGGCATTACGAGCATTGACTTGTGCGGTGTTTATCACTCGGCTGTCGATGTCGATACCGAATACTTTTGCCTTTAATTGTTCAAGGCCTAAGTGTGATTTTTCTTTGGCTTGAGTAAATTGTTCTTGCCAAGTATATAATTCATGCCCTTGCCAAAAATCAAAGCCCCATTTATCTCTATCGATACCTGCAGCGTAGTCAGCTGCCATCATTATAGCTTCGATTAGAATAGTGCCTGAACCACACATAGGGTCAACAAGCGGTTTAGATGTATCTTCTAACCAGCCAGAGCGCTTAATGATTGCTGCAGCTATATGTTCTTTTAATGGCGCAGCACCAGAATGTTCACGATAACCACGTTTAAATAAACTACGGCCTGAAAAATCAAGATATATAGTAACCTTTTGTCTAACCAAACGTGCTTGAAAACTAATGTTTGGCTCACTTTTATCGACAGAAGGCCTTTCCAACCCTTGGTCACGAAAATGGTCTACTAGGGCATCTTTTATGGTAAGCGCACCAAACTGGGTGTTTCTGATTTCATCACTTGTACCAACAAACCCAATAGCAAAGGTACGGTCACTCGAAAATTGCTCTGACCAATTAACCTTTGATGCAGTAGCAAACAATTGATCTTTATTCTCAGCATCACCTTCAGCAATTTTTAATAAAATACGTGTTGATAAACGACAATAAAGACAAATTCTATAAGCGTCTGCTAATGTTGCAGTAAAATAGACTCCTTCAGGTTTTTGAACCACTTGTTGAGCGTTTAAGTTTTTAAGCTCTTCAGCTAATAATATTTCTATACCAAAGGATGTTAACGCTAAAAATTGCTGCATAAGATTTTTCCATACCGATTTATGCCCGCGATTATAAACAAAGACGTTAACTACTTATATAGACACAAGCATAAAACACTAATATTGGGTCATATTTATTTATAAAACTTTTCAATATGTGTGTCGCTTCGTTTTTAAGGTCATAAAAACAGCTTTTAGTCTATAATTAATGCGATTAACAGCCATTTCAAATAAGATGTAAAAATGTTTAAAAAACGCCTTGCAATGTGAAGTAACTATCCTTAAGATACGCCTCGCTTTCAAGGGCAGATGTTTTTGAAATCAATTCGTTAATAACAAGAATCAAAACGGTTATTGGCTTGTTTAATTGTTAAGATATTTTCTTGCATTTAAACCATTCGGACGCGGGATGGAGCAGCTTGGTAGCTCGTCGGGCTCATAACCCGAAGGTCGTTGGTTCAAATCCAGCTCCCGCAACCAATTCTTAAGTTTGAATTAAAACAACTTAGCTTTCCTAATTTATATTAGGTCATTCGGACGCGGGATGGAGCAGCTTGGTAGCTCGTCGGGCTCATAACCCGAAGGTCGTTGGTTCAAATCCAGCTCCCGCAACCAATTCTTAAGTTTGAATTAAAACAACTTAGCTTTCCTAATTTATATTAGGTCATTCGGACGCGGGATGGAGCAGCTTGGTAGCTCGTCGGGCTCATAACCCGAAGGTCGTTGGTTCAAATCCAGCTCCCGCAACCACTTTTACTTCGTAAAATCAATCAGTTAAATAAACCCTGTTTATTGCGCCACTCTACTTTTATCAAAATCAGTGTAATGTGACATAGAATTACGTCACGTAAATTTGATTACTTATTAGAATGTATTGGTTAAATATTTTTTATTTTCCTTAGTTTTACTTATCTTTATAAAAAATCAAAAATACAGCTGAAAACTCATTTGTGACCTCAGTGAGACATTTCGTCTCGTTTTGCTCTTTTTTACCTCTGCATAAATCAATCAAAAAGTGCATAAACATGCAATTTTTGACCTTAGGGCTATTTATATTTTCAGCATTCCACGTCACAGAGAAAAACGTGACGTAGAGCGTTCTTAATATACCTAATTTTACATTAAGCGTTTAATTAAATGTTCACTTTATTTTCTTTTAAAACAGTTGGTTGTTGATTCGGGGAGTTCATATCCATCAAAAAACCTCAAAATAAATTTGTGACATTCCTGATCTTTTATTGAGTAAATAATTGACTTAACTTTTACTTCAACATTTAAAGTGAGGACTTAACCATGACAGCTTGGAATAAAGGTAAACGTGTAGGTCAAAAAAAGGCCTTTAAGATTGAAGAAATTTGGCGTATTAGAATAAGGTTAGAAATTGAAAACAAACTAGAGCAGCTCGCTTTATTTAATTTAGCTATTGATAGTAAACTTAGATCTTGTGATTTAATAAGCTTAAAAGTCCGTGATATATCATCAGCATCATTAATTCAATCGCGAGCAATGATAGAGCAACAAAAAACTCACAAAGAAGTTCAGTTTGAAATAACACCCAAGACCCAACAGTGTTTGAGTCAATGGGTTTGTATAAATAAACTATCTTCGTCTGATTTTCTATTTCCCAGCCCTAGAAAATATGGGTGCCATATTTGCTATCACTACTACGCAAATATTGTTAAAAACTGGGTATCTACTTTAGGCTTAGATATAACACAATACGGAACACATTCTCTTAGGCGAACTAAAGCATCATTAATTTACGCAAAAACAAAGAATTTAAGAGCTATACAATTGCTACTTGGCCACTCAAAGCTACAAAGTACCATTGAATATCTTGGTGTTGAAATTGAGGATGCTTTAGAAATTTCAGAAGCTACAGAAACATAAAATGATTAAAGCGCCAGAGTAGCTATTTAATTAAAACCATTTATTTAGATTAAATACTCTATGGCGCTCCCGCCCCCGAAGCGCCATAAAATGCAACGTCAGTCCCTTGTGTAATTCATCTGCTTGGTTGGATGAAAGAGCACATGATGGCTGATTTTCATGTGCTCATATCATAAATTAAAGTCCCTTAAAAAACGCTATTTGGCCGCAGTTAGAATCTTAGCCACTATATCTAAAGTTAAATCACCGGTTTCTGACAAGTGTGTTAGACCCATTTTTTCCATGTTAGCCACTAATTGTGCTATTTCGGCATCACCAATTTGGTAGTGTGAAAGCTTGGTAACAATGCCCAATGAATTGAAGAACTCTTCAGTTTTATCAATTGCAGCAGCAATTTTTTCATCGTCTGTGCCATCAGTAATATCCCAAACACGTTCAGCAAATTGTAGTAATTTAGCGCGTTTTTGCTCTGTTCTTTCGCGCAATAAACTTGGCAGTATAATAGCAAGAGTTCGACCATGGGCAATACCAAACATCGCTGTCATCTCATGGCCAATCATGTGTGTAGACCAATCATGCATAACACCGACACCAATTAAACCATTTAAGGCTGATGTTGCCGACCACATAAAGTTTTTACGTGCTTCAATATTGCTATTGTCATTATAAGTAACAGGACCATCTTCAATTAAGGTCTTAAGCAAGCCTTCAGAAAATCTATCTTGTACCTTGGCATTTTGTGGCTGTGTTAAATATTGCTCAATCACATGAATAAACGCATCAGCAACACCATTAGCGATTTGCTCTTTTGGTAGCGTTAATGTTAAATCAGGATCTAATACCGAGAACTTTGGAAAGACTAACGGCGAAGTGAATGGGAATTTTTGTTGGTTATAAGTGATTACCCCAAAAGTGTTCATTTCAGAGCCCGTGGCAGGCAGAGTAACAACACAACCTAATGGTAATGCTTCTGTTGCAGGAACAGGTTCAAAGCCATTAAATAATATCTGCTCATGTGCAGTTTCTTGTTTAGCTGCAAGAGCAACAAACTTAGTACCATCCATTACCGATCCACCACCAACGGCAAGTAAAAAATCTACCTTTTCTGTGCGAACTAAATCAACCGCTTGCATCAAAGTTTCAAATTTAGGGTTGGCTTCAATACCACCAAACTCAAGTACTTTTCGCTCTCCTAAACTCGCTTTAATTTTGTCTAAAGTACCAAAACGCTTAACGCTGCCACCACCAAAAAGTACTAATACTTTCGCGTCTGCTGGTACTAGGTTATTTAATTCATTTAAGCGCTCTTGGCCAAATACAATTTGTGTTGGGTTATAGTAATCAAAGTTTTGCATAATTCATCCTCTCTTTTAAGATGATGTCATTTTACTCAACATTTAAAAGATAAGAATGGGTTATATTGTCAATTTCATGCCTAAAACTCTCATTAGTGGTAATTATTATGATCAAACGATGACTTTTAGTTATACTCTTTCTAACAAATACAGCCAAGCTGATTGGATGTAATTAATCACTTAAACAGGAATCACCATGAAAAGTGTGATTGACAACCTAGCGATACTCGCTATAGAAGAAGGTTATAATAAAACACCACTTTCAGGCGTAGGTATCTTCAAAGCGAGTGAATCAACAAAGCGAGAGCCCTTATGTTATAGCCAGGGGATCATCATCATAGCGCAAGGCCAAAAACGCGTTCACTTTAATCAACAAGAATTTAATTACAACCCTGATAATTACTTAGCACTCACCTTACCGCTACCAGCAGAGTGTGAAACCATAGTTGAGGTGGGCAAACCGTTATTAGCATTGGTGATTGATCTTAACCTAGCCATTTTAAATGAATTAGTAAGAGTATTAGATGATCATGGGGAGATTAAACAAAGCAATAGCCTAGCTGAAAATAAAGGCTTATTTATTAGCCAAAACACCGAAGGTATGTCATGTGTGGTGAGCCGACTCGCGGACTGCCTTAACTCACATTTGCAATGCGATATTATTGGCCAAGGCTTACTTAGGGAGATCTACTTTCACATTCTTAGTGGACCACAAGCAGCACCTTTATTTGCGCTAGTATCACACAACACACATCTCTCTCGTATGGAAAGAGTGCTGAAGCATTTGCATAATAACTTTCAAAGCAGTCTGGATGTAGAGCAGCTGGCCAGTATGGCAAATATGAGCAGCTCAACCTTCCATAGAAACTTTAAACAAATTACTGCCTCATCACCGATACAGTATGTCAAAAAAATTAGGTTAGGCCGAGCACGTGAATTATTGCAAGACCAAGGTCTTAAAGTTAAACAAGCCGCTGCACAAGTTGGTTACGAAAGTCCTACCCAGTTTAGTCGTGAATTTAGCCGTTACTTTGGTCAAAGTCCAAGTGAATGTGCAAGTCGCTAAAAGCATATCAAGCTAAGTAGTTATTGATAAATAGTAACTTATTTCCTAGCCTCACCGCTAAGCCTTTAGTACGATAAAAGACTAAAAAAATCTGAAATCCCCTTAGTAACTCCATCAATTTTTTTAGTATCCAATGGTATAATTAACACAGTATCATCGCCTGCAATAGTACCTAATATACCAAAAGAAACCTCAAGAGAGTCCAAAACACGCGCGATGATTGAAGCTCCCCCCGCAGCGGTTTTCATTATAATTTGAGTGCCATTATTTTTGATGCTTAATACTATAGTATCAATTGGAAAGTTCACCCTTGGAATGAAAAGCTCTTCCGGCAATTGATATATAACATTATTTTTAGCATTCCTTATCTTAATTGCTCCGACTTTTGAAAGCAATCTCGAAACCTTTGATTGAGATATATTGTTAAAGCCTTTAAGTGAAAGTTCATACACTAATTCATCTTGAGAGCGGTATTCTTTTTCTTTTAACATGCTTTTAAAGGTACTGATAAGCTCAGTATTCTGGTTAGCTGATATAGTTGTCATTACACCTATCCTTCGGCTGAATATTGATAGTAGAAGTGCTGCGCTATTTTTTTAATAGCGCAGAAAAGCGTGACATTTATAGCTCTATTACTAAGTACTAGGTACTGTTACATCATGGCCTTTTGCTATCACTCGCTTGATAGCTAATGTCGAACTATCTAACAAGTTAACATCAGCATCATTGCCTACTTTTATCTGTCCTTTATATTTTAATGACAAGATATCGGCTGGTGATTTCGTAATGCTAGATAATGCGAGATCTAATGGCACTTTATGTAATAAAACCGCATCTACCATGGATTGATGTAGACTACTCACTCTACCAACTTGCAACTCAATAAGTAGTCCCTGCTCGTCAAAGGTAGGTAAACTGGCATTACCATCAGAGCTCATGGTCAACTGACTAATATCAATGCCTTCTGCCAAAGCTAGAGCCAATGCCTTAGCTGCAGGCGTTTCACCTTGTTCGATTATTTGCTCGGTTGTACTGGTAGTAAAGTCTAAATTCCCACCTTGTTTCGCAAAATCAAAACCGGCTTCGAGCAAGGCTTTATTACGATTGATGTGGGTTGGATAAAATTGAGATATGGGGATATCTGACTGCTCAACTACATGGGTAAGTTTTGACAGTTTGGCCTGTTCGTCACCAACGTGAATACTGACAATACCCTTTTTACCTGACAACATCCCGGCTACTCGCGCCTCAGAGGCAACTCTAGCCATTTCAGCTACGGTCATTTGTGAACTGCGATGATCTGCTATTGCCACTTCACCAACGCCAATAAACTTCTCTATTAACATGATGTCGCGTTTAATTGACTCAGTAATTGACACCATTGGAAAGTGGTAAGAGCCGGTATAACAATAAGCCGACAAGCCCTGCTCTTCTAGTCCATAGGCTTTGGCTAGCAAGTTCTCTAAACTACGGGTTTCAGCATCAGTACCTAGCGCACCAATGACTGTAGTAACACCGCCAATAAAGGCTTCTTCAACTTGCATTTCAGAGGTACGAGTAGCATAGCCGCCTTCTCCACCACCGCCTGTGATGTGTACCAACGAGTCAACAAAACCTGGGGTAAGAATTTGTCCACTGGCATCAATAACCTCGGTTAACTCATTGTCCATGTGCGATAAATCATCTTCAATGGCAATAATTTTATTCGCAGCGATAAGTACATCTTTTTGCCCAAGTGACGCTGGTGAGAAAACTTGAGCATTTCTGATTAATTTCATAATCATCCTTTAGGTAATATTTAACATCACGGCGGAAACCATGAACGCCATGGCAACACAGGCCATAAACAACATAAAACGCCAGATAAACTTGGCCCAAACAAACCAATCAATATTGGTAACCCCCAAACAACCGATTAACGCGGCAGAGGTGGGGATAATGATATTAGTTAAACCATCACCGAGCTGAAAAGCGAGTACCGCTACTTGTCGTTGCAGCCCAATAATATCGGATAAGGGAGCCATAATTGGCATGGTCAGAGCCGCCTGACCAGAGCCAGAAGCGATAAAGAAATTAAAGACCGATTGAAAGATAAACATGCAAACAGCAGAAAGTCCTTTGGGGAGTTCAGCTAATAAGTTACCGGCATAATACAACACGGTATTTAATACTGAAGGCTCTGACGCTTGATCACCACCAAGTATGATAACGATACCTTTGGCCATACCCACAATCATGGCCGCGGGTAATAACTCTTTCGCCCCGGATTTAAAGGCATCGGCCACTTCATTCACTTTAAGTCGCTTGCCCATAATGGCGACAAAACCTAGTACGCAACCTAAGGTGAAAAACTGGCTGGCTATTTCAGGGATGTAGTAACCTCGCGCAATAACTCCCCAAATAACCCAAAGTATGCCGACTAAAAAAGTCGTTAATAATGCACTATCAACCGCGGTAAAACTTGCCTTATGGTCGCGTTGAGTTAAAGGCGCTTGGCTGGAGTTATAACAAGGCGATAAACTTGGCTCATTTTTAATTTTACTGGCATAACGCATGGTAAATACTACGCCTAAGGTAGTAAAAACAGTCCACAATACCACTCTAAACTCAAGCGCAGACATAAGCGGTAAACCCGCAATACCTTGAGCAATGGCAACGCTAAATGGGTTCATCCAAGAGGTGGCGAAACCAATTTGAGTAGCAACATAAGTTACTAATACTGTAGTTATGCCGTCATAACCAATGGCGCGCATTAAGGGTAGCAGTACAATGCAAAAAGCAATGGCCTCTTCTCCCATGCCAAAAACGGCGCCAGCAAAGGAAAACAACACAAACAAAATAGGAATAAATGCTTGCTCTAGTTTTTGAGTTTTTTCTATTAACGCTAAAATGCCATTATCGATAGCATGCGTTTTCATAATAATGCCAAACGCCCCCCCTGTTAAAATAATGAACATCATAACGCCAATGGCTGAACCCCATTTGTCGCCAGAAACCATGCCCTCAAAGGCAAAATTTAAGAAACCAATGTTGCCACCCTCAGCGAATAAAGGTACACCTGCTTGCTGCTCAGCAAACTGAAAACTACCAGCAATTAACTTAGTGGCATTAGTGA
>Ga0209396_1000293_pt1 | contig 62290 bp, 50 predicted proteins | sample GOMGulsemesocosm_6_FD_184638 | JGI IMG/M metagenome (GOLD analysis project Ga0209396, IMG submission 184638) | Methane-oxidizing microbial communities from mesocosms in the Gulf of Mexico - GOM8C Gulf of Mexico (SPAdes) (version 2) | ecosystem: Environmental > Aquatic > Marine > Cold seeps... | reverse complement strand
AACCATGTGTTGAGTCTAATAATTCAGCCATTTTCTGCGAGTCATACTCGTTCATTTGGCAACCCCAAGTTTTGATGTATAGCTTTTTACTCATTAACTTTTCACTCATTAAATATCTAAAATATGAAGAAGATAACACGAAAGTAAATTAATCCATGTTAGTTCAATTTAAGGACGCGTATTTTACTCCTTCTTGACGCCAGACGCTAGTCCCCGATTAAACTTTAAGTAAAGCGATGTAAGCCTTAAATAATATTGAGTTTTATGGCTAATTAAATTCGTATAAGGGCTATAGGTTGGTTAGAATAACGATGAAAAATCATTAAATAATTAAGTGTTAATTGTATGGAAAACTTTGATTGTGTAATTGTTGGTGGAGGCATGGTGGGTGCTGCTAGTGCGTTATCATTAGCGAACTTAGGGCTAACCGTTGCTATTATTGAGCAATATCAGCCGAATAGTTTTGATAAAAATCAAGCATTTGATTTACGAGTTTCAGCTATTTCGCTTGCCTCTGAACACTTATTAACACAAGTGGGTGCATGGCCACAATTACAACAATGGCGGTTATGCCCTTATAAACGCTTAGGTGTTTGGGAGCATCAAGCGACTTATACTGAATTTAATGCGATTGATATAAAACAGTCCCACTTAGGAAGTATTATTGAAAACCGTTTGATTCAACTCTCTTTATGGCAACAAATAAAAAAACATCAAGGGATTACTTTATTTTGTCCTTCGAGCTTATTGAGTTTTTCATCATCAGAAAATGAAGTGGAAATTACACTCATCAATAATGAAAATTCAGAGGGAATTCAAATAAAAGCAAAAACTTTAATTGCTGCAGATGGCGCTAATTCTCAAGTGAGGAAATTAGCTAATATTGGTATAACTGGGTGGGATTACCAGCAATCAGCAATGTTAATTAATGTTGAAACTCAAACGCAACAACAAGATATTACTTGGCAGCAGTTCTTTGAAACAGGTCCTGTAGCCTTGTTACCTTTACCAGGTAAGAGCGACTTAGGTGGCTATGCTTCTTTAGTTTGGTATCACCAGAAAGCCGAAATTAAAAGATTGTCGGCTTTATCTAATGAGCAACTGCAAGCAGAGGTCTTACAAAAATTCCCTCAACGGCTGGGGAAAATTAAAGTCATTGATAAAGGTGCATTCCCGCTAACACGTAGACATGCAAATACTTACCAAAAAGGACAAGTTTTATTATTAGGTGATGCTGCACATACCATTAACCCAATGGCAGGTCAGGGGGTTAACTTGGGGTTTAAAGACGTGAAAGCACTACAAACGGTTATTGCTACTGCTATTGCCAATGGAGAATGTTGGTATCAACCCAGCGTTCTCTCGCGGTACGAAATTATGCGAAGAAAAGATAATTTATTGATGATGTCGACTATGGATGCATTATATTCTAGCTTTAGTCATCCATCGTCAGCCGTTAAGTTCCTTCGTAATATTGGTCTTAGTGTTGTAAACAAAGTCCCGTTATTAAAGAATAAGGCACTGGCACACGCTTGCGGGGTTTAGTTTTATTAGACTTTAATAGAGTCAAACCTAAGAAAAAATGTAAGATGTAACTTACTAAAACAAGTTAACTATTTGAAGATAATACTTTTGATAATAAATAAAGTAGAAACTTTAAGTAGATAATATATCTGAGGGATAAATATTTAGAGTTTTTTGATTTTAGAATGGCAGGAGTAGAGGCTTTAAAATTCTGAATTAAACCAACTTTTTTATTGCTTGGTTATATTTCACACATACTAGTAACTTTTAACAAATATCTTGATGATAGATCTTAGTTAGAATGGTGCGGGTCAAGAGACTTGAACTCTCACATCTTGCGATACTGGAACCTAAATCCAGCGCGTCTACCAATTCCGCCAAACCCGCGTTTATTCTAATACTAATTCACTACAAAGAGTTAATGGTGGCTACACCGGGATTTGAACCTGGGACCCCATCATTATGAGTGATGTGCTCTAACCAGCTGAGCTATGTAGCCTTTTCGCATAACCTATCAAGTAGAAACTTTAAATAGATAAGGTATTCGAGAATTAACTGTTTAGACGTTTATCGATTTTAAAATGGCAGGGGTAAGAGGATTTGAACCTCTGAATGACTGGATCAAAACCAGCTGCCTTACCGCTTGGCTATACCCCTGCAGATATTTCTAAATCACAAATAAGTATGTCACTTAAATATGCTTAATATTATTCTTAATAACTTAATAAGATTTCAAAATGAATGTTAAACAAAGAAAGTGGCAGGGGTAAGAGGATTTGAACCTCTGAATGACTGGATCAAAACCAGCTGCCTTACCGCTTGGCTATACCCCTGCAATATTACTTACTTTCTAACAAATACCATGATGATAAATGTTAGTAGAATGGTACGGGTCAAGAGACTTGAACTCTCACATCTTGCGATACTGGAACCTAAATCCAGCGCGTCTACCAATTCCGCCAAACCCGCATTTCTTCTATTACTACTTCACTACTAAGAGTTAAATGGTGGCTACACCGGGATTTGAACCTGGGACCCCATCATTATGAGTGATGTGCTCTAACCAGCTGAGCTATGTAGCCTTTCCGTATTGCCTCTCAGCAAGTGGCGCGTATTATGCAAATCTACTTGGGCTACGTCAACCGTTTTTTAATAAAAAATGATACTTTTTTTCTGTTTGTTTGTTTACTCGGCAAACTGGCTGTTTTCTCTTCGAGAAAAGTGATTCACCTATAAAATAAAAGCAAGAACATAAGGTTCTTGCTTGATGAAGTATAATATAAGGATTAACGAGTCGATTTAATTAACTCTATCTTTTGCCTCTTCTTCTAAGTGTTTTGAGTACTTAGCTATTTCTTCTACGTGTTTAGCCACTTCTTTGGCTGAAATCTTGCCAATAAGAAACTCTCCTGCTTCTAGTGCTTTATTTGATGCTGCAAATACTAATAAGTTTTGACCGTTACATTTTATACCTTTAAATATTTTACGAATTTTTAAACTCTTTTGTTTTAAAAATGAACGCAAGCGATTTTTATCATTAGCCGCTACATATTCGCAAATACGTAGAGAAACCGTATCAGCTTTAGTTACTGGAGCAAAGGTTACTGTTGCGGCAATTATACTAGCGAGTAAAAGTGTTTTTTTCATGGGGTGCCTTTTTTATTTTGAAATAATCTGTTCAATAAATATACTTTCGTATATATCAAAGTGTTACAAGTGTAATTGTGATAGATTTTTAAAATAAGACAAGCTTTTGCAGGTGTTTTTTTTCTATTAGGGGGCTTTATATTTTTACTACTTATATTTTGTATTTTCTTTGTTTTTTTTATGTGTATATCTTGTTAAGTGTATATTGTTAAGATCTTCTTTTACTTAAGATAAGTATTCTGTAAATAAAGAATAAAAAAAAGGAGCCAAAGCTCCTTTAATTTATTCTTTAGGATGAACGATTAAACGTTAAACCTAAAATGAACAACATCACCATCTTTTACACGGTATTCTTTACCTTCTAGTCGCCATTTTCCTGCATCCTTAGCACCAGACTCACCGTTAAACTCAATAAAGTCTTTATATGCAATTACTTCAGCACGTATAAAGCCTTTCTCAAAGTCGGTATGAATAACACCAGCAGCTTGTGGCGCAGTAGCATTTTGCTTAACTGTCCATGCGCGAACTTCTTTTACGCCTGCGGTAAAGTAGGTTTGCAAGTGAAGCAGGGAATAACCGGCATTTATAACACGATTAAGACCGGGCTCTTCTAATCCAAGGTCAGCCATAAATTCAATACGGTCTTCATCTTCCATTTCAGACAATTCGCTTTCAATTTCAGCGCAAACAGCAACTACTATTGCACCTTCGGCATCTGCTATTGCTTGAACTTGATCAAGGTATGGATTATTTTCAAAACCATCATCATTGACATTAGCTATGTACATCGTAGGTTTAATTGTTAAGAAGTTTAAGTAGTCGACGGCAGCTTGTTCTTCTTTAGTTAATTCTAAAGAGCGAACCATGTGTCCTTCTTCGACATGCTTCAATATTTTCTCTAATACTGGCATTTCAAATTTAGCATCGGCATCGCCCCCTTTAGCTTTCTTAGCTAAACGGAAAATAGCACGTTCTGCTGTGTCCATATCAGATAACGCTAGCTCGGTATTAATGACTTCAATATCATCGACAGGACTAACTTTGTTAGCAACATGAATAATATTGTCATTATCAAAACAACGAACAACATGACCAATTGCATCTGTTTCACGAATGTTAGCAAGAAATTTATTTCCTAAACCTTCACCTTTAGAAGCGCCAGCCACTAAACCCGCAATATCAACAAACTCCATAGTAGTTGCTAAAACACGCTCAGGGTTTACAATTTTTTCTAAAGCGTCTAAACGAGGATCCGGTACAGGTACTACACCTGTATTCGGCTCTATAGTACAAAATGGAAAGTTAGCTGCATCAATACCTGCTTTCGTTAGTGCATTGAAAAGTGTTGATTTACCTACGTTGGGCAAGCCAACAATACCGCATTTGAATCCCATGATAATACCTTAATAATTTTGTAAAGTTGCTTTTTAAATTTGAATTAGAGCGCTTTGAATGAATGTAAACGATTTTGAGCTTTCTTTAAATCGTCTTTTTGCCAGATGTCTATACATCGGTTTGCTTCATCAATCGCCTGATCTATTTTGTCTTGGTCAATAGCTGGTGCTTTTCCAAGTACATGTCCGGTAACGCGATCTCTATGGCCAGGGTGACCAATGCCAATGCGTAACCGATAAAATTCTTTGTTATTTGCCATACACGAAATAATATCGCGTAAACCGTTATGTCCACCATGTCCACCGCCTTTTTTTATTTTACAAACGCCCGGTTCCATATCTAACTCATCATGAGCAACAAGGATATTTTCAACAGGAATACGGAAAAAATTTGCGAGAGGAGCTACAGACTGACCACTTCTATTCATAAACGTTGTTGGAACAAGTAAATGAACGACTTCGTTACCTATTAGGCCTTTGCCATATAGTCCGGAATATTTTTTTTCTGGTCTGAGGGAAATGTTGTAGCGAGAAGCAAGTTCTTCGACGAACCAGACTCCGGCATTGTGGCGGGTTTTTGTATATTCAGGGCCTGGATTACCCAGGCCCACAACTATTTGAATAGTCATCTAAAGGAATATCCCTTTGGATTATTCTTCAGTAGTATCAACAGGAGCAACTGGTGCGCTGTTATCTTCTTCTTCATCGCTTACAACTTTCGGTGCATTTAATGAAGCAACAGCTTGATCATGATCTTCGCCTTTTGCTAATTCGTCAGAAGTTACGCCTTTAGGCAATGTAACGTCTGATAAATGCAATGTTTGGCCAACTTCTAAACCAGCAACATCAACTTCGATGAATTCTGGGATGTCTGCAGGTAAACAGCTAACCGCAATTTCGTTAACTTGGTGAGAAATTTTGCCACCTTTTTTCTCTGCTGCTTCTTCATTAATGAAGTGAATAGGAGCGTTAACGTGTACAGCGTGAGTAGCATCGATGCGTAAGAAATCTAAATGCATTACAAGTTGCTTAAACGGGTGACGTTGCATGTCTTTTAAAAGACATTCAACTGGCTTTCCGTCAATGTTGATTTTTAATACGTGAGAGTAGAAAGCTTCTTCTTGTTGTGCACGGTAAACATTTTTGTGCTCTAACGTTAAAGAAACAGGCTCTTGGCCTTCACCGTATAAAATTGCAGGAACTTTGTTTGCGTGACGTAGGCGGCGGCTCGCACCTTTCCCTAGGTCAGTACGAACTTCAGCTTCTAAAGTAAATAAATCAGTCATGGTATAATACCTAATATTTAATAGTTAATTTAGTTGTTTTTTGCGACCAAAAACAACCGTGAACCTTTCTGGTATAGCAATTTTAATTAATCCAATCACTATAAAAGGCGCGGCATAATAACACCTCAGTTACAGCATATCCAACGTTAATGTTGGATATGCGAATTTATTAGGTTGTAAAACTATCTATATAATTAATATAAATGATGGTTATAGGTATTTTATGATTGAAAAAACGTACCTATACGTGCTTAATAAACGATTGATGCATAGTAGCTATTTGAGAATTTTTATGACGATTACTTCTTTTTACCCAACACCTCGCACCTTAATGGGACCTGGTCCTAGTGATGTTTCTCCTCGTGTTTTATCTGCATTAGGCCGTCCGACGATAGGGCATTTAGATCCTGAGTTCGTCCATATGATGGATGAAATAAAATCATTATTACAATATGCCTTTCAAACAAAAAATGAATTAACGATAGCTGTCTCTGCTCCAGGTTCTGCAGGTATGGAAACGTGTTTTGTTAATTTAGTTGAGCCAGGTGAAAAAGTGATCGTTTGTGTGAACGGTGTTTTTGGTTCTCGTATGGTTGAAAATGTTGAGCGCCTTGGTGCAATCGCTATTGTGATTAACGATGACTGGGGAAGCCCCGTTGATGCTGAAAAAGTAAAACAAGCTTTTATAGATCACAACGACGCCAAGTTTTTAGCGTTTGTACACGCCGAAACCTCAACAGGGGTTTTATCTGACGCTAAAGCTTTATGTAAAATAGCACGTGATAATTCAGCATTATCTATTGTTGATGCGGTAACGTCCTTAGGTGGTGTCGAGTTAAGAGTTGATGATTGGGGTATTGATGCGGTTTATTCAGGTAGCCAAAAATGTTTATCTTGTGTACCAGGTATTTCGCCAATTAGTTTTAGTGAGAAAGCAGTTGAAAAATTACAAAGTCGAAAAACAAAAGTGCCCAGTTGGTTTCTCGACCAATCGTTAGTGATGGGATACTGGGGCGGGGAAGGAAAGCGTAGTTATCATCATACAGCACCGGTGAATTCTTTATATGCCTTACATGAATCATTAGTGATGTTACAAGATGAAGGTTTAGAGAATGCATGGCAACGTCATGATAAACAACATCAAAAATTAAAAAATGGCTTATCAAAATTAGGTATAGAGTTTGTAGTTGATGAGAAATATCGTTTGCCACAATTAAACACTGTCCTTATTCCTCAGGGTGTTGATGATGCGGCTGTTCGTCAAACGTTACTTAATGATTATAACCTAGAGATAGGAGCTGGGCTTGGTGGTTTTGCGGGTAAAGCATGGCGAATAGGTTTAATGGGTTATGCAGCAAGAACTGAAAATGTAACTTTATGTTTAGCTGCTTTATCTGACGTTTTAGATAAGTAAGTTTATAAGAGACTCTTTAGTTTTGGACTTAAGAGTCACCTTATACAAAAAAAGCATTTACTTTAAAACTAAATAAGCCCTGAGTAAAATTTACTCAGGGCTTAATAATTTGAACATTGATTAACTAAATATTTTAGCTATCAAACATTGCAGAAATTGACTCTTCGTTACAAACACGACGAATAGCTTCTGATAACATACCACTTAAGGTTAGTTGACGAACAATACCTAGTGATTTAATTTCATCAGTAAGAGGAATTGAATCAGTGACGACTAATTCGTCAATGACAGAATCTCTTAAGTTTTGTGCAGCATTACCAGAAAGAACTGGGTGAGTTGCATAAGCGATAACACGTTTTGCGCCGTGCTCTTTTAATGCTTCAGCAGCTTTTGCTAAAGTACCACCAGTATCTATCATGTCATCAACAATAATACAGTCTCGGCCTTTAACATCACCGATTATGTGCATTACTTGTGCTACGTTAGCTTTCGGTCGACGTTTATCAATGATAGCAAGATCTGCATCATCAAGTAATTTAGCTACAGCACGAGCACGAACAACACCACCAATATCAGGAGAAACCACAATCGGATCATCAAGATCACGTGTAAGCATATCTTCCAATAAGATAGGAGTACCGAATACATTATCCACTGGCACATCAAAGAAACCTTGAATTTGCTCAGCATGTAAGTCAACTGTTAAAACACGGTCAACACCAACACTTGATAAAAAGTCAGCAACTACTTTCGCTGTAATAGGCACACGAGCACTACGGACACGTCTATCTTGGCGTGCATAACCAAAGTAAGGAATAACTGCTGTAATACGACCGGCAGAAGCGCGGCGTAAAGCGTCAATCATTACAATTAATTCCATTAAATTATTGTTGGTTGGCGCACAAGTTGATTGAACAATAAAGACATCCGCACCGCGGACATTTTCTTTGATTTCAACACTAATTTCACCATCACTAAAACTGCCTACCTTGGCATCACCTAAAGTAATATAAAGACGATCAGCTATTTTTTTAGCTAGTTCAGGGGTGGCATTACCAGCAAATATTTTCATGTCAGGCACGGTCAGTTCCTCAGAAACTTTGGACATACTAAGTTACGCTGTTAGTAAAACGTGAGTTTACTATCAACAAATTATTTGATTTTTGCCAATGATTGTTGGCTATTTTATGAAAAAAAATTTTCATTGGACGATTAACTCTCTATTTGTTTTTCATTGTAATGCTAATTTTTCAATCGCATCACATAATGGAGAGGTATTTACCCCTTTTGCCACAAAAGACGTTATTCCATCAGGAAGTAATGACTGTATGTGACACGCCTCTTGTTCGGTTTCAAAGCGAGAAAAAATACACGCTCCAGTTCCGGTCATTCGAGAAGGCGCGTATTCTACCAACCAAGCCAGTAACTTGGCAACCTCAGGATACTGTTTTATTACTAATGTTTGGCAATCATTGTGACATAAGTCTATGTCCAGCTTAGCTATATCACCATTTAAATTTACTTTTGGAGTATTGCGAGTTAAGTCTTTTGAAGTAAAAACGCTGGCAGTAGAAATGCTAACATCGGGTTTACTCACTAAATACCAGTATTCTTTCGGTGAAATAGGCGTTAATTCTTCACCAACACCTTCAGCAAAAGCCGCGAAGCCATGAATAAAAATAGGTACGTCTGCACCAAGCTCTAAACCTAGTAGGGCAAGCTCTGTTAGTGATAAATTAGCACCCCATAATTTATTAAGTGCTAATAAAACGGTGGCAGCATTCGACGAACCACCTCCTAAACCTCCGCCCATAGGAAGCACTTTTGTCACTTTTATATGTGCACCTAATGTTAAATCAATAGAGGCGGTGCTTTTTTCTAAAATGTTTTTCTGAAGTAGTATTGCCGCTTTAACAATTAAATTATCTTCATTATTAACCCCTTCAATTGGCGTTAATAACTCAACCTTATCTCCTCGGATAATTTTTATGTCTATTGTGTCGCTGTGATCAATAAATTGAAATACCGTCTGTAACTGATGATAACCGTCGCTACGTTGACCAACAATGTGAAGAAATAAGTTTATCTTTGCTGGAGAAGGGAAGCGGTAGAAACTTTCACTATTACTTATCATTTATTGGTACATCCCATTGATGAACATGAATCTTAATAACAAAATCGTCTTGTTTTATAGTGAATATTGTCGCTAGTTGATATTCTGATATTTGGCGATAGCTGGTGTATTTTACTTGCCATTGTTTTTCATCATAATAGCTAATTAATGTCTCAGGTAAGTCAGTTATGTTGTTATAGCTGATCACATCCGTATTTAAATAAGGAAGCCCTTTAAGCCAAAAGGTCATTGCTTGTGTTGGTAGCGTAACTTGGGTTAACGATGAGAGTATTTTATTCAAATCAGGACCTTGATATCGCTCTCCATTGACTTGAACAATGTGCATACCATTGACTGACTCAAGGTTAAAAATCTGGATACCTAATACGGTGGTTAAGTTAAGTACTTGTCTATTTTTATCTCCTTGATAATGCCAGTTTAGTGTTGCACTTTGACGATCGTCAGGGGTTATAACGGCCATTTTCCCATTTATTTTCCAATTGGTTAATGTGGTTAGCTTTTTATTTCGCTCAGTTTGCGCTTCATAAGTAACTATTTCGGCTTGTTGATTCTGCTTTAAAGAGCTACAACCCGATAAAAAAACTAAAATACAACTTAGTGATGCAATAGATAATAATGTTAATTTATTCATATTAAGGTTAAATACTCGCTTAAATGTCATTATTCGACTAAATATCGATAGATAAGGTGTTTGGTACTTTTAATTTTCTGTGATTTTTCGTAAAATTAACATCATTATTTGTCATAGATCATAGGTTTTTTTTAAAACCTGACTAATAATGTGGTTAATGAAAATATTAATCGCAAAGATATTGGTTGAAAACAAGTAATAATTTTTTGCATTAATCGTATTTGAAAAGGCTGAATAGTTCGCGTTATGTCTATAGTTGCTGTTGGTATCAATCATAAAACTGCCCCCGTTGCCGTTAGAGAAAAAATTTCTTTTAATCCGGATCGTTTAACCGTGGCGTTAACTGAATTACTTGGGTCGGTAGAATGTCGCGAAGCTGCGATATTATCTACTTGTAATCGTACTGAACTTTATTTAGTGCAAGAAGGTGATGTCAGTGTCACTCAAGAAAAAGTGGTCCGTTGGTTAGAACACTACCATAATGTCCCAGCTGCAACCATTACACCCAGTTTATATTGGCATACGGATCTACAAGCCGTTAATCATATGATGCGTGTCGCATGTGGCTTAGACTCTTTAGTGCTTGGGGAACCTCAAATTCTAGGGCAAATGAAGCAAGCATACAGTCAAGCTAAAGCAGCGGGTTCTATGTCTTTGGTCATGGATCGATTATTTCAACGTACTTTTGGTGTTGCTAAGCAAGTCCGTACAGAAACAGAGATTGGCGCTAGTGCTGTTTCTGTTGCATTTGCATCGGTTAATCTTGCTAAACATATTTTTGCTAGTCTTGAAAAAGTGAAAGTGTTACTTGTTGGTGCAGGTGAAACTATCGAACTAGTAGCTAAACATTTATACGAAAATAAAGTAGGTAAAATAACGGTTGCCAACCGGACCATAGCACGTGCAGAAGCAATGGCTGGCGCCATTGGTGCCGATGTTATTACCCTCGCTCAAATCCCTGAAAAAATGGCTGATGCTGATATCGTCATTAGTTCGACAGGCAGTACGTTACCTATTATCGGTAAAGGTATGGTCGAACATGCATTAGGAAAGCGTAAGCATCGTCCTATATTTATGGTTGATTTAGCCGTTCCACGTGATGTTGAAGAACAAGTAGGTGAACTTGAAGACGTTTTTTTATACACGGTTGATGACTTACAAGGCATTATTGCCAAGAACTTAGCCAATCGTCGTAAAGAGGCAATTCAAGCTGAAGCCATAGTTTCTACTCAATCCGACGTATTTATGTCGTGGTTACGTGGCTTAAATACTCAAGATACGGTTATTGACTACCGCAAGCAATGTTTAGAAAGTCGCGACCAATTATTGGAAAAAGCTTTATTACAATTACAAGGTAATAAATCACCGGAAGCTATTATTGCTGAATTAGCGACTAAATTGACTAATAAATTTATGCACGCACCGACGAGCGCCATTCAATCCGCAGCACAAGGCGGCGAATTAGATAAACTTGTGTATTTACGTGATATTTATAATATTAAATAGCTTCCCTTTATTTTCTTGTCTTTTAGCACTTTCAATAGCTTTTTTACGGCTTTGATTGAAAGTGCTTAACGAACCCTTTAAACTCCCCATCATCGAATTATATCCGCTGTTTCCTAATTATAAGATTTCTTAATGAATAAATCTGTTTATCAAAAACTTGAAATATTAGTAGAGCGCTTTGAAGAAGTTCAAGCCTTGCTTTCTGATCCCGAAACACTTTCAAATCAAGAAAAGTTTATTGCTTTATCAAAAGAGTTCTCTCAATTAGAGTCTGTCACTAGTGTATTTAATGACTACCAAAGTGCAGAAGAAGATTTTTCTTTAGCTGAAGAAATGCTAAAAGATGAAGATCCTGATATGCGTGAAATGGCGCAAGAAGAATTTAAATCATCTAAAAAGTCTATTGAAGAACTAACTGATCAATTACAAATTTTATTATTACCAAAGGATCCAAACGACAACAATAACTGTTTTGTTGAATTACGTGCTGGTGCTGGTGGTGATGAAGCAGCAATTTTTGCGGGTGATTTATACCGCATGTATAGCCGTTACTGTGAAAAGCAAGGCTGGCGTATTGAAGTCATGAACACTAATGAAAGTGAGCAAGGTGGTTATAAAGAAGTTATTTTCAAAGTACTTGGTGAAGGTGTTTACGGACAAATGAAATTTGAGTCTGGTGGTCATCGTGTGCAACGTGTACCTGAAACTGAATCTCAAGGTCGTGTGCATACTTCTGCATGTACGGTTGTTGTTATGCCTGAAATACCTGAAGCTGACGCGATTGAAATTAACAAAGCAGATTTGAAAGTTGATACTTTCCGCGCATCAGGCGCGGGTGGACAACACGTTAACAAAACTGATTCTGCTATTCGTATTACTCATATCCCAACGGGTGTTGTTGTTGAGTGTCAAGAGCAGCGCTCTCAGCATAAAAACAGAGCACAAGCGATGTCTGTATTACAAGCACGTTTACAGCAAGCTGAAGATGAAAAGCGCCGTAGTGAAGAAGAGTCGTCACGTCGTAACTTGGTTGCTAGTGGTGATCGTTCTGAACGTATCCGTACGTACAATTACCCACAAGGGCGTATGACAGATCATCGTATCAACCTTACTCTTTACCGCTTGAATGAAGTGCTTGAAGGAAACCTACATTTGGTATTAGAGCCAATTATGTTGGAAAACCAAGCCGACTTACTTGCGGCACTTGCAGAGCAAAACTAGTTACTGGTTTGATTGAATCTCATACATCGTCAATTAAATATTGCCAGCAAAGCTTTGCTGAAATAATTAACCAAGGGCAACAATTACTTGTTGCCTTTTCTGATAGCGCAAAACTAGATTGTAAAATTTTATTAGCTTTTGTTTTAGGCAAAGAAACGAGTTATTTATTAACTTGGCCAGAAAAAAAGTTAAGTGAATCTCAGTTTCAAGCTTTTATGCTACTGTTTAATCGCCGGTTAAAAGGTGAACCTATTGCTTACATTATTCAAGAACGTGAATTTTGGTCTTTACCTTTCTATGTTTCGCCTGCCACGCTAATTCCACGCCCTGATACAGAATTGTTAGTTGAACAAATTTTAGTGCGCCATCAACAAAGTGAATTAACGTGTTTGGATTTGGGCACAGGTACTGGTGCTATTGCATTAGCGTTAGCTTCAGAACAGCCAACTTGGAATATTGACGCGGTTGACTTCAGCGATGCCGCTATTGCCTTAGCAAAAAAAAATGCACAACGATTACAACTACCAGATGTCAGAATTTATCAAAGCGATTGGTTTTCAACAATAGATCAAGATAAACAATTCAACATTATCGTAAGCAACCCTCCTTATATTGATGAAAATGATCAGCATTTATCTGAAGGAGATGTTCGATTTGAACCGTTATCAGCTTTAGTGGCGAGCGATAATGGTTATTCTGACATTAAACATATTGCAGAAAGTGCCCTTAAATATTTAGAAAATAAAGGTGCGCTTTATTTTGAACATGGCTTTGAACAAGCAGAAGAAGTCCGAAATATTTTGAATGAATTCGGTTATCACAATATTGAAACGTTACAAGATTATTCGGGAAATGATCGGGTAACATGTGCTGTTTATTACTCATAAATCATCATTAAAAACCAAACAAGAATAACAACATTAAAGGATATACCATGAAGCATTTACATATGACCCTCGCAGCGATTAGCATACTTTTATTCACTTACCGATTTGCTTTAACGTTGATGCAATCTTCACAGTTAGATAAAAAATGGTTGAAAATCAGTCCTCATATTGTCGACACGTTTTTGTTACTATTAGGTGTTGGCTTGGCGGTTAAATTAGCTATTAATCCGTTAGAGTATTTATGGTTAGCAGAAAAAATAATTGCTATTGTTTTATATATATTTACCGGATATTACACGTTGAAATTAGCGCGTAACCGAATGATGCAAGTGATTGGTTACTTAGGCGCTATGGGTTGGATAATGCTAGTTATTCGTATTGCCATGAGCAAACAAACGGTGTTCTTTTAAGTTAGGGTTACACTAAACGATTTAGTTAAAAATAAAGTATAAAATAAGTAGTAAAAAATAAAGTATGAAAGAATTATTATTTTCAGAACTCCAAGATACAGATAAATCATTAATTGAAGCTTTTTCACTGATAGAAGAGGTTGTCTTTGGGGACTCTAATTTTGACTCAGCACACCTTGATAAAATTGTTGAACAATGTAATCAACTCATTTCAGCCATTGATGAGCCACTTGAACAAGCTGAGAAGTTAATTAATGAATTATTTATTGAGCAGCTTTTTATTGATAGTCAACATGATAATTGGCCTGTTAGTGCTCATCAATTAAGAACGGCTTTTGATTTTAAACTCATGTCTCCGGCATTAAAATGCGTAGTGCTTTGTCATATATTTAGACTATGTAATTTTGAGGCTGATGTTGTCTTTGTTCCTGAAAAAAATATGGTACGAGTTGTTTGTGATGAAGTTTATGCTATTGTTTTTGACCCCATTACGGGTGAGTCTCTCGATTGGCATGAGCTTGATTTACGTATGGATGATCTTGATGGCGATCCGCAAAGTCATCAAATCGAAGATGTTTCACGTTTGAGTCTTATCGCCAAGCACGTCAGTTCATTAAAAAACTCATTGATCAAGGAAGGGCTTTTTCCGCAAGCATTAAAATGTGTCGATATTTTAATTTCGCTACGCCCTGACGACCCATTTGAGCGTCGTGACAGAGGGTTTTTACTACATCAGTTAGATTGCTTTAAAGTGGCATATGATGATTACCAATACTTTGTTAAACAGTGTCCGAAAGATCCTGCTGCTCAGTTATTAAAAATGCAATTGGATAAAATCACTATAACTGATACGGTGTTACATTAATTATAATTAATCGGATTAAAAAATACTTAATAGAAAAATAAAATATAATAAAAACTAATTAAATGGATATCTTATGTCAGTAGAAACGTTAAGCGAAACTATCACTCATACCGCACTTGTTACCAATGATGCGACTATTATGGGCTTTCTAGCAATCATGTTAGGTTTCGTTTTTTACACCGCTAATTGCAATATTCGTTTATGGCAAAAGTTTTACGCTATCGTACCTGCGGTTTTAGTTTGTTATTTCTTACCGTCTTTATTAAATACCTTTGGTGTTATCGACGGTGAAGAATCTCAAATTTATTTTGTCGCATCTCGTTACTTATTACCCGCATGCTTGGTGTTGTTAACCTTAAGTGTTGACCTAAGAGCGATTATGTCTTTGGGTAGCAAAGCACTTATTTTATTCTTAACAGGTACTTTGGGTATTGTTATTGGCGGCCCTGTCGCATTGCTTATTGTTTCAAGTTTTGCTCCTGAGCTTATTGGCGGTAATGGCCCTGACGCTGTATGGCGAGGAATGACAACTGTCGCAGGTAGTTGGATCGGCGGCGGTGCAAACCAAGCTGCAATGAAAGAAATTTATGGTGCAGGTGATCAAATTTTCTCAGCGATGGTTACGGTTGATATTATTGTTGCGAATTTATGGATGGCTGTTTTATTAATCATGGCATCTAAAGCGAAACAAATTGATGAAAAAAATGGTGCAGATACCTCAGCCATCACCGCACTCAAAGAAAAAGTAGAACTATTTCATGCTAAGCATTCTCGTATAATGCAATTACCTGATCTAATGATTATTCTCGCTGTAGGGCTAGGAGTTACCGGTTTTTCTCATTTATTTGCGGATACTATTACCCCTTACTTTGTTGCTAACTTTCCTGACTCAGCTCGTTATAGTTTGCACAGTAAATTCTTTTGGATGATTGTTTTTGCCACGACTGTAGGTATTTCACTTTCGTTTACCAAAGCTCGTCAGCTAGAAGGTGTTGGAGCCTCTAAAATTGGCTCAGCATTCCTTTATATCTTAATCGCCTCTATCGGCATGAAAATGGATGTAACTATGATAGCTGATGCGCCGGTATATTTTTTGATCGGTGCTATTTGGATGATAATACATGCAAGTTTAATGTTAGGTGTGGCTAAATTAATAAAAGCTCCGTTGTTCTTTATGGCGGTTGGTAGTCAAGCAAATGTTGGCGGTGCTGCATCTGCGCCAGTTGTTGCATCAGCTTTCCACCCATCATTAGCGCCAGTAGGTGTTTTACTTGCTGTATTGGGTTATACCATTGGCACTTATGCGGCTTGGTTTTGCGGACAAATATTACAAACTATCGGTTAGTCGTGTTTTTCGGCTATCTAAACAGACAGTTTAATTTAAGGATTTATTATGGGCTTACAGTCTATTCAACTAAGCAATTTTGATATTGCAAACGACAAACCATTTGTTTTATTTGGTGGCATGAATGTTTTAGAGTCTCGAGACTTAGCCATGAGTATAGCTGAGCATTATGTTGAAGTGACTCAAAAATTGAACATTCCTTATGTGTTTAAAGCATCATTCGATAAGGCTAATCGTTCATCAGTAAATTCATATCGAGGTCCTGGCTTAGAAGAAGGCTTAAGAATATTTGAAGAAATAAAGTCAACGTTTAATGTGCCAATTATTACTGATGTTCATGAAGTACATCAAGCACAGCCTGTTGCTGAGGTAGTTGATATTATTCAACTACCGGCATTTTTAGCACGTCAAACAGACCTTGTTGTTGCTATGGCTAAAACGAATGCCATTATTAACGTAAAGAAACCGCAGTTTTTGGCCGCACATGAAATGCGCCACATCATTAATAAATTCGCGGAAGCAGGCAATGAACAAGTTATTCTTTGTGAGCGTGGTAGCTGTTATGGTTACAATAATTTAGTCGTAGATATGTTAGCTATGGATGAAATGAAAGACTATGCGCCAGTAATATTTGATGCAACGCATGCTCTGCAACAACCGGGAGGTCGTGCTGACTCAGCCGATGGTCGTCGTGCCAAAGCAGCACAATTAGCTCGTAGTGGTATGGCATTAGGTTTGGCGGGATTATTTATAGAGTCGCATCCTGATCCAGATAACGCTAAGTGTGATGGTCCTTGCGCCTTACCGTTGGACAAACTTGAGCCATATTTACAACAAATGAAATCAATTGATGATTTAGTTAAATCATTTGAGCCATTAATTACTGGCTAGTGCGTTGTTCAAATTTAACTTAATAAAAAAGGTGCTTAAAGCACCTTTTTTATTAAGTGATTGTTTTGTTAAGGGATTAACTGTCACTTTGATTTTTGTCTAAATCATGAAAATCAATCGTTTCAATTTTACTTCCTGCTTTATCATCGTAAAAGACGTCTTCATCAAATTGATTTTCAGACTTAGCTACAACAATTGAAACCATACTGTCACCAGTGACATTAACTGCTGTTCGTGTCATATCAAGTAAACGGTCAACACCAATAATCAAACCAATACCTTCTACAGGTAAGCCTACTTGGTCTAGAACCATGGCCAACATAATTAAACCTACGCCTGGGACACCAGCCGTACCAATTGAAGCTAAGGTCGCGGTAAGTATTACCATTAAATATTGACTAAATGTTAGATCAACATTAAACACTTGCGCAATAAATACAGTAGCAACACCTTGCATTATAGCCGTGCCATCCATATTGATGGTTGCACCTAGAGGTACGGTAAACGAAGCAATAGAATTTTTAACGCCCATTTTTTTAGTTGCGGTTTCAAGTGTTACAGGGATGGTTGCATTACTGCTAGCTGTTGAAAATGCGAAGATAGCAGTATCACGCATTTTCTTCAAAAAAGTAATTGGGCTTAAGCCTGTCATTAGTTTTAATATAGTTGAGTAAGTAACAGTCGCATGTAAAATAAGCGCAAAGAAAACCACTAAAAAATAAATGATTAGGTTGCGGAATATATCAATCGACATATCAGTGAACAGGCCAGCTAATAAACAAAAGACGCCGTATGGGGCAAGGTTCATTAATATAGTAACCAAGCGCATGATAACCGTACTCATGTCTTCAAATAAGCTAGCAACACGTTCGCCAGCTTTACCTGAAAGAGCAATCGCAATACCAAACAATAAGGCAAATATTATCACTTGTAACATATTACCTTTTGCAAAAGCTTCAAACGGGTTACTCGGGAACATTTGAATAAAAACTTGTGCTAAAGAAGGCGCTTCACGACTAGTGAACGTAGTATCAGAGGCCATATTGACCCCTTCACCTGGGCTGATTAATAAAGCTAAAAACATTGCGAAACTAATCGCGATTGCCGTTGTGATTAAATAAAGTGAAATAGCTTTACCGCCAATACGGCCTAGCTTAGTCGTGTCTTTTAAAGAACAAGTTCCACAAATCAGTGATACAAAAACTAATGGAACTACAAGCATTTTTAAACTTGAGATGAAAATTTGTCCTATCACTTCAAAAATTCCATCAACTAAAAAGGATCGTAATGAAAGTTCAAAGAAATAGAGTGGGATCACAAAATCAGATCTATCAGGCATAAGCATCTGTAATAAGACGCCTGTCAGAATACCAGCACCCATGCCAGTAACGATTCTAGTGGTTAAGCTTGCTTTTTTTTTGTCTGTCATAAGTGGATGCCACAGTGGATTATTTTTATAATTAGTTATAAGAAGTAGATTAACAGGTAATCTATTGATTAAAAAGCTATCTATAGTGGCTTTTTTAATGAAATTTATAAAATATAAGTTAATATCTATAGTATTGTAATTAAAAGTTTCTAGAGGATGTTTGTATGGCGCTACTTCAACGTTTGAGTTTTTTGTTTGTATTTGCTGCTTTAGTAGGATGTGGTGGAAGTGGTGATGGAGACTTGTCTCGTACTGAAACTCCAGATGGAGGTGAGTCGACAGCTAGCACAGTTTCTTTAAGTATTTCTGAGACAACAGTTACTGGTGCTGCACCGGTAACCGTTACTGCAAAAGTAATGCAAGGCAGTTCCCCCGTTGTAAACCGAGCTGTTACATTTACGACAAACTTGGGTGCTTTCTCTCCATCATCAGGTTCAGCATTAACTGATGGTAATGGTGATGCTACTATTACACTGACCGCAGGAAGTGTTCGTGGAGCAGGTGAGATATCTGCTTCCATTTCTTCAGGAGAGAAGTCTACAGTCCCATTAGGTTTTAAAACTCAAGGTGATGACATTGGTGTTGTTGGTGATATTAATATCAGTGTAACTTTAATTGATACTGATGGTAATCCGACAGATACAGTAACGTCATCGAAGCCAGCACGTGCCATTGCAACAATTAATGGAATTAGCGCTCGTTTAATTGTTACTTTTAGCTCAACGGTTGGAAATATTCCCATCCCATCAGCAATCACAAATGCTGACAACCAAGCTATTGTTGATATTTATGCTGGTGAATCATTAGGCGCAGGCAATGTGACTGCTACTATTACTAGTGGCGAAACCGGACAAGTATTGCTTGTGGTTGGGTCTTCTACCGTTGAGATAGGCAGCGGTGATCCATTTGTCGAAGGTGTTGCTGATATAAGTTTAGCAACCATTTCCGCGGGAGGAACAACTGTTGTTTCTGTAATCATTGTTGATGATCAGGGGAACCCCTTTGTTGAGCCGGTCGATATAGAATTTTCATCTAGCTGTACCAGTCAAACAATACCAACAGCCACACTTAGTTCACCGGTAACAACATCTAATGGAGTTGCAACCAGTACTTATTTAGCAAAAGGTTGTGTTGGTGCTGACCCAATCAATGTTTCTGCAAACGCTGGCGGTATTAATTTATCGGCAACTGGCGTGGTTAATGTTTTACCTGCTGATGCTGGTAGTATTGAGTTTGTTTCTGCGACACCAGAATATATATCTATTTTAGGTACCGGTAGCATTGAACGGCCTGAAAACTCGACGCTTGTTTTTAAAGTGTTAGACACTAACGGTAACCCGATTAATAATCGCCGGGTAGATTTTTCGCTAAACACCTCTGTTGGTGGAGTTAATTTCATTCCAAATTTTGCCATAACTAATAACGAAGGCTTAGTACAAACAGTGGTAAATTCTGGCTCTGTGTCACATACGATTCGTATAACTGCAAGTATCACTGAATCCGATCCATTAATTTCAACTCAATCTAGTAATTTAATTGTTTCTACCGGAATTCCAGATCAAGATAGCTTTACCATAGCCGCAGATATTCTAAATCCGGAAGCTTGGGATATAGCCGGTACAGAAGTGCAGCTTACCGCTCGTTTAGCTGATGCCTTTAATAATCCACCACCACCGACCGTTGTTTATTTTACTACAGAAGGTGGCTCAATCGGACATTCATCAGCGGATAAACAGTGTACTACTGATGACAGTGGCGCGTGTTCAGTTACTTGGCGCAGCTCAAGCCCACGCCCCGAAGGACATATTTTAGGTGATGTGAATAATCTATTACATTCACCTGAAACTACTAATACTATGGGGCAGCGGTATGGCGGACGTGCAACCATTTTAGCGACTGTTATAGGGGAAGAGTCTTTTGCGGATTTAAATGGTAATGGTCGTTTTGATGTTTGTGAAGTCACTGCGTTTAGAGGGGGAATTGGTAAACCTTGTAATGCAGATGGCAGCATTAACTTAGCAGGTGCAGATATTACTTTTTCGGGTAATGATGTTGGCGGACAACCGTATGACTTACCAGAAGCGTATTCTGATTATAACGAAGACGGTGTATTTAATCCTAGTGAAGGCGGTGGTGAGCTTGGCGGTGAATTAGAAGAACCTTCTGATTTTAACCGTAATGGTTTATACGATGGGAAAGATGGTTTATATAATGGCGTGTTATGTGCTATTCCTGCTCATGATGGTTGCACTGAGCAAAAGTCACTTGATGTTAGAGATCAATTGGTCTTGGTGATGTCAGGAAGTAATGCTTTCGGAACTATTAATTCAACTAATGATGCGGTAACTGCGACAATAGACGATGATAGTGATCCTATTACCCCCGAAGTGCCTAACCCTGTTAATGACCCTAGTGATAGTATCATTTATATTAAAGGTGAAAGTGTTGGTTCTGCGAGTGTTGTAATCGCTGATTTACATAATCAACCTATGCCAGCTGGAACCATAGTGAAATTTATCTCCACGGTCGGCTCGGTACTAGGAACCAGCAGTTTTACCTGGCCTAATGATAATCATAATGGTGGACGTTTATTTGGGGTATCAGTTAAAGGAGAAGCTGAAGCTAAATCTGGATCGCTCCTAGTTGAAGTCACTACGCCAGGCGGTGTTATTACAACTTTTACTGGTATATCTATAATTATTCAATAACTTGATGTTTTAGCTTAAATAAAAAAGCTCCCTAGGGAGCTTTTTTATTGTCAAAATACATCGTCGTATCTAATTGCTCTTTGCCATTTCAGTAAGTAAAAATGACGAAATTTCAGCACCCGCGGCTAAGGTTTTATCACGACTTTCTTTCCCTAACCCTGAGCTATCAGTAAAAGGGGCTATTTCCATCATATCAGCACCTGTGATACGGTATTTTTCAGCTAAGGCGCGAAGAATATCCATAGCTTCATTTTGAAATAAACCATCTGGCTCAGGTGTGCCTGTTGCCGCAGCGACACTTTCGTCTAGGGCATCAATGTCAAAGCTTACATAAAGCTCGTCAATATTCTCATCTTTCAATTGCGATAAAATATTTTCGATGATTTTTTCTACGCCATGTTCACGTACTTCATGAGCCCAATGTTGTTTTACACCAAAAGTGCTTTCCCAGTGAGATTTAGGACGCCCGCTTGAGCGAATACCCACTTGAATTAAATGATGTTTTTCATGTAAGTCATCAAGAATATGGGTACACCAAGAACCGAAACACAAATCGATACCTAAACGCTCAACTAATAAATCGGTATGAGCATCAAAATGAATAATAGCAGCACGAATACCACGTTTTTTCTTAGCCTGTAAATAAGCTTTAGTTAGCGGATAGCTCACTGAGTGATCGCCGCCAATTCCAAAAACACCTTTGTCAGGGAATACCGCATAAAAGTCATGCAATACATCTTCGGTAATCGTAAGCGGACTAACGGCATAAGCACTGTTTTCATCTTGATATAATGCTTTTCTACAATTTGCGATAGTTGCTTCATTTAAATATTTGTCATGGAGTAAATGTGGAATAACACGCACATCACCCATATCAAAAGCATTTAGGTCTGGATAATGTTCCAGTAGAGTTGAACGAACAAATAATGGTCCCCAGTTTGCTCCTCGTAAAATACCACCGCCACAATCTGACGCTACGCCTAGAATAACGGCATTAGAAGCCTCTGGCAGTATATTTAACGAGTCTTTCCATAAATTATCGATGTCTGTGGCTTGACCAAATAAAGTCTGATGTAATTGCTCCTTGCGCTCTTTAGCCGTATTTACAGTAAAAACACCATTACCAGCAGGGCATAAACACTGTGATAATTTTTTTTGCAGATTAGTCCATGAAGTTGTCATATTGATACTCTAGTTAATATGAATACGCGCTTGAATACTTAAGTAAGTTTTCTACTTTTGCGTCACAGCGAAATACTCTTTTGAAAGGGGCTGTTGAATTTGTATCATCGGCGATATTGATTTTTATTAAACTTTATTATGATAACGCCGTAAAATCGATAGTATTATAACTAAAATGTATGGATATTAAAAATAATAACTTGTCAGCTTGCTAATTTACGGATATATCTAATAGTAATTCTAATTTCATTGAATTTTGGTTAAATTGTGCTAAAAATGAGTTGCTCGGCTAATTTTTGTACAGCTGTGGCCAAAATGTATTTATAACTGGTAAAAAAAATAGCCAGTGACGTAGGAAAGTATATATATGGCAAAATCTCTTGTAATTGTCGAATCACCAGCCAAAGCGAAGACAATTAACAAATATCTTGGTAAAGACTTTATTGTGAAATCTAGTGTTGGTCATGTTCGTGATCTTCCTCACAGTAGTACTGGTAAAAAAGTTGCGGCAAAATCTCCTGCTGAAGTCAGAAAAATGGCACCAGCAGCGAAGGCAAAATATAAAGCGAAACGTGATAAACAAGCACTTGTTAATCGTATGGGGATTGATCCTGAGAACGATTGGGAGGCCAACTATCAAGTCTTGGAAGGCAAAGAAAAAGTTGTCGCTGAATTAATCAAACTTGCCGGTACGGCCGACACTATCTATCTCGCGACCGATTTGGATCGCGAGGGAGAAGCGATTGCCTGGCACTTAAAAGAAATTATTGGCGGCGATGACGCCAAATTCAAACGTGTTGTTTTTAATGAAATAACTGAGAATTCGATTCAGCAAGCTTTCTCCACTCCTGGTGAATTAAGTATGCCAGGTGTAAATGCACAACAAGCGCGACGCTTTCTCGATCGTGTTGTTGGCTTTATGGTTAGCCCTTTATTATGGAAAAAAGTTGCCCGTGGTTTGTCTGCTGGGCGAGTCCAATCAGTCGCTGTTAAGTTAGTCGTTGAAAAAGAACGTGAAATTAAAGCGTTTGACCCGAAAGAATTTTGGGAAATAACTGCTGATACAAAAACAGCTTCAGGGTTAGACTTTCCATTAGACGTTACTCATGAAAAGGGCAAAGCCTTTAAACCTACCAATGAAACTGACGCTAATAAAGCGTTAGCAACATTACAAGGTTCGGCATATACCGTTAATAAACGAGACGATAAGCCATCAAAAAGTACACCGTCAGCACCTTTTATTACTTCAACGTTGCAACAAGCAGCAAGTACTAAGTTAGGTTTCGGCGTTAAACGTACTATGGGGTTAGCTCAGCGTTTATATGAAGCGGGCCATATTACTTATATGCGTACCGACTCAACTAATTTAAGTAAAGATGCCATTGAGATGTGTCGAGGCTATATAACTAAGAACTTCGGTGAAAATTACTTACCAGAAAAAGCGAAAGTTTATAGTAGTAAGTCTGGCGCACAAGAGGCTCACGAGGCGGTTCGTCCGTCAGACGTAAAAGTTGAATCTGCTTTTATGGAAGGCATTGAAGCTGATGCGAAAAAATTGTACGACCTTATTTGGCGTCAGTTTGTTGCTTGTCAAATGACTGCAGCACGTTATACGGTAAGTACGATTACCGTTGGTGCTTCAGGCTTTGACTTAAAAGCTAAAGGTCGCGTTATGCAATTTGACGGTTGGACAAGAGTTCACCCGCAATTATCAAAAGGCGACGACAAGCACTTACCTGATTTATCGGTTGGTGAAGTATTAACACTCGAACAGTTAAACCCTGCTCAGCACTTTACTAAGCCGCCAGCGCGTTTTGGCGAAGCATCACTGGTTAAAGAATTAGAGAAACGTTCAATTGGCCGTCCTTCAACGTACGCGTCAATTATCTCTACTATTCAAGACCGTGGTTATGCACGCTTAGATAAAAAGCGTTTTTACGCTGAGAAAATGGGCGAAATTGTTACCGACAGCTTATCTGAAAGCTTTAAAGACTTAATGAACTATGACTTTACTGCCAACATGGAGCAAGAGCTTGATGAAGTAGCTGACGGTAAAACTAATTGGAAAGAAGTACTTAACGGCTTTTACAAAAATTTCACTAAGCAGTTAGCTCGAGCAGATATGCCAAACGAAGACGGTGGTATGCGCAACAATGAACCGGTATTAACCGATATTGATTGTCCAACCTGTAATCGTAAAATGGGTATTCGTACGGCACAAACAGGCGTTTTCTTAGGTTGTTCTGGTTATGCTCTGCCGCCGAAAGAGCGTTGTACTAAAACCATGAACCTAACGTCTGGTGAAGAAGCTGTTAGCGTTTTAGTCGATGACCAAGAAACTGATGCTTTACGTGCCATGCGACGTTGTGATAAATGTTCTACCGCCATGGACAGCTATTTAATTGACGAAACACGCAAGCTACATGTTTGTGGTAACAATCCTGTTTGTGATGGTATTGAAGTTGAAACAGGTGAGTTTAAAATTAAAGGTTATGATGGTCCTCTTTTAGAGTGTGACCGTTGTGAGTCTGAAATGGAGCTGAAATCAGGCCGTTTTGGTAAGTACTTTGATTGTACCAATGAAGAATGTAAAAATACTCGTAAGTTATTAGCAAGCGGTGAAGCGGCTCCTCCAAAAGAAGACCCTGTTCAGTTGCCTGAGCTTGCTTGTGAAAAATCTGAAGCACATTTTGTCTTACGTGATGGCGCTGCGGGCATTTTCTTAGCAGCTAATACTTTTCCTCGTTCACGAGAAACACGTGCACCTAAAGTTGAAGAGTTACAACGCTTTAGAGACAGAATATCGAGTAAGTTTTATTATTTAGCCGATGCACCTGTAAAAGATCCTGATGGAAACTTATCGGTTGTTCGTTATAGTCGTAAAACAAAAGAACAATATGTAATGACCGAACTCGCGCCTGAAGTTGAAGGCGCTAAGCCTAAAGCAACTGGCTGGACGGCAAAGTATATTGACGGAAAATGGGTTGAAGAAGCTAAGAAAAAAGCAAAGCCAAAAGCAAAGGCAGACGCGAAGCCGAAAGCTAAACCTAAGGCAAAAGCTAAACCCAAAGCCAAAGCTAAAACTAAAACTGAGTAGTCAGTAAGGTTTAATTAATAAAAGCGCTAAATAGCGCTTTTTTTATGTACAGGATGTACGTATGTCATGATCACATGACCGCTCTTTGACACCCTGTCATCACGGTATTAATACATCCGTGTATGTCGATGAGAGAATGACTATGTACAGGCCTTTCTCAGACATCCTGTCTTTAAAGGCATTAGTGCATCCATGCACGTCGATGTACGTTCTCATCGCGACATTAATATGCCCGTGTATGTCGATGTGAAAGAATAACCGTTTTATTTTGCTGTGCAGAATATTATTTTGTAATTTATAAGAAGTGAATAGATGCTATACCTTGCGATTATCTTTTTAAGTGCTTTCCTCTTGTTTCAAGTACAACCCTTAATAGCAAAACTCATTTTGCCATTTTTTGGTGGCGGCGCGGCAATATGGACAGCGTGCTTATTGTTTTTTCAAGCCTTTTTATTACTAGGTTATTTTTATTCGCATTGTTTAACACAGCTTAAATCTGTGAAAATTCAGCTGACCATTCATCTAAGTTTAATCGTATTAAGTCTATTAACGCTTCCTATTGGACTTAACATTTTCACTGAAATTTCACCAACAACAGAGCCACTATTAAGTATTTTACTTTTACTGACGACATCGATTGGTTTACCTTACTTTGTATTGTCATCAACTGGTCCTCTTATTCAGCGTTGGTTAACTTATGTAGAAGTGGGAAAGTTACCTTATCAGTTGTACTCCTTATCCAATTTAGGCTCTTTACTTGCGTTACTCAGTTTTCCGTTTGTTTTTGAACCGCTTTTGAGTACTTCCCAACAGTCTATATATTGGACTACTGGCTACGGTGTTTACGCAGGGTTAATTGTTACGTTATTATGGAAAATGTCGAGGTTGTCATTTACTACCTCAATAAACAGTAATGTCGTGGAAAGTGATGTCAACAAGAGTGGAACTCGCTTACTCGATAAAGCCCTATGGATTTCACTAGCTATGATTGGCGTGGTGATACTCGTTGCAACGACTAATGCTATGACACAAAATATTCCACCGGTTCCTTTTTTGTGGATTCTGCCTTTATGTTTGTACTTACTCTCTTTTATTATTAGTTTTCATAGCCCTAAATGGTATGTACGAGAGTATTGGTTTGCCTTATTTACTTTAACCGCATGTTTAGCGTTGCTTATGTATTTTATTGGCTCCCAATTTGACATTATTTCACAAGTCATTATTTACTCCTGTATTTTGTTTATTGCTTGCATGATTTGTCATGGCGAATTAGCACGACTAAAACCTGCAGTAGAAAAATTAACGTTATACTATTTGTTTATCTCTTTAGGTGGCTTCCTCGGTAGCGCTTTTGTCGCGTTCGTTGCGCAAAATATTTTTGAACAGTTTTTAGAGTTTCCTTTAGCCATTATCAGTGTCTTTGTGCTGTTAGCTTTGAGTGTGTTTGTTCAGTTAGATAAGCACATTAAAAAACAAGTGTGGTTGATACCGGTAAATATTGTTTTAGCGATCAGTTTTATTGTAGGTTTAGTTTATTTAAATACCTTATTTATTAAAACCAATGTATTTAGTGAACGCAATTTCTACGGAATTTTAAGCGTGAAAGATGTTGATGTCGCTGGAAAAATGCAACGACGTTTAATCGATGGTACTACTTCACATGGCACACAATCGTTAGAAAATGGCCAAGCTAAAACACCACTGAGTTATTATCGAAAAAATACGGGTGTTGCTATAACCATTGAACAGTTAACCAAGCAGGTGGCGCTGGAAAAAGGGTCATTAAATGCGGGCTTTGTAGGTTTAGGTGCAGGCACTCTTGCGGCTTATGGTCGTGCAGGGGATGACTATATATTCTATGAATTGAACCCTGCGGTTATTTCAGCTGCACAAAACTATTTTAGTTATTTGAATGATTCCGCTGCAAATATCGAACTTGTTCAAGGCGATGGGCGCGTGAGTTTACAAAAACAATTCGATGCAACCGGCAGCCAGCAATTTGATGTATTGATCATTGATGCATTTTCTGGTGACTCGATCCCACAACACTTATTAACACAAGAGGCGCTAGCACTCTATTTTCAGCATTTAAAACTTGATGGAACACTCGCTATTCATATTTCTAATACACACCTAAATTTAATCCCTTTAGTGCGTGGCTTAGCAAACGTTTTAAATAAAGAAATCGTTTATGTAAAAACAAAAGCTAATAAGGCAGAAGAGCATGATGCACAGTGGGTCATGCTGACAAACAATCAAGGTTTACTTAATGATGCACGTTTAAAAGTTTATCTTAGTGCTTGGCCACGAGACAGTAGCGGGGGAAATCGTTCTATTGTTTGGAGCGATGAACACAGTGACTTGTTGTCGGTGCTAAAGTAATATTTAGCGATATCGGAGATTGAGTAATACCAATAAAATGCATTACTCAATCAGATAATATCAAATTTTTTACCAGCTACCTTGGTTTTCCATACTTAACCATGGTTCTTCTGGAGCTAATGACTGGCTTTTTTGTAATAGCTCTATGGATATGCCATCAGGAGACTTTACAAAAGCCATATGACCATCACGCGGTGGGCGATTGATAACCACACCTGCAGACATTAGTTTTTCACAGGTTTGGTAGATATTATCAACTTCAAAAGCTAAATGTCCAAAATTTCTACCCGCAGTATAATCTTCAGTAGAGTCCCAGTTGTGGGTTAATTCAATTTCAGGGCCGCCAATTTCGGTGGCAAGAAATATCAATGAAAACTCCCCTTTAGGGACATCAACACGTTTAGTTTCAATAAGACCAAGTTTGTTAACGTAAAAATCGAGTGACTCTTCCAAATCGTGGATACGTACCATGGTATGTAAAAATTTCATTTATCTTCCTATTAATTTACTTTATTTTTAAATCTACACAAATCTTTAATAATACAACTGCCGCAGCTTGGCGTTCTTTCAACATAAGTATACCGTCAGTGTAATATCAGCAAAAGGTGAACATCAACTTTAAATTCGCTCAGCAAAACTTTAAATAATTTGGCTACTCTAAATTAGCATTTTACAATAAGTCTTTTAGATTTTATCTTTATTGTCACTTTGACCTAAAATGGCTCTATAAATGATTGTTAAAAATATATTTTATAGTTGAAATGATGGTGAAAATGTTTTTTGATTAATCTGTGATGAAATAAGATCTGTAACATGTAATCAGGCACAGTTTTAGTGCAGTCTCGTTCTATTTTTGGTAAAGTAAGAACCATTCAACGTCTAGTAAGTTTTTGTAATGTCGAAAAAAAATACAGTTTGGGTAGGAGATTGGCTGGTTAACCTTGACGGTTTAAGTATTCAAAAAAAACATCAGCACAAAGACCTTGACTCAAAGGTGATGGAATTATTGGTCTATCTTGTGAAGAATCGGGAACGTGTGGTTTCCAGGGATGAACTACTTGATCAGCTGTGGGAAAATAAAGTCGTCGCTGATGATGTACTTAATGTTGCGATTAGTAGCTTGCGTAAAGCCTTAGGCGATGATTTTAAAACTCCTATTTATATCAAAACCCTACCTCGGAAAGGCTATCAATTGATAGCGCCAGTTAAAGCAATCTCTTCGAATACCCGTAGCACTAAACGAAACTTGATGGGCGCAATATTGTCGCTGGTTATTGCCACAGCGCTTTGGTTTCAATTTAACCCCAATGTCGGCCCAGCAGAGTCAAACCTAGATTTAAACCAACCTGTTCGATTAGCGGTTTTGCCATTCGATTATTATTCTTCGATCAAAAATAGTGAATATATCGCTGATGGTTTAACGGAAGCTATTATTAACCGACTGGTACAAGAGTCGGATCTTCTAGTGACTTCTAGAACATCCGTTATGCAATATAAAGTGAACAAAGTATCAATAAAGGAAGTGGTTGAACAATTAAATGTCGAGTGGGTATTAGAAGGTTCTGTTCAACTGGAAGGTGACAAAATACAGGTGACGGCACAATTAATTAATGCCGTTAAAGATGTACATATTTGGAGTGAAACTTATCAACGAAACTTGAGTGACCTGTTTGAAATACAAGCAGAAGTTGCCGCTGAAATAGTCACTCGATTAAATTATTCATCGAAACAGCTTGCATTAAATAACCGCAATTCTAAGTTAAAGCAGATACCCGCCGCGGCTTATGATCGTTTTTTGCAGGCACAGTTTTTTCATTATAATGGTGAAAATGAAAAAGCGATAAATGCATATCAGCAAGCTATCGATCTTTATCCTGATTATGCAGAAGCTTATGCCCATCTGTCCCATGCGTATTTTTTTGGTTATCTTAGAAAATCATATTCTGGAGGTGAACAAGCTATTGAGCTTATTGATAAAGCGAGTAAATTAGCCATCAAGGCGTTTCAGCTTGATCCTAATCCAGCTTATGTTCAATTGGCTATGGCGATAACTTATCTGTATAAAGATTATGATTATCAAGCGGCGGGTCAAGCTTTTCAATTAGCTTTTGAACGAAAGAACCAAGACTTGATGATTCTAGAATGGTACATCGAATATTCATTAATTACCGAACAATTTGATAAAGCTGAACAACTAGCAAAACATATGCTGACGGTTAGTCCGCTTGCTTATAATAAAACTAGGGATTATCAGGTTTTATATTACCGCGGGGATTTTAAAGGGGCTGATCAAGAAGTAGTTAATAAGACGGCGATTATGCCTGCGGATTATCGAGAATCACTTTATGTATGGAATGCATTAGCGAGTGACAATCATGATGCTCTGTTAAGTCATGCGGCGTTATTTTTCAAAGAACTTAATATGCCGCAAAAGACCATTGATGAGTTTAGAGTTTTGCTGAAAGAGCAGGGGAGAAGTCATGCGCTTAATTTTATCGTTGAACAAATCCCTATTTTTAACAACTATGACAAAGCAAAATTTTATGCCTGGGCTGGTGAAAATGAAACAGCTATTTTATTGTTGCAAACATTAGTGGCTGAGCGAAATATAGACGTGCTTAGGTTAGCTATAGAACCTTCTTTTAAATTGCTTGGTGATGAACCTGGTTATGTTACTTTACTCAAACAGTTAAAACTAAACTGACAGTAAATTGAAGGCATAGATTTTAGTAAGTTATTTAGCCACTTATATTCTATGCCTTGGAAATTTATAATACTAATGATTCTAATCGCTCTGACTCAAAAATGGCTAAGTACTATTTAACTCGAGTAAACTCATAAGTTTAAGTGTACTTTAATTCGCCTTTAAACTTTTTAGAAAACATTACCTTCCAATATTTTTATCCATTTAATTAAAATCCTATCTCAGTTCAGCTTGTCAAAAATAAATATATAACTATAAATTTCAATGGCTTAGTTCTTAATTAGAAGTTTTTAGATTTCGTTAAGGACTTATCAGTGACTATTTAGATAAATTATTAATCGAAATTAGCCAATAATTAATGACGACAAATTATGTTCAACAAGAATCGCTGGCGCTTGCCTGTGTTTTGGTAGTTTCAAACTTCATACTTTAGCGAACTAAACCTAGACTCTTAAGTAGAAGGGAGGTGACTGTTATAGTCATATCGGTATTCACACACATAATAAAATTTTAAGGAATCTACATGAATAAAAATGTTTTACTAGCGCTATTGCCATTCGTTTTTGCTGGTTGTGGCGGTGGCGGCGGAGATGCTGCTAGTGGTGAAGGTAATTCATCAACAACAGCAACAACTCCAGTTTCGACACCCGTGGCAGCGCCAGAGAATATTGCGATTAACGGCATATGGAAGAGCCAGTGTGAAAGTGTTATAGGAAGTAATACTTCAGATTATTTAGTTGAGACGTTAGAGTTTGCCAATGGATATTTTGAAAAAACATTAGATTATTATTCAGATGTAGAGTGCAACACAAGTATTTCTACTGACTCTATAGTTGGTGATTATGTTATGAAATATGCAAAAGCAGTTCGGCTCGAACATCATATAAATTGGACTGTTAATGAATTGACTATATCTATAGTTTCACCTGAAGTTTCAACGAAAACGTATTACGCCGACATTACAGCTTCGGGCATGAGTTTCTTTATTCTTGTAAAAGAGTCAAATGCTTATAAACAAGTAGTCACAGCAACATATATACGGCAATAATATTTTATCTAACAAACCAATAAACAGAATAAAAAAACGGTTTCTATTTTCATACCTCAATCATTTTGAAACTGTTTTTTCGGGCGTTATGTTTTTAAAGGATGTTTGGTGTGAAATTTACCTTAGACAATGATATTTCCCCTGCTAATAAGTCAGAGGCTAAAAGTTGAATATGCTTCTAATGATGAAAGCTCAATGGCTGCTTTTAGTGAGCTAGACGTGAAGAAAAAACAATCGTTACTTTATTCTATGTGCACAGAGGGTCATAAAAGAGAATTACTAAATGCTTTCTTTTGTATAAAGTAACCGCCATGAAGGGGAGGGCTCGTAAATTACAAGAGTTTCTAGATCATCACAGACGATGAGATAATATTATATGTGGTTTAAATAATCCTTTATTCCTCAACCTTATCTTTAAAATCGCACAAATCTTCAATAATACATGAGCCGCATCTTGGTTTACGTGCAACACATGTGTAGCGTCCATGAAGAATGAACCAATGGTGTAAATTAAAAAAAAGTTCTGTTTTTCTTGGGGTGTTTTTAACTATATTTTTTTCAGTTTCTTCAACTGTTTTACCTTTTGCATACCCGGTACGATTTGCTAGCCTTTGGATATGGGTATCTACAGCAATAAAGTACTTCCCTTCATTATCTTTAAGTTGTCCGAAAGCTGTATTTAATACAACATTCGCTGTTTTTCTACCAACCCCCGGTAATGCTTCGAGTGAAGCTCGATCTTCAGGTACCTCTCCACCATGTAGGTCTACTAGCATTTGGCAAGTTTTCATGGTGTTTGCCGCTTTAGTATTAAACAAACCAATTGTTTTAACGTATGACTTTAATCCTTCTAACCCTAAGTTAAGAATTGCCTGTGGGGTATTGGCAACAGGGTAGAGTTTTGCGGTGGCTTTATTCACACCGACATCAGTGGACTGCGCTGAAAGTAAAACTGCGATTAATAATTCAAATGGCGAAGAGAAGTTTAATTCGGTGGTCGGATGCGGGTTATTATCACGTAACCGAGTCAACATTTCTAAGCGTGTGTTTTTGTTCATAATAGGTTCTTTTTTTATTTTTCTTCGAAGTTAACACGAACTCGAGCTATTTCATGATTATCTATTTTAGGTTTTGCTTGCGTTATACGCTCATCAATGACATTTTTCATCGCAATAAAAAAACCCATAACAATAAACGCACCAGGGGGTAAAATGACTAAGAGGAACTGAGTATCGAGTTTGTACACTTCAACCCGTAATACACTTGCCCAATCACCTAATAATAAGTTTGCACCATCAAATAATGTCCCTTGACCTAAAATTTCTCTTACTGCACCTAATAACATGAGCACCAGTAAAAAACCTAAACCCATCATCAAGCCGTCAAAGCTTGCTTGCTTGATTGGATTCTTTGATGCATACGCTTCAGCTCTACCGATAATGGCGCAATTGGTAACAATAAGAGGCAAAAATATACCTAATGATTGATATAAACCAAAAGTATAAGCATTCATAAGTAATTGAACACAAGTAACAAAAGAAGCGATGATCAAAACAAAAATAGGGATCCTGATTTCTTTAGGTACCCATTGACGAATAGCAGAAACGGTCACATTGGAACATATAAGAACAAATAACGTTGCTAAGCCTAATCCTATGGCGTTTGTAAGCGTCGAGGTCACCGCAAGTAATGGGCACAAGCCAAGCAGTTGAACTAAACCTGGGTTGTTTTTCCACAAGCCTTGCCAAGCTAGCTCTTTGTATTCATCGGTAAATTTCATAATTATAGACTTTCCTTACCGGCACTTTCAGTATGACAATTACTCGAGCTGCTGAATAATTCATTTTGATGGCTATTAAAATAATTTACGGTGTTACGTACAGCTTTTACAACAGCTCTAGGCGTAATCGTTGCGCCAGTAAATTGGTCGAACATCCCGCCATCTTTTTTAACTTGCCAGCGACTATCGTTTTCATTGGCTAATTTTTTACCCGTAAAACTTTGAATCCAAGAACTCTTGCGTAATTCGATTTTATCACCAAGACCAGGTGTCTCTTGATGTTTTAGCGTTCTAACTCCGCTAACAGTACCATCAATATTTATCGCGACAAGTAATTCAATATTTCCGTTATAACCATCAGGTGCTATTGTGGTTATTGCAGCTGACACCGGAGTACCGTTAATTCTTGCCCGATAAACTTTTTGAGGCATAGTTGTAGCAAGTGCTTCATTAGGTAAGATCAAACAATCTTGATAAATAACATTATTGTAACTGCTATCAGCGATAATACTGTTTAAGTTTCTTAATAACTTCTGCTGTTGCTGAAATGCAATTTGGTCTTTAGTAAGTAAATGAACGATCCCAACAATGGCCGTACAAGCAACCGCAAATAAAGCCAGTAGCTGCGCATTTTTACTCATTGCAATAGTGAGTGCTTTAGCCATTATTCATTTCCTGAATTTTTAGGGGGATTGCTTGTAATATTATGCCCGTAGGTACGAGGGCGAGTATATTGGTCTATCAATGGCGCGGACATGTTACAAAGCAGTACCGCGAATGCGACAGCGTCAGGATAACCGCCATATTTTCTAATGATAAATACCAAGAAACCGGCTAAAGCGCCAAATACTAAACGGCCCTTTACACTGGTTGCACCTGAAACAGGGTCGGTTAATATGAAAAATGCACCTAACATGCACGCACCGTTAAACCAATGAAACATAGTAGAAGCGTTAGTGTCTTGGCTTAATAAAAATGCAATAAATGAACAAACAAATAAACTCGATAAAAAGCTAAACGGGGTAGCCCAATTAATTGCTTTTTTGGCTAATAAAAATAGGCCACCGAGTAAAAAACCAGCGTTTATCCATTCCCAACCGATACCAAAATTATTTCCAATAACAGGGCTTTCCATGCTCTCAGTAACCGTTAAACCTAAGGTTAAGTTAGTTTTTACGGTATCAAGGGGGGTTGCCATAGTGAAGCCGTCGATGTGCATTCTTAATTGTTCAACAGAATATCCATCAATAGTAAATCCGCTTATTACAACCGATAAGGTATCTACAAAGTTTAACGGTAATGCCATTAATTCAAGCGGTGGTTGCCAAGAAGTCATTTGCAAGGGAAATGAAATCAATAACATTACATAGGCGGCCATAGCAGGATTAAAGGGGTTATGTCCCAAACCGCCATAAAGTTGCTTAACGATAACAATAGCAAAAGTTGCACCAATCACTGAAATCCACCAGGGTGCTATTGCGGGTAAACTGATGCCAATTAATACTGCTGTTAAAATGGCACTACCATCAAATAACTGGGCTGTTATCTTTTTTTCTCTTAGTGATAAGACCGTAAATTCAGCGACTAATGCGGTAATAATCGCGAGAGATATATGAATGAGGTTACCCCAGCCAAAAAAGTACCATTGAGCAAAAATCCCCGGTATTGTTGCATATATTACTAAGCGCATTATTGCAGAGGTTTCACTTTGCATGTGATTGTGTGGTGAGCTTGCTATCCAAAAGGCCATAATATTATGTCGACTCTGATTTTTCTTGTTGTGAGGCTAATTTTTTTGCTTTAGCTTTAGCTACTGCAGCGGCAATTTTAGCTTTTTTTGCATTTGCGGGATTTTGAACATCTACATCAGTGTTAGCTACTTGGTTGTTCGATAAGTTACTGTCTACTGATACCCTTATTTTTTCTTGTTGTGAGGCTAATTTCTTTGCTTTAGCTTTAGCTACTGCAGCGGCAATTTTAGCTTTTTTTTCATCTGCGGGATTTTGAACATCTACTTCAGTGTTGGCTACTGTGTTGTTCGATGAGTTACTGTCTACTGATACCCTTGTTTTTTCTTGTTGTGAGGCTAATTTTTTTGCTTTGGCTTTAGCTACTGCAGCAGCAATTTTAGATTTCTTATCTGCCGCAGGGGTTTTAGTCTCAATCTCTGAAGCTAAGGTTACCGATTTATCTACAAGTTTTTTTGCCTTGGCTTTAGTTATTGCCGAAGAAATTTTAGCTTTTTTATCGTCAGCAGGGGCTTGAGTATCAACGTCTGAATTTAGTGTATTACTGGCTTCTTTATCAGTGGTTGAACTACTGTTTATCAATGAGGCTGATTTTTCAGCAAGTTTCTTAGCTTTAGCTTTAGCGACTGCTGCCGAGATTTTAGCTTTTTTATTATCAATTGGGCTTTCAGTATCATTTGATATATTAGTTGTTTCACTGCTTGCTTCTGGAGAGCTGTTAGTTTGAGCAGCTAACTTTTTAGCCTTAGCTCTTGCTATAGCCGCTGCCACTTGGCTCTTTTGCCCATTGTCTGTGTTACGAGGTAGCGTTTCTTGTGCTTCAGAAATACTAGACTGAGCCGATTGAGCTTGACCTGCTTTTTTTGCTTTTACACGGGCTAAAGCCGCAGCAACTGCAGATATTTCACTATTTCCGGCTGCAGTACCTGAATTCATTCTTGCTTTACGTGCTGCCGCTGCTGCTTTGTGTTTTTCTTCACGAGCTATCTTATCTCTGGCCAAACGCTCTTTACGTGCTTCAAAACGTACTTTTGCATGTTCAGCTTTTATATCAAGTTGCTTTTGCTGGCGAATTTCAGATTTAGCAACGCGATAATAATGCACCAAAGGAATTTGACTTGGGCAAACATAAGCACAAGCACCACATTCTATACAATCAAATAAATTTAGTTTCTCAAGCTGCTGCTGATCTTTGGCTTTAGCACTCCATTGTAACTCTTGTGGTAACAACTGACTTGGGCAAACGTCGCTACATTGTCCGCAACGAATACACTCAACTTCTTTGCTACCGGTAGAATAGGGTGACGATATTTCTTTTTCTGTTGGCGCAAGAATACAGTTGGTGGTTTTTACGACAGGAACTTGATCTGTGGGTAAACTATAACCCATCATAGGACCACCCATAATAATGTGTTTTTTGTCTTTATTAAGGTAGCCACATTGCGCTAATAAATAACCAACAGGGGTTCCGAGTAGTGACCAAACGTTTTGCGGTTTTTCTAAGGCTTGCCCGCTAACAGTAACGACTCTTTTTATCAGGGGAATATCATTTATCACCGCATCAGCTATAGCAAAACACGTGGCAATATTTTGCATAACAATACCAAGAGAACTTGGTAGAACACCGGTAGGAACTTCTTGCCCTGTTAATATTTGAATTAACTGCTTTTCGCCGCCAGTAGGATATTTCGTCGGTAGTACACAAACGCTAATTTTTTCATTGTCAGCAGTTGCTTGTTGCAAGGCCTTTATAGCTTGTGGTTTATTATCTTCAATTCCAATAAGGATATGACGGGGAGAAAGAATATTATCTAAAATATTAATACCATCAAGAATTGATGGACTATGTTCACGAATAAGTAAATCGTCGGCAGTAATATAAGGTTCACACTCTGCGGCATTAATAATGAGGTATTGAATATCCTCTCGTGTACTTACTTTTACTTGGGTCGGGAAACCAGCGCCACCCATACCAGAAATACCTGCTGCCGAGATTTTTTCAATTAACTGATGGTTGGTAAGTTGGTTGAAGTTAGTGCAAATATGACGTTTTCGCCATTTATCTTCAAAGTCTGGTGTTATAAATAAACAGAGCTCGCTTAAACCGGAAGGGTGGGCAATAACGGAATTTTTGATAGCCGTAATTGTACCGCTAGTCGGTGCATGAATTGGTACGGCCATAGGATGAGCACTTTGTGTTAAAGTTTGCCCTTTTAATACTTTGTCGCCAACTTTTACCTGCAATTCAGCGGGAATACCTATGTGTTGTTGTAACGGTAATATTAATTGATCAGGAATACTTACCGCTCTGATGGGTTTATCAGAGGTAAAAAACTTTTGCTGAGGTGGATGAATCCCCCCATGAAAAGTCCAAAAATGTCCACGCTTAATGCGCTCAATAACTGTTGCCACGAAACCTCGCCTAATCCAACTGTACTACGGGGATATTATTTAGATCCCATTGCCAATTTTGTGGTGTTTGTGCTATCGGGATCATAATAATACAATCGACCGGACACGGCTCTACACATAAGTCACAGCCAGTGCACTCATCGGCTATTATTGTGTGCATTTGTTTAGTTGTGCCTAAAATAGCGTCTACCGGACAAGCTTGAATACATTTAGTACAACCAATGCAGTCTTCTTCAATAATAAAAGCGACCTTAGGTGAGTTATCTGCTTCATGATTTTCATCCAGAGGCTGAACCTCAACCCCAAGTAGCTCTGCTATTTTTTTGATAGTATCTTCACCACCGGGAGCACACTTATTAATTGCTTCACCATTAGCTACTGCTTCGGCATAAGGTTTACAACCAGGATAACCACACTGGCCACATTGTGTTTGTGGAAGTAATGCATCTAATTGCTCGGCAAGAGGGTCTCCTTCAACATGGAATTTCACGGAAGAAAATCCAAGAATAGCGCCAAAGACAAGTGCCATTGAACCTAATACTAAAATAGCGATCAGTACACTCATGAAAGCTTCACCAAACCAGTAAACCCCATAAATGCTAACGACATCAAGCCTGCAGTTATCATGGCTATTGCGGAGCCTTTGAAGGGTTTAGGCACATCTGCATTAGCTAACTTTTCTCGCATAGCAGAGAACATAATGAGAACTAATGAAAAACCAACAGCAGCACCAAAACCATAGACAATTGATTCAAGAAAATTATGTTGCTCATAAATATTTAGTAATGCTACGCCTAATACTGCGCAATTAGTGGTGATAAGAGGTAAGAATATACCGAGTAAACGATATAAATTAGCACTTGTTTTGTGAACGACCATTTCTGTAAATTGTACAACAACGGCAATGACCAAAATAAACATCATGGTCGTTAGATACTCAAGGCCCAGTGGTACCAGAATATAAGTGGTAACAATATAGCTGAGTAAAGATGCTATCGTCATGACGAAGGTTGTGGCAAATGACATGCCAATGGCTGTTTCCGTACGAGAAGATACCCCCATAAAAGGGCATAAACCTAAGAACTTTACGAGTACAAAGTTATTTACTAATACTGTGCCAACTAACAGCAGTAGGTAGTCTGTCATTTGAAAAATAATTTTCTGAGATAATTCACACTATTATCCGATTTTATTGGCCGGATGACAACAGTTCAATGGTTTATTCGTTGTTGCAAATGCAATATCGTTATTGGGCTTTTTTACTTTTTTGTGCTGAAAAATTTACAATTCTACTGTAACTCACGGTTTGTAGGTTAAATTGCTTCCGGCTTTCCTAAATAAAATCCCTGGCACCCGTCAATAAATAACTTTTCTAAGGTAAATTTTTCTTCTTGGCTTTCAACACTTTCAGCTAAAACGGTGATACTTAACCTATGCGCTAAATCGACCATTAAGCGAATAAAGTACTGATTGTTTTTATCATCATCGATGTCGCGGGTATAAGTGCTATCCATTTTGATAAAATCAGGCTTTAAATCACGGAAGAATTTAAATGAGGTTAAACCTACCCCAAAACGCTCAACCGTAATACGGGAGCCTACACGATGGATCATGTCAATAAAGCGTCTGCTGGTTTTAATGTTTTGCTGTAAACCATATTCAGTAATTTCAAAAATGAGTTTCGAAGCAATCGCCGCTTCTTTTAATAAGCGACGCTCTAACCAAATAAGAAAATGTTCATCATGAATACTTCGGGCGCTAATATTAATGCCGAAGAAACTATCATGTAGATTTTTTTCTTTAATTTCACTAAATACCTTTTCAATGATCATTTTGTCGACAGCAACAATTTTATCAAGCTTTTCAGCCATAGCGATAAAAGAGGCTGTAGGCAACATCTCATCCTGTGAGCTTAAGAATCGCGCTAGAACTTCACCATAGACTTTATTATTACGACTGTTAGGTTTTATATGTTGCACTAATAATTTCACACGTTGATTTTCTAATACATTATCAATTTCTTGTCGCCAATTTTGATTTCCATAGCTAGCAGTAGCGTTTTGTAGAATATCTGTATTAGTTTGAGAAAACCAAGAATTCATTTGCTGTGTTTGTGCCACACTAATACCGGTATCGGCCAGAGCGAGCAATTCGCCAAGTGGGTTATCTTTAGTAAAAGAAACTAAGCCGGTATAACCAACAGAGTCTAAATCTGCTGCATGTTGGTATTCATTAAATCGGCTGGTAATTTCTTTAGTCGCATTCTCTGCTTCTTTTAAAGTTACATTTGGTAATAACATTGCAAAATCGGAGCTATTCAAGCGGTAAACATTTGCGCCACGATAGGGGCTAATAACAGCTTTAATTATTTCGGCCACGTTACAAATATATTTATCACCTTCGTTGTAACCATGGATTTGATTAATAGTTTGTAATTCAGAACAACGCGTTATAGCGAGCACTCCGAATTCAATTTGATTATTGTCATTAGCAAAGAATTGGATAAAACGATTTCGATTTTCTAATTGTGTTAATGGCTCTATATAAGCCTTTTTTTCTAGTTCAGAAGCATCAGTTAGCTGGGTAGAAATAAGGGCCTTCATTTCATTTAACCCAGAGGTTAACTCAGGAATATCGATGAATTCTTTATTCGGCGGGAGATCATCAGTAGAAATAACTTGAGCAATCCCTTCTTTTATTTGTTTGTTTACCACGAAAACGAGTTGTTTGGTGTGTTTAACACTTAATGAACAAGCAATAAAAATAATCACAATGCTAGCAATGATAGACAGCACAATTATCTGACTGATCAAATTTACAGCATGTCTGCTACTAACAATAAAACTGACGGTAATACCTTTTTTTGTGGTAAATGACCTTGTTGGCGAGGTAATGAAACGACCAATAATGTTAGTTTTATTAGCTTCATATTTATAAAGTGTTTTTGTCGAATTACTTACTATTAGAGAATTGAAATTAGCTAAATTCAAAAAACTTGCTAATTTATCTTGTTGATTATTGTTTTGTAATAAATCGATAGTAGCGGAAAGAGAAGGTTGCATTTGGATTTGTGTAGTCGATAAAGCCTTAGAAAAAAAGAAAATCAACATTACAGCCATAAGCGTATTAAATAATAGGCCTAATAGAGTATTGCGTAATAATAATTGAGAATAGCTATACATATATAGTGGTTTGCTATGAAAGAGTGGCGTTCTTCATTTATAGCATCATTACTTATAATTTACTAACTGGCTGTTATATAAAACGATATTTAATATGATTATTAGTATAACTTAGCGAGCTGGCTTTTATTGTTTATCCTATGAAATAGGCTTGCGATCCCACTTAACTCCCTATATAATTCGCCCAGCTTAAATATAGCAATATTTCACTGAAATTCATTTCCTTATCTGGCTCTAAGTAAGATAAGAAAATGAATTATATATTGTTGTATCGATTTGACGGCTTATTTTATAAGTCACTAGGTTAAATCAACATCGTGGGTTCAGTGTGATAAGCCCCGCGAAATGGGGCTTTTTTGTATCTAATAGTTTATTTTAGATACAAAAAAACAGCAAAATACTGGGCTACAAGCCCTTTTTTTGTATCTGAATGCCGGATGCAAATGCATAATGTAGACTTTTTTTGGAGAAAATGATTGGCTAAGTTTGAACATAAACTAACAGAAATGTTACGTCCTGCCGTTGAAGAAGTTGGTAAGGAATTATTAGGTATTGAATATATTAGCGCAGGCAATAATTCAGTATTGCGTTTATTCATCGACCATGAAAATGGCATCGATGTTGATGATTGTGCTGAAGTCAGTCGTCAGGTAGGAGCCATTCTTGATGTTGAAGATCCTATTAGTAGTGAATTTAATTTAGAAGTTTCATCACCAGGTTTAGATCGTCCATTATTTGATAAATCACATTATGAAGCCGTTATTGGCGAAACAATTGAAGTGAAATTATCTATTCCATTAAATGGTCGACGCAAGTTTAAAGGTAACTTAGTTGCCGTAGAAAACGATACATTAATTGTTACTGTTGATAATGAAGATTATGACTTAGTGCTAGGTAATATCATTAAAGCGCATTTAGTCTATAACCATAAAAACAAGTAACCATAATAAAAAAAATCGCAGTAAAAAGTATACGTAGTTGTTCAGTGCTTTATCTAATACACGCTGAACTGTTCAGAAAAACGATTAAAAAGGCTAAGTAGCATGAGTAAGGAAATATTACTGGTTGTAGATGCCGTATCTAACGAAAAAGCATTACCAAGAGAAAGCATTTTTGAAGCAATGGAAACAGCTTTAGAAACAGCAACAAAGAAAAAATACGAAGGTGACATAATTGTACGTGTTGCTATTGACCGTACAAATGGTGAGTTTGATACTTTCCGTCGTTGGTTGGTTGTAGCCGATGATGCTGTTGCAGAAAACCCATTTGCAGAAATGAGTTTGTCGGCAGCGCAATATGATAACGCAGAATTACAATTGGGCGATTACATCGAAGATGAAATTGAATCAGTGACATTCGACCGCGTAACTACGCAGACAGCAAAACAAGTTATTGTACAAAAAATCCGAGAAGCTGAACGCGCTCTTATTGTTGAAGCTTATCAAGAACAAGTGGGTGAACTTGTTACTGGCGTAGTTAAAAAAGCTAGCCGTGACAGCATCATTATTGACCTTGGTAATAATGCTGAAGCGGTTATTTACCGTGATGATATGTTACCTCGAGAAACTTTCCGTCCAGGTGATCGTATTCGTGGTTTGTTATACGAAATAAAAACAGAAACTCGTGGTGCACAGTTATTAGTTACTCGCTCTAAGCCTGAAATGTTAATTGAACTCTTTCGTGTTGAAGTGCCAGAAATTGGTGAAGAAATGCTGGAAATTAAAGGCGGAGCTCGCGACCCGGGTTCACGCGCAAAGATTTCAGTTAAGTCAAACGACAAACGTATTGATCCAGTTGGTGCTTGTGTTGGTATGCGTGGTTCACGTGTACAAGCAGTTTCAACTGAACTTGGCGGTGAACGTGTTGATATCGTTTTATATGACGACAATCCTGCACAATATGTAATCAATGCAATGGCACCTGCTGAAGTCGCTTCAATAATTGTTGATGAAGACAAAGGCACAATGGATATTGCAGTTGAAGAAGGCAACTTAGCTATGGCCATTGGCCGTTCTGGTCAAAATATTCGTTTAGCTAGCCAATTAACAGGCTGGGAATTAAACGTGATGACCGTTGCTGATATGAACGAAAAACATCAAGCTGAAAACGATAAGGTTATCTCATTATTTACTGACAACTTAGATATCGATGACGACTTTGCTAACTTATTAGCAGAAGAAGGTTTTGCTACGTTAGAAGAAATTGCTTACGTACCAGCTGCTGAAATGTTAGAAATTGACGGTATGGATGAAGATATTGTTGAAGCACTTCGTGAACGTGCGAAAGAAGCATTAACAACATTAGCGTTAGCAAGTGAAGAGTCGCTTGAAAATGCTGAACCAGCGGCTGATTTATTAGCATTAGATGGTTTAGAGCGACATTTAGCATTTGTATTAGCAAGTCGTGGTGTGATCACCTTAGAAGACTTAGCTGAGCAAGGCGTTGATGAAATTGCCGATATTGAAGAATTAGATGAAACCAAAGCGGGCGAGTTAATTATGGCTGCACGTAATATTTGTTGGTTTAACGAAGAATAATCCCCGGGAGAATATAGTAGATGTCAAACACAACTGTAGCAGAACTTGCTCAAGAAATTGGTACACCGGTGGATCGCTTAGTTAGCCAATTGGCCGACTCTGGCGTGAAGAAATCGGCAACTGATTCTGTATCACAAGATGAAAAAGAAGCCTTGTTAGATCACTTGAAAAAGCAACATGGTGACGACTCAACAGCCGCACCGAAAAAGATGACGCTTAATCGTAAATCTAAATCAACATTAACAATGGGCCATGGCAGTAAAGCTAAGTCAATTAATGTTGAAGTGCGTAAAAAGCGTACTTACGTTAAACGTAGCGAACTTGAAGAGCAACAACAAGCTGAAGCTGAAGCAAAATTAGTCGCAGAAGCAGAGTTAGCCGCTAAAGCAACAGCAGAAACAAAAGCTATTGCTGACGCTAAAGAAGCAGAAAATGCTAAAGCGGTAGCAGCAGCAAAAGCTGAAGTTGAAGCTGAACGTAAAGTTCAAGCAAAAGCAGAAGCTGAAGAAAAAGCTAAACAAGCAGCGGTAGCTAAAGCAAAAGTCGCTGATGAAGCTCCTGTGAAAGTTGCAGAAACTGAAGAAGCTAAAAAAGCTCGTCTTGCTCAAGAAGCTGAAACAAAAGCTAAGCTTGAAGAAGAAGCTAAAGAAGCAACAGCTGCAGCTAAGAAACTAGCCGAAGAAAATGAATCTCGCTGGAAAGAGCAAGAAGCAGAACGAAAAGCTAAAGAGAAAGAAGTAGTACATTTAACTTCTTCTAAATATGCACAAGAAGCCGAAGATAAAAGTGACTCTGCTGATGAAAGTGGTCGTCGCCGCAAGAAGAAAAAAGCACCAGACCGTAATGCCCGTGGCCGTAATAATAGCCGTGGCAAAGGTAAGACTTTAGCTTCACCAGAAAGCTTAAAGCATGGTTTTACTAAACCAGTTGAAGAAAAATTTCAAGCCATCCGTATTGGTGAAACGATTTCAGTTGCTGAACTTGCTAATAAAATGGCGAAAAAAGGCGCAGAAGTTGTTAAAGCTATGTTTAAATTGGGGGCAATGGCAACCATTAACCAAGTAATTGACCAAGAAACAGCAGCACTTGTTGCTGAAGATATGGGCTTTGAAGTTGTACTTGTTAAAGAGAACGCTTTAGAAGAAGCTGTACTTGCTGATCGTAGCCATACAGGTGAAGAGGTTTCACGTGCTCCAGTTGTTACTATTATGGGTCACGTTGATCATGGTAAAACATCACTGCTTGATCACATTCGTAAAGCGAAAGTAGCTGACGGCGAAGCCGGTGGTATTACTCAGCACATAGGTGCTTATCACGTAGAAACTGGTCATGGTATGATCACTTTCTTAGATACTCCAGGTCATGCTGCCTTTACTGCGATGCGTTCTCGTGGTGCAAAATCGACAGATATTATAATCATTGTTGTCGCTGCTGATGATGGTGTTATGCCACAAACGATTGAAGCGATTCAGCATGCTAAAGCCTCTGAAGCGCCAATTATTATTGCCGTAAATAAGATGGATAAAGAAGGTGTTGATCCTGAACGTGTTAAGAGTGAACTTTCTCAACACGGCGTTTTATCTGAAGAGTGGGGCGGTGACGTTCAATTCTGTCACGTATCAGCTAAAACTGGTTTAGGTATTGACGATTTACTTGATTCTATATTGTTACAATCTGAAGTATTAGAGCTAACAGCTGTTGTCGATAAAATGGCAAGTGGTGTTGTTATTGAGTCTAAATTAGATAAAGGCCGTGGCCCAGTAGCAACAGTACTGGTACAAGAAGGTACCTTAAAGCAAGGTGATATCGTACTTTGTGGTTTAGAATATGGCCGTGTTCGTGCAATGCGTGATGAAAATGGCAAAACTATTCAATCTGCTGGTCCATCTATTCCAGTGGAAATTATCGGCTTAAGTGGTGTGCCAATCTCAGGCGATGAAGCTACAGTTGTTAAAGATGAAAAGAAAGCCCGTGAAGTTGCTTTATTCCGTCAAGGTAAATTTCGTGATGTTAAGCTTGCTCGTCAACAGAAAGCTAAACTTGAAAACATGTTTGCTAGCATGGCTCAAGGCGACATTTCAGAAGTAAATGTTGTTATTAAATCAGATGTTCAAGGTTCACTTGAAGCAATCAGTGATTCATTACTTAAGTTATCTACCGATGAAGTTAAAGTAAAAATCATTGGTTCAGGTGTTGGTGCTATCACAGAAACTGATGCAACATTAGCTGCTGCTTCTAATGCGATTGTTGTTGGTTTTAATGTTCGTGCTGATGCTTCAGCTCGTAAAATTATTGAATCAGAAAACATCGACTTACGTTACTACAGTGTTATCTACGCCTTGATTGAGGAAGTTAAGCAAGCAATGAGTGGTATGCTTGCTCCTGAGTTCAAACAAGAAATTATTGGTCTAGCTCAAGTACGTGATGTATTTAAGTCACCTAAAATTGGCGCAATTGCTGGTTGTATGGTAACTGAAGGTATCATCAAACGTAGCGCACCAATTCGTGTATTACGTGACTTGGTAGTTATCTACGAAGGTGAACTTGAGTCACTTCGTCGCTTTAAAGACGATGTACAAGAAGTTCGTAACGGTACTGAATGTGGTATCGGTGTTAAGAACTACAATGATGTACGTGTTGGTGACCAAATTGAAGTATTCGAAACAGTAGAAATTAAGCGTACGCTGTAACTTTAGATTATTGTTAATTGGCTCAGGTTTTATCTTTGAGTCAATCAGCTTTATTATAAAGCAGCAGGTATATACTGTTTGTTAAAAGACTAAATGGGGGCTTAGCCTCCATTTTTTTATATATTAAAAGACCGTAAGGCAATAACTGCATTACCGTTTGATTAGGAGAATTTCCTATGGCAAGAGAATTTGCCCGTACCGACCGTGTCGGACAAGAAATACAAAAAGAAATCGCGACGATTTTAATGCGAGAAGTGAAAGACCCACGCTTGGTGATGACAACAGTTTCGGCTGTAGAACTTACCCGCGACTTAGCTTACGCCAAAATATTTGTTACTTTCTTTAGTAATGAAGAATCAGAAATTAAAAGCTCAATTGAAGTATTAAATGAAGCTGCCGGTTTTATTCGTTCATTATTGGCTAAAAAATTACGTGCACGCATAATGCCGCATTTACGTTTTGTTTATGACAGCTCTATGTCTGAAGGGGTTCGCATGAGCTCATTAGTTGACCAAGCCGTTGCAAGTGATAAACATATAGCGGAGAGTTCAGAGCGAGGCGCTACGTCGTCTGATGAAGCTTCTGACGTAAATAATGAAGAAAACTCATAGGGTAGCGAGTTAATGGCTAAACGCAGAAAAGGTCGTCCTATTAATGGAGTGATCTTACTAGACAAACCTTATGACATGTCATCAAATAGTGCATTGCAAAGAGTTAAGCATATTTTCTTTGCACAAAAAGCGGGTCATACTGGCGCATTAGATCCACTTGCTACAGGCATGTTACCGATTTGTTTAGGTGAAGGAACTAAGTTTTCTCAGTTCTTACTTGATACAGACAAGACTTATCAAGTCACAGCTAAGTTGGGCGTTAGGACAACAACCAGTGATGCTGATGGTGAAGTGGTATCTGAAAAGCCGGTTGATATTTCTGATGATCAATTAGCTAATGCCCTTGAGACTTTTCGTGGCACCACTCAACAAGTACCGTCAATGTACTCAGCACTTAAACATAACGGGCAGCCTTTATATAAGTACGCGCGTGATGGTATTGAAGTACCACGTGAATCAAGAGCGATTACCGTTTTTCGATTAGACTTATTACGTTTTGAAGGGGACGAAGTTGATTTAGATATTCATGTATCTAAAGGCACTTATATCCGTACTATTGTTGATGACCTAGGTGAGTTACTTGGTTGTGGTGCTCATGTTGCTAATTTACGCCGTAGTGCGGTTGGTAATTACCCAACCGATAAAATGGTGACACTTGAACAATTACAAGCATTAGTTGAGCAAGCGAATGAACAAGAGATATCACCTTCAAAGTTACTCGATCCATTGCTATTACCTATGACGACTGCATGTGATGGCATACCTGAAATTTTTATTGATGATATGTCAGCCAATTTTTTACGTCACGGTAATCCTGTACAAGTATCAAATGCGCCGAGTGATGGTTTAGTTCAAGTTTTTGTTGGAGATAATACTGATGAAGGTGAGTTTATTGGTGTTGGTCACATTAATGATGATGGTTTAGTTGCACCAAAACGTATTGTTGTTTTAGATGAATTTTTAAAAACACTATAATGCCTACTGGTACTGATCAGATGCAGAAATTAACCTGTTGGTTATGAGTCATTCATACGCAGTAGCTTTTATTCTAATTAACAATGAATGCCGTTAAATATCAGTTGCAATTCCATACTGTGCTGATAGAATACGCGCTCTTTTGTCACCTTAGCTGAATTAGTGTTTGGCTAGGTGAGAATTTTAAGTGCTTAACGCACATCACACTAAGGTATAAATTATGTCTTTAAATGCTACAGAAAAAGCTGCAATCGTTGCAGAATATGCTCAAAAAGAAGGTGATACTGGTTCTCCTGAAGTTCAAGTTGCTTTGTTAACAACTCAAATCAACCACTTACAAGGTCACTTTAAAGCACACATCCATGATCACCATTCACGTCGTGGTTTATTGCGTATGGTTGCACAACGTCGTAAATTACTTGATTACTTAAAAGGCAGAAACGTTGAACGTTACACTGTTTTAATCGGTAAATTAGCTTTACGTCGTTAAGATGTAGCTATAAATTATCTTTTAATAAAGGTAATATCTAAAAAAGGAGCTTTAAAGCTCCTTTTTTTGTGGCTGATTTTCTAGGTAAGGCCCCGTTAACTCTTTAAACTGCTCTTTTTTGTATTTTCTTAATAACATTTCTGCTTTGTCGCTAGTAAATACGAGGTTTGGTAGTATAATGTGCGTGCAAATTTTTAGAAATTAATAACGTTTGCAAAGCTAATCAATCCAAACTGTATAATTTTTTGTTCAACTTAAGCTGCTCCACATTTGCTTTAAGTGAATAAATAATTGTACAGATTGGTTAATAATTTAAAAATTATCAATTTAATTAAAGGAACATTTATGTTCAATACTGTTACAAAAACATTTGAATTCGGTCAACATACCGTAACTTTAGAAACGGGTGCTATCGCTCGTCAAGCAACTTGTGCTGTTATGGCTAGCATGGACGATACTTCGGTATTAGTTTCTGTTGTTGGTAAGAAAGAAGCAAAACCTGGACAAGATTTTTTCCCATTAACGGTTAACTACCAAGAGCGTACATACGCAGCTGGTAAAATCCCTGGTGGTTTCTTCAAACGTGAAGGTCGTCCTTCTGAAGAAGAAACATTAATTTGTCGTCTAATTGACCGTCCAATCCGTCCATTATTCCCAGAAGGGTTTACTAACGAAGTTCAAATAGTTATCACTGTTGTTTCTGCTAACCCAGAAATTTCTCCTGATATCATTGCTTTATTAGGTACTTCTGCAGCATTAGCGATTTCAGGTATGCCTTTTAGTGGTCCTGTTGGCGCTGCACGTGTTGGTTACACTGACGGAAAATATATCCTTAACCCATTACAATCTGAATTAGAAACGTCTCAGTTAAACTTAGTTGTTTCTGGTACTGATTCAGCAGTATTAATGGTTGAGTCTGAAGCAGATATTTTATCTGAAGAAGTTATGCTTGGCGCTGTAATGTACGGTCATGAGCAAATGCAAACAGCTATCACAGCAATTAAAGAAATGGCTGCAGAAGTTAACAATCCTAAATGGGATTGGGTTGCACCTGTTAAAAATGCTGATCTTATTACTAAGATTGCTGAGCTTGCTACAGAGCAAGTTAACGAAGCTTACCAGATCACTGAAAAAGCTGTTCGTTACGAAAAAATTAAAGAAATCCGCGATGGTGTTGTTGCAACATTATTAGCCGCTGATGCTGACCTTGACGTTCAAGAAGCAAAAGATTTATTCCACGACCTAGAAAAAACAGTTGTTCGTGGCCGTATTACTAAAGGCATGCCTCGTATAGATGGTCGTGATCCTGAAATGATTCGTGCATTAGACGTAATGACTGGCGTATTACCACGTACTCACGGCTCTGCTGTATTTACTCGTGGTGAAACTCAAGCATTAGTTGTTGCTACTTTAGGTACACAACGTGATGCACAGCGCTTAGACACTATTATGGGTGAGAAAACTGACGCATTTATGCTTCATTATAACTTCCCTCCATACTGTGTTGGTGAAACGGGTTTTGTTGGTTCTCCTAAGCGTCGCGAAATCGGCCATGGCCGTCTAGCAAAACGTGGCATGTTGGCTGTTATGCCTTCTGCTGAAGAATTTCCATATGCAGTTCGTGTTGTTTCTGAAATTACAGAATCAAACGGTTCATCTTCAATGGCTTCTGTATGTGGTACTTCATTAGCACTTATGGATGCTGGTGTTCCAATTAAAGCTTCTGTTGCTGGTATTGCAATGGGCCTAGTTAAAGAAGGCGACGACTTTGTTGTTCTTTCTGATATTTTAGGTGATGAAGATCACTTAGGCGATATGGACTTTAAAGTTGCGGGTACTACTGGTGGTATTACTGCACTTCAAATGGACATTAAAATTGAAGGTATTACTCAAGAAATCATGCAACTTGCTTTAAACCAAGCAAAAGCTGCACGTACTCATATCTTATCTGTAATGGATGAAGCAATTTCAGGTCACCGTGATGAGATTTCACAGTTTGCACCACGTATTCACACGATTAAAGTTAGCCAAGATAAAATTCGTGACATCATAGGTAAAGGCGGCGCAACTATCCGCATGCTTACTGAAGAAACAGGTACAACTATCGAAATCGATGATGACGGTACGGTGAAAATTGCTGCTACAAGCGGAGAACAAGCTGAAGATGCTATTAACCGCATTAAAGCATTAACAGCAGAAATCGAAGTAGGTACAATTTACCAAGGTAAAGTTGTGCGTATCGTAGATTTCGGCGCATTTGTTAACGTACTTCCAGGTAAAGATGGTTTAGTTCACATCTCTCAAATATCTGAAGAACGAGTTAATGCTGTAAGCGATGTATTAACTGAAGGTCAAGAAGTTACTGTTAAAGTACTTGAAGTTGACCGTCAGGGACGTGTTCGTTTAAGTATTAAAGAAGCTTTAGAAAAAGCAGCTGCACCAGCAACTGAAACTGCTGAATAACTTTATACTTAAAAAGTTACATAAAAAGGGAGCCTGATGGCTCCCTTTTTTATATACTGAAATAAGACAATAAATATTTATTAGGTATCCAATTTAGTGAATAAATTCTTTAAAATAGCTTTCGTCGTTGCTATATCATCTTTACAGGGTTGTACTAGCAATCAATTAAACTCTTCTCCTTCAGCTATGAATCAATTGATTATTGCCGAGCCATTAGCCATTAATTACAAAAGTGAAATAGCACTTGCACGATTAACAGAAGTAATTCACCGGGCTGAAATTACCGATGTTCAACGTGCTGAATTATATTATGACCGGGGTGTTATATACGACAGTGTGGGGTTACGCTCGCTTGCTCGTCTTGACTTTAATCGTGCATTACGTTTAAAGCCAGACTTAGTCGATGCTTATAACTTCTTAGGGATTCATTACACGCAGTTACAAGAGTTTAATCAGGCATATGAGGCATTTGACTCCGCGCTAGATTTATCACCTGAACATGAATATGCCTATCTTAATCGAGGCATTGCTTTGTATTATGGTGGTCGAGCAGAGCTTTCTATTGTCGATTTTGCTGAATTTCATCAAAACAAAAAAAATGATCCTTATCGTATTTTATGGCTGTATCTAGCTGAACACGAACAAGATAAAGTTAATGCAAAAATTGCTTTAAAGGGTTATTCAAACTTGGTTGCTGACAATGTTTGGGCTAAAAAAATCATTCAACTTTATCTTGGTGAAATATCACAACAAGTATTTGTTAAACAGTTAACTTTAGGAGTAAGTTCAAATAAAGCATTGAGTGAACGTTTATGTGAGGCTTATTTCTATTTGGGTAAATATTACCAATTACAGGGAAAATATACCTCTGCAGCTAACTTTTTCAAATTAGCATTAAGTACAAATGTTTACGAATTTGTTGAGCATAGATACGCTAAACTTGAACTAGACTTAATGAGACAAAGCATTGTTGAAGCTTTAAAAAAGTCAACATAGTTATTATTTATACCTACTCTAGAAATGACTAAACTAAAGTTAATTCTGACCACATTGAGCTTGTTAGTCATCTTATCAACAAGCTCTTTTTTTTGGTTAACCTCATTAGTCGCAGCTGTTGAAAATGGCCATGCAAGCAATTCTCAGTTAAATCACATCAGTCAGCTTGGTCTAAGGCCATTGTTATACCAGCGACTGAATTCTTTAACAGAAATAGATAAAAAATGGGTGAATATCGCTAAGGCACTTGCTAAAAATGATGGTGAGGTTTCATATACATTAGCTAAGTATTATTTAGAAAGGAAAAGATACCGAGCCGGGGAGTTATGGCTTTCTCAAGCAATTCGATTAAAATATCATCAAGCTCGACTATTATTAGCGAAAATTCATCTTAATAATCATAAACCTCATCAAGCGAAAGCATTATTACAACCGATAGAAAACGATATTTTTGCATTGCGACTCTTGATAGAGATATCGATAACTGCAGGAGAAAATAAATTAACCGCTCGCTACACCGAAAAATTTAAGACGCTTCGTTTAATTAATGAAAATAAAGAACACCAAGTTTTCTATCAGCAACTAGAGAAATATAGCATTGTTAATAGTGCTAACACAGCTAAAAATCAAGCGTGTCCAACGGTTATCGCGCCATTTGCAACGAGCTTAGAAAACCTAAATTATTTAACGAGCTTAATCGAATCACCCAAGTTAGCACCATTTCGGCCCTATATTTGTTTCTCGCCCGTAAAGTATATAAGTAAAAAAATACTTAATTGTTTACATGCTGGGAATGAAGCTATTCGCTGTGATGAGTCTATTTGGAAGGATCAAGAAAGCTTAATATCTTTAGAAAACCGATTTATCGCTATACTTGTGGAAAAAGGTGGCGCTAATGTTAACTCAGGTATTTTGTATCTAGATGCTAATGATACTGCAAAAGTGTTTTTTCATGAGTTAGCACATCTCCTAGGTTTTGTTGACGAATATCCTTTACCAACTACACATTTTCGTTGTTTGAAAAGACAAGGCTCTGCATTTTCTCATAATATTGCTGTTCTCCCTCGTATTTATCAAGGACCTAGAGAGGCTGTCCGACGTAGGATTCTTGCACAATTACCATGGTCTAAATATATATCAAGTACTACACCATTAGTTAGTAAAACAGCTCAAGGTTGGGAGTTAGGCACAATAGGAGGATCAGACGATACGGTTGGAGGTTTTATTGCTGAAACTTGTAGCGGGCCAAATTTTGTGGCAGTAAAACCATTAAATCAAAGGACGGCGATGCGTTATTTTGAAGAAGCATTTCCAACTTTATACATGCAATTATTATTAGATAAACCTAAACAGTTTTTAATGCCAAGTTACCTTAATAATGTTGACATCGCACTAGAAATGAAAAATAACGCCATAGCGTTATTTTAATCGAGGATGAATTATAATTAGAATAATGATTAATGGCCTAAAGGAATAATAACTAAACTTGTGTTCGCTGTCTTAGCAATCGATTGAATTCCACTAGCCTTTGTTTGGGGCTTTTTAATCATCATAGTGGTGGTTTTTACCTTGGCTATTGGCCACATGGTATTGTTATTAATAGTAGTAAATTCATCAACTACTCCATCTTTTAATTCAACAATACTCGATGTTTCTATTACTCCATGTATATTTGTTTGTTTAGAACTTGCCTGAGAGTTTCTTTTAATGAACCATGAAAATAATGTCATACACTCACCCTTTTTACCTTTCTTGTTAAATTGTAGTAGATAACTTGTGAATTGGCATATGTTTTTGGACAATTGTGTAAATATGTCCGCTATGTTTTTGATTATTTAAAAGATCTAACTTTTGAGTAATTTAAGGTATAATTGTGTCAGTAATATTACCTTTAGATGTAATCTTCTTGATGAATGAATTTAATGTCAGTACCTTTCGTGATCATTTTCCTTTGCTTAGTAAACCTGTCAATAACTTACCTTTAGTCTATTTTGATAATGGTGCTACAACACAGAAGCCGGCTGTTGTTATAGATGCAGAAGTCGAGGTTTACCAACTATACAATGCAAATGTTCATCGTGCTTCTCATACGCTAAGCGCTAAAGCAACAGCAGCTTTCGAACAAGCCCGAGTGAAGGTTCAACAATTCATTAAAGCTACATATCTAGAAGAAATTATTTGGACTTCAGGGACTACTGGGGGGATTAATTTAATCGCACAAAGCTGGGGGCAAAATAATTTACAAGCGGGTGATGAAATATTACTAAACCATGCCGAGCATCACGCTAATATTGTTCCTTGGCAAATGGTTGCTGAGAAAACTGGCGCAATTATCAAAGTGATGCCTTTAAATGCTAATGGCGTTATTGATGAAAGCTTATTGGAAGATCTCTTTAATGACAAAACTAAGCTTGTTAGTTTTGCTCATGTGTCTAACGTTATTGGAAAAATTAATCCTATTGAAAAAATAATTCAGTTAGCTAAAAAATATAAAGTGATAACCGTCATTGATGGCGCTCAAGCATGTGCGCACTTTTCTTTAGATATGCAAAAATTGGATTGTGATTTTTATGTGTTTTCGGCACACAAAATGTACGGCCCAACAGGCGTAGGTGTTTTATACGGCCGCAAAGAGTTACTAAATATTATGCCTCCTTATCAGGGGGGCGGTGAAATGATCAAAAGTGTTAGCTTCTCAGGTACATCATTTAATCAGTTACCTTTTAAATTTGAAGCGGGTACGCCAAATTATGCCGGTGTCATTGCATTTGCCGCGAGTATTGAATTTATAGAAAATTTTGGTATGCCTTCCTTAGCGAAACATGAACGGGAGCTGACTAGTTATTGTTATAAAAAATTGCAAAGTATCGAATCTGTGAAATTTATCACCAAGCAGCAACCAGATACTGGCGTTATTGCATTTACGGTTACTGATATCCACAACCACGATATCGCTAGTGGCCTAGATGCTCAGGGAATTGCTATTCGTAGTGGTCATCATTGTGCCATGCCATTAATGGAGTACTTAAAACTAACTGGCTGTATTCGTGTTTCTTTAGCTGCTTATAATACGATAAGTGAGATTGATTTTTTTATAGAACACTTAAGCTTACTTATTCAAAATTTACAATCTGATGAAAACATCAAAGCAACTAGGTTACATCAATTAAACGACCAAACGTCAGATGATGATAAAATGATTGAACGTTTTTCTCATATCAAAGGTTGGGATCTTCGCCATCGTGAAATAATGTTATTGGGTAAAGGTTTAACAAGAATGGATAGGTCATTACGTAATGAAAACTCTCTCATTAAAGGATGTGAAAGTCAGGCCTGGTTGGTCGCTTCAATCAATGAAGATGGGGTTTATCATTTCAAATGCGATAGCGATGCACGAGTGATTAGAGGTTTGTTGGTTATTATCTTAGCGGCTTACCAGCAAAAAACGGCGCAACAAATTTTAGATTTTGAGCATAAACTATTCTTTGAAAAATTAGGTTTATCACAACACTTAAGCCCATCTCGTAGTAATGGGCTAAATTCGATAGTAGAAAAAATTAAAGCTATTTCTGATGCTTAGCGAGATATTTTTTTATCGAGTGCGCAGTTGCAAAAAAAGCAAAACTAGCTGTAACGTGGGTAACTGCGCCAAAACCTGTGCTACAATCTAGTCTTACTGCACCATCATGCGCTTGTTTTGCATGGCAAACATTACCGTCATTATCAGGATAAACCAACTGCTCAGTAGAGAAAACTGCATCAACTGAAAACTTACGTTTACTACTGTTCTTTGCATCGGCTTTTGGAAAGTTAAATTCACGTCTTAACTGGTTTTTTACTTTTGCCAGTAATGGGTCTTGATACGTTTTACTTAAATCACAGAGTTGTATTTTACTAGGATCTGTTTGCCCACCAGCACCACCGATAGTAATAATTGGTAATTTATTTCGTTTGCAATGGGCGATAATACCCGTTTTTATTTTAACAGAATCGATAGCATCAATGACATAATCAAGCTCACTGGTCAGCAATTCGCGCAAATTATCAAAAGTAACAAAGTCTTCAATAACATTAACTCGACAATCTGGATTGATTTGTTTGATTCGCTCGGCCATTACCTCAACTTTACTTTCACCAATGGTCTGGCTTAGTGCATGGATTTGTCGATTAATATTTGTTGTACAAATGTCATCAAGATCGATAAGAGTTATTGCACCTACTCCTGTTCTTGCTAAAGACTCTGCAGCCCAAGAGCCAACACCACCAATTCCTATTACGCAAAAGTGTGCTTTTTCTATTAAAGTGGCACCACTAGCTCCGTAAAGGCGGGCAATTCCACCAAACCTCATTTGATATTCAGACATAAACTTCTATTTAACGTTAAATATTTTGCATATTATAATAATTATTAGTGATGAAGACAGCAAATCCCGTAACGGATAAGACATTTTTTATGTTTTTTTACCTTCTTATTAGCTTTTATCATCATTTGATATTTATTTAACGTATTTTCAATATAAATTGTAGAAATTGAGATCAATATAAATATCGATGGAATTAGAACAAAATTGATGAAAATAGTGGTTTCTGCCAATAAGGGAACCACGGAAAAGGCGATAAGTATGCAGACTAATGCGATACGATGAATGATAGATAGAGCGAAAAATAGTGGATACATATTAATTTCCTTGATAACTGTATTTTGAAAGTTGTTTAATTTTAGCGCTTGCATAAAAAATTAACAGGTGGCATATTTGACACTTGTCATGCTAAAAGTGACACTTTGTGTTTGGGGAAATAGAATGAAAATAGTGATCCTTGCTACCAATAAATGTGTTGTTTCAGCGCTTTATGGTATTTTAGATATTTTTTATGCTGCTAATTATTGCGCCGTGCAAAGGTTCGGTGAGGGTGTAAAGGACACTTTAGATTGCCAGATTGTAACCATAGATAATAAACCTGTTGTGGGCTATAACGGTATTCAAGTTATGCCAACGAAATTATTGAGTCATGAGCAAGTTCCAGATTTCGTAGTTGTTTCTTCTTCAGTTAAACCTGTTCTCGATTGTTGCGCTGACTCAGTAAACATTGAGCAAAAAGAACTTGTTGAACCTTGGCTTCAGCATTGTCATGAGCGAGGAACTATAATTACAAGTTACTGTACTGGGAGCTTTTTATTGGCTGAATGCGGATTACTTTCCAAAAAAATAGCAACAACTCATTGGCGAAGTGCAGATCTTTTTAGAAAGCTTTACCCCTTTATACGTTTAGACAGTGATCAGTTAATTGTAGATAATGGCGATATCATCTGCTCTGGCGGTGCTATGGCGTATATGGATTTGGCGTTGTATTTAATTGAAAAATCAATTGGACGTGAGGTCGCAACAGACTGTGCAAAGCTTATGGTGTTTGATCCCGTTAGACAAAAACAATCTCCATATGTTTCTTTTCAAAGTCAAAAAGATCACGAAGATCAACCTATTCTTAAAGCACAAGAATGGTTAGAAGGACATTTCAAGCAGAGTATTTCGATTGATAACTTAGCCGAACATGTTGGCCTAGGTTCTCGAACTTTTAAGCGACGATTTAAACTAGCCACTAATGAAACGCCAATAAGCTATTTACAGCGTATTAGGGTTGAACATGTGAAAGTTCAATTAGAAATCAGTACAGATCCTATAAACAAAATTATATGGTCAGCAGGTTATGAAGATATTAGTAGTTTTCGACAATTATTTAAAAAGTTTACCGGTATTACACCTAAAGATTATCGTTTGAAATTCGCGTAAATTATAATTTTAACTTACTGTATTTATGATTTATTTTTTATGTGAATACTTGTTATGGGTTTTGGTGATAAAGGGCGTTTTGTGAGCATTTAGACTGTTTATCAAAAAAATAGTCACTTTTATTCTTTATTAAATCAAATAGAGGTTGTTTGAATTAGATAAAAATAACTGAATTTAAGACATAAAAAAAGGTAGCTTTCGCTACCTTTAATAAATGAATTTTTATAAGAAATAGATAATTATCTATTTTTTAATGGTATAAATTCACGGTTAATTTCGCCAATATAATTTTGACGAGGACGACCAATTTTTTGACCCGGCTGACCTAACATTTCATCCCAATGAGAAATCCAACCAACTGTACGAGACATTGCAAAGATTACAGTAAACATATTGCTTGGAATACCAATTGCTTTCAAGATAATTCCTGAGTAGAAATCAACGTTCGGGTAAAGTTTTTTCTCAATAAAGTATGAATCTTCAAGAGCAACTTTCTCAAGTGCCATTGCAACATCTAAAAGCGGATCTTTGATGCCTAATTCTTTTAATACTTCATGACAAGTTTCACGCATTACAGTAGCGCGTGGATCAAAGTTTTTATAAACACGATGACCAAAACCCATTAAACGGAATGAGTCACTTTTGTCTTTAGCACGAGCAACAAATTCATCTACACGGTCTAATGTGCCAATTTCTTCAAGCATAGTTAAACAAGCTTCGTTAGCGCCGCCATGTGCAGGGCCCCATAAAGATGCAACACCGGCAGCAATACATGCGTAAGGGTTTGCGCCAGAAGAACCAGCTAGACGTACAGTTGACGTTGAAGCGTTCTGTTCGTGATCAGCATGTAATGTGAAAATTCTGTCCATTGCACGAGCAACAGTCGGACTAACAACATATTCTTCAGCAGGTACAGAAAACATCATGTGTAGGAAGTTTTCTGCATAGCTTAAATCATTGCGTGGATAGACGAACGGTTGTCCAATGCTGTATTTGTAAGCCATTGCAGAAATCGTAGGCATCTTAGCGATTAAACGATGTGCACTACGCATACGTTGAGTCGCATCTTCAATGTCTAAATCACTATGATAGAAAGATGATAAAGCACCGACAACACCACAAACCATAGCCATAGGATGCGCATCAGGTAAAAAGCCTTGGAAGAAATGCGCTAATTTCTCATGAACCATAGTATGGTTAGTAATAATACCTTTAAATTCATCATATTGAGCTTTTGTTGGCGCATCGCCATTCAACAAAATATAACAAACTTCTAAGTAATCAGCCTGTTTTGCTAGGCTGTCGATTGGATAACCACGATGTTGTAGAACACCTTTACCGCCATCGATAAAAGTAATAGCTGATTCACATGAAGCGGTTGCTAAAAAACCCGGGTCATAAGTGAAATAACCATAATTCCCCAAAGTTCTGATGTCTATTACGTCGTTACCGGCGCTACCTGAAAGTATTGGTAAATCTGCAACTACGTTACCATCAATACTAAGAGTGGCTTTAGATTCAGCCATATGTTTAATCCCCTATAAATTATTTAATTCGCTTTGCTGAACTTACTTTTGAAAAGTTAGTCAGTTTTTATGAATATAAAACTGCGCGTATTCTACTTCATTATACCCCCTCTAAGTCAAACCTAATGTTACAACACTAGACTAAAGTCAAAGAATTGCTCGGATAGCTCAAATAATAGTCTAAAGCCTTTGAAATAAAGGTGAAATTGTCGCTTAAGAAAATTGTAATTCGAAATATTCAGCTATATAATCATGTTGATCTAATTTTTATTTGTCGTTTATTTTATAAATGTACAGATTTTGACTAAGATCGCTGGGGGGTTGCTCAAATAATTGTAAATGCTGTTTACTGTTAATTGGGCAATAATAAAAAAAGTTGAAGGCTCAAAGAACTCTTTAGGCGCAATCGTGAAAAAACAACGTCCTGTAAACCTAGATCTGACTACAATTAAAATGCATCCTTCGGCAAACGCCTCGATATTGCACCGTGTTTCTGGTGTAATTATGGTATTTGCTATTGGTATATTATTGTGGACACTTTCGTTATCTCTATCTTCTGCTGAAGGATTTGCTTCAATTCAAGCATGTCTCGACGGCTTCTTTTTCAAATTCATTATGTTTGGCATAATCTCTGCTCTAACGTTCCATATATTAATGGGTGTTCGTCACTTGTTTATGGATTTGGGCCATTTTGAAGAATTAGCTTCTGGAAATACCAGTGCTAAATTTGCTATGGCACTTTGGTTTGTACTTACTGTCGTAGTAGGAGTTTGGTTATGGTAAATAACATTGCTACTGTAGGCCGAAATGGCGTACATGATTTTATTCTTATAAGAGCTAGCGCTATAATTTTAACGTTATATACGTTATTAATCGCTGGTTTTTTTGTTGTTACCCCTGAAGTGACTTATGATGCATGGCATGGCTTTTTTGGCCTGATGTCTGTAAAAATAGCAACTTTGCTTGCTGTTTTATCTCTTGTTATTCATGCGTGGATTGGTGTTTGGCAAGTATTGTCAGACTACATTAAACCAGCATTTTTACGTGGGTCATTACAATTTTTCTTTTCTGTTACTTTATTAGCTTACCTTGCGGCAGGCTTCTTAATTGTGTGGGGTGTATAAGTGAGCGTTCCAATTCGTGAATTTGACGCAATAGTTATTGGTGCTGGTGGTGCAGGTATGCGCGCGGCACTAGCTATTTCTGAATCAGGCAAATCTTGTGCTTTGATTTCAAAAGTTTTTCCTACCCGTTCTCATACTGTATCTGCTCAAGGTGGTATCACCGTTGCACTAGGTAATGCCCATGAAGATCATTGGGAACAACATATGTACGATACCGTTAAAGGTTCTGATTATATCGGTGACCAAGACGCAATCGAGTACATGTGTAAAACAGGACCTGAGTCTATCATCGAACTTGAGAAAATGGGTTTACCATTTTCTCGTACCGAAGAAGGTAAAATTTACCAGCGTCCTTTCGGTGGTCAATCTAAAAACTTTGGTGGTGAACAAGCCGCACGTACCGCTGCTGCTGCTGACCGTACAGGTCATGCACTACTTCATTGTTTATACCAACAAAATGTTAAGAACAAAACTAACGTTTATTCAGAATGGTATGCATTAGATTTAGTTAAAAATAGCGACGGTGTAGTTGTTGGTACTACTGCAATTTGTATTGAAACAGGCGAAGTTGTTTACTTTAAAGCCCGTGCTACTGTTTTGGCTACTGGTGGTGCAGGTCGTATATTTGCATCAACTACTAATGCCCACATCAATACTGGTGATGGTGTTGGTATGTCACTCCGTGCTGGCGTTCAAATGCAAGACATGGAAATGTGGCAGTTCCACCCAACAGGAATCGCAGGTGCTGGTGTACTAGTAACTGAAGGTTGTCGTGGTGAAGGTGGTTACTTACTAAATAAAGACGGCGAACGTTTCATGGAACGTTATGCGCCTAATGCTAAAGATTTAGCCGGTCGTGACGTTGTTGCTCGTTCAATGATGACAGAGATTCGTGAAGGTCGTGGTCTTGACCATCCACAATTTGGTAAGCATATTCAACTTAAACTTGATCACTTAGGTCGTGAAACGTTATACAAACGTTTACCAGGCGTTTGTGATTTATCTAAAACATTTGCTCACATTGACCCAGCTGAAGCGCCAATTCCAGTTATCCCTACTTGTCATTACCAAATGGGTGGAGTGCCTTGTAATGTTAATGGCCAAGCGCTTAATGTTGCAGCCGACGGCACTGAGACTATCGTTGAAGGTTTATTCGCAGTAGGTGAAATCGCTTGTGTATCAGTACATGGTGCTAACCGATTAGGTGGCAATTCATTACTCGATTTAGTTGTTTTTGGTCGCGCGGCTGGTAATTTCTTAGGAACTTACTTAAGCGAAACACAAAGCGGTACAGATGCCTCTGAATCTGATTTAGAAGCCTCTTTAGCTCGTACTAATCGTTGGGAATCTTCAACGACTGGTGAAGACCCTGTGCAAATTCGTAAAGACTTACAGCAATGTATGCAAATGAACTTCTCGGTTTTCCGTGAAGGCGAAGCGATGGCACAAGGTATGAAAGAGTTAACTGAAATCCGTGAACGCTTAAAAGATGCTAAATTAGATGACAAGTCATCTGAATTCAATACACAACGCATTGAATGTTTAGAGCTAGACAACTTAATGGAAACAGCATTTTGTTCAGCTAAAGCAGCTAACTTCCGTACGGAATCTCGTGGAGCTCATGCCCGTCAAGATTTCACCGAACGTGATGATGTGAATTGGTTATGCCATTCTATTTACACGCCAGAAACAGAAGATATGACCAAACGTTCTGTAAATATGAAACCTGTTCACCGTGAAGCTTTCCCACCGAAAGCTCGCGTATACTAAGGAGCATTGCAATGAAACAAGTATTTTCGATTTATCGTTACAACCCTGATGTTGATAATGCCCCTTACATGAAAGAGTATGAACTTGACGTTCCTGACGGTTCTGACATGATGATCCTTGATGCCTTGATCTTATTAAAAGAGCAAGACTCATCATTATCATTTCGTCGTTCATGTCGTGAAGGTGTTTGTGGCTCTGACGGTTTAAACATGAATGGTAAAAACGGCTTAGCATGTATTACGCCGTTATCTGACTTAAAAACGAAAACGATCGTTTTACGTCCTTTACCTGGTTTACCGGTAGTGCGTGATTTAATTATTGATATGACTCAGTTTTATAATCAATATGAAAAAATCAAGCCATACTTAATTAATGATGGCAAAGAACAGCCAGCACGTGAGCATTTACAGTCTATTGAAGAACGTGAAAAATTAGACGGTCTTTACGAATGTATTTTATGTGCATGTTGTTCTACATCATGTCCGTCTTTCT
>Ga0209396_1000292_pt1 | contig 62292 bp, 53 predicted proteins | sample GOMGulsemesocosm_6_FD_184638 | JGI IMG/M metagenome (GOLD analysis project Ga0209396, IMG submission 184638) | Methane-oxidizing microbial communities from mesocosms in the Gulf of Mexico - GOM8C Gulf of Mexico (SPAdes) (version 2) | ecosystem: Environmental > Aquatic > Marine > Cold seeps... | reverse complement strand
ACAGGCATTTATAGTGAGGCAACTAAAAGCGGGAGCTTGGTGGGCGTCGCTAAGTTTGCTAAACGTATAATTCATTGATATTTAATAAATTAAAAACACAGACACAGTTAACGGGAACATAGCCAATTGCATTAAAGATATGGTTTTGTTGTGCGCAGCGGAAATTAGCCAGAGCAAGGCGCTCGAATGACCAATAGCTGGCTATTGGGATTGAGAGCTACGCAGTTATTGTTGATTTAAACTAGCACAAGAGGTCAATTATTAAATGCAATTGGTATAACTAGCGTGTTAAAACAGGTTTTAAAATAAGAAGATAGCAGGATTGACAATGAATTAAAGCGTTATACCTATGGTCTGGGCCGTAAAGAGCTGGATTGGAGGTGACCGTCGATGAGTTATAACAATAGCAACGGTGATTAAATTTGGATGAAAAAAAAGCCGCGTTAAACGCGGCTTCAATCTTTAAGCTAAGTTAAATGCTAGCTTAGTATTCGAACATTGCCGAAATAGATTCTTCGTTTGATACACGACGCAGTGCTTCAGCAATCATGCTGTCTAATGACAGAACTTTTACTTTACCAGTTGCTTCCATTTCAGGAGTCAATGGAATTGAATCGGTAACGATAAATTGATCGATTACGCTGTTTTTAACGTTTTCTACAGCGCTGCCTGAGAATACTGGGTGCGTTGCGTAGGCGTAGATATTGCGAGCACCATGTTCTTTAAGCGCTTCAGCCGCTTTACACAAAGTGCCACCAGTATCGATCATATCATCAACGATAATACAATCACGATCAGCGACATCACCGATAATATGCATAACTTGTGATACGTTCGCTTGTGGACGACGCTTATCGATAATCGCTAGATCACAATCATCAAGTAACTTCGCTAGTGCACGTGCACGCACTACGCCACCAATGTCAGGAGAAACGACGATTGGACGGTGGAATTCACGGCTTTCAATATCGTTCAAAAGAACCGGAGTACCAAATACGTTGTCTACTGGCACATCAAAGAATCCTTGGATTTGCTCAGCGTGTAAATCTACGGTTAACACTCGGTCAACGCCAACACTAGACAAGAAGTCAGCAACAACTTTGGCAGTAATTGGCACACGAGCACTGCGGACGCGGCGGTCTTGGCGTGCGTAGCCAAAATAAGGGATAACAGCTGTAATACGACCAGCAGAAGCTCGTCGCAGCGCGTCAACCATCACTAATAATTCCATCAGGTTGTTATTAGTGGGTGAGCAAGTCGATTGCAAGATGAACACATCTGCACCACGTACATTTTCGTTAATTTGTACGCTAATTTCCCCGTCGCTAAAACAACCAACAGTCGCATCACCTAATCTTAGGTAAAGACGATCGGCAATTTTTTTAGCAAGTTCAGGGATGGCGTTTCCAGCAAATAGCTTAATATCAGGCACGTTAAAACCTCAGGCGTTGGTTTTGTCGGTGGCGTTAAAGGCCACCATTGCATTAGCCGTTTTATTATAAAACAGCTAACAGTAAGTTATGATTGCATCAAATCGGCAGACTGGAATGGTTTAGTTTCGTTACTAAGGGCGATTGATTAACCCCTTTGGCGATAAAACCTGGCATCGATTTTGGCAGTTTTGCTAACACAACAGCCGCTGACTGTTGGTCTGCAAATTCACCAAAAACACAGCTACCAGTGCCGGTCATTTTTGCTGGCGCGTATTGTATCAACCACGCAAGGGCCTTGGCAACTTCAGGATAACGATTTTTTGTGACTTTTTCGCAATCATTTGTCAATAAAGCATTATTTATTTGTGATATAGAAATGGGAGCTGTATCACGAACTAACTCAGGGGCACTAAAAATTTCGCGGGTACACACTGAAACACCGGGCCAAATCACCACATACCAAGGTTGTGGTGGTGAAACAGGGGTTAATTTTTCCCCAATGCCTTGCGCGAATGCGGCAAAACCACGGATAAAAATCGGGACATCCGCGCCTAAGTTCAGGCCTAACTGTGCGAGCTGATCATTTGATAACTGACATTGCCATAAATGATTTAAGGCAACTAGCGTGGTGGCTGCATCGGAAGACCCCCCGCCAAGACCTGCGCCCATTGGCAGGATCTTAGTCAGTTCAATTGAGGCGCCTGCATTGTCTGGCGCGTAGGGTTTTAGCAACATCGCTGCGCGATAAATAAGATTATCTTCAAGTGCGACACCTGGTACGTCAGGAGTAAGGCTAATAAGTCCTGAATCATTAGCATCGATTGCTAAGCTGTCGCCATAATCTAAAAATTGGAACACCGTCTCCAAGGTATGGTAGCCATTATCGAGCTGGCCAGTAATATGAAGAAACAGGTTTATTTTAGCCGGTGCTGGCCACTGATTGTTGCCAGAAGTGATATTGTGCATAGGGAGTCTTATCATTGGTTGGGTCGAGTTACTGCTTAAGTTGCCACTGGTTAATCGCCAGTTTTAATAATGAGCCGTCGCGTTGTAATCTTAGCTGATGAGGCAGCTTATGTCCTTGCACCATTTTGTATTGACCAAGGCTGAGTTGCCAGGGTCTATTTAAACTGTCGACAATGGTGCCTTGCTTAAAATCACCTTGTGGCGTCAAGCTGATTTGTGTTGCATCGCGAACTTCGCCAACCAACCAGTGTTGCAGTTGATTGACCGGAATATGCCAGCCGGTTAATTGCCAAATTAATTGCTCGGCGGAGCGGCCTTTAACTGGGCCATCATCGGCTTCAATAGTCACTAGCTGTTCATCACCTTCGATTGTCAGCACGGTGATCCCAAAAATGGTCAGTAGTTTAATATCGAATTGCGGGCCATTTTGTTGCCAGTGAATTTTCAGACCTTGTCTTTTTTGTGGGGTTTTGATCGCAAATTTACCTGAAAATTGCCATTGTGATAATGGATAATCAGGGTTCAAGGTTTGAGAAGGTTTAGTCACACAGCCAGCCAATAGCATTGGCAGCAATAAGAACAAGAATCGTTTAAGCATGTCCGAGTTAAAAAATTTGACTTAGATTGGCTATAGAGTAGCTTCTTTTTGATCTAGGCACTAGAGATGCTTTCAATTGCGCGCGTTTTTCATGTAAAATTCTTAGCAATAATTACCTGATAGATAAATAGCCGAACCAATCACATGTCTTTAGTTGCCTTAGGTATCAATCATAAAACTGCGTCAGTAGCATTGCGGGAAAAAATTGCATTTTCTCCTGACCAAATGGTTGAGGCGTTACAACAGTTAAAAATTCTCAATCACGGTGGCGAAGCGGTGATTGTGTCTACGTGTAATCGCACCGAGCTTTATTGTAATCAAGCCCAAAGTGAGCAATTAATTGATTGGTTGGTTGATTTTCATCAAATCCCAAAGTCAGAATTAGCCCAAAGTATTTATTTACATCAAGATGTTGCAGCTGTAAATCACTTAATGCGGGTCTCTTGTGGTTTAGATTCACTGGTATTAGGTGAACCACAAATATTAGGTCAAATTAAACAAGCTTATAGTACCGCCAAGTCAGCAGGTTCTATGGGGTTGTTGATGGACAAGTTATTTCAACGCACCTTCTCGGTCGCTAAAAAAGTCCGCACTGAAACCAACATTGGCGCTAATGCCGTGTCGGTCGCTTTTGCCGCTGTGACCCTAGCAAAACAGATATTTTCTCAGTTATCAGAAACCAATGTGTTATTGATTGGTGCCGGTGAAACGATTGAATTAGTGGCCAAGCATTTGACCGAGGCCGGTGCCACTAACATTACGGTTGCCAACCGTACTTTAGCGCGCGCGCAAAGCATGGCTGAGCAAATTAACGGTAGTGCGATAACCTTGAGCCAAATCCCCGATCATTTGGCTAATTCCGATGTCGTGATTTCATCAACTGCTAGCACCTTGCCAATCTTAGGCAAAGGCATGGTAGAAACAGCGACTCGTTCACGGCGCCATCAGCCGATGTTATTGATTGATATTGCAGTGCCACGTGATATTGAATCACAAGTTGGCGAACTCGATGATGTTTACCTTTATACCGTTGATGACTTGCAGGGAATTGTTGAACAAAATATGGCCTCGCGCCGCGCGGCCGCTGATGAAGCTGAAGTGATAACGGTTGATCAAGCCGATCAGTTTATGGCGTGGACTCGCTCGTTAGAGTCAATTGACTATATTCGTCAATATCGTGAGCAAAGTTTAACGGTAAAAAACGAACTGGTCGAAAAAGCCCTGACTAAACTGGCCGCAGGCATTGATGCTGAGAAAGTCATGGTTGAGCTAGCCAACAAGTTAACCAATAAACTGATTCATAGTCCAACCCGCGCCATGAGTGATGCGAGCCACGCTGGTGATGTGACCAAGCTGACGGTATTGTGTGATGCACTTGGCCTCGAGCAAGATCCTGAATTAAATTAAGCCCCGTACTCTATCAAAGCCAGCCTTGGCTACTACTTGGCTACTATTAGTACTAGATCCTACAGTCGCAATGCTTACGGGGATATATTACAATAGCCGCCATACATCCTATTTGTGGTTATCTTAAGTAGCCCGCATTTGTTAGTGAGAACATACAATAATGAAACCAACGGTTTATGCTAAATTAGAAGGGCTTGATGAACGCAGCCAAGAAGTGGAAGCTTTATTGTCAGATCCCGAGACTATCGCCAACCAAGATTTATTTCGTGCGCTAAATCAAGAATACTCATCGCTAGGACCTGTTGTTGAAGCCTTTAAGCAGTACAACGTGGCACTGAGCGATTTTGAGTCGGCGCAAGAAATGCTTAAAGATGATGATCCAGACATGCGAGAAATGGCCCAAGAAGAGTTTAAAGAGACTAAAGCAGCCGTCGCAGAAATGGAAGACACCATACAAATTCTGTTATTACCTAAAGATCCCAACGATGATCGTAATGCCTTTTTAGAAATACGCGCCGGTGCCGGTGGCGACGAAGCGGCAATTTTTGCGGGTGACTTGTTTCGAATGTATAGCCGTTATATTGAAACTCGTGGCTGGCGAATTGAAATCGTTAACCTTAACGAAAGTGAGCAAGGCGGTTTTAAAGAAGTCATTGCTAAAATTTCGGGCGAAGGCATTTACGGGATCATGAAATTTGAGTCTGGCGGTCACCGAGTGCAACGCGTACCTGAAACTGAATCACAGGGCCGTGTCCACACATCGGCATGTACCGTTGTTATTATGCCTGAGATCCCTGAAGCTGAACAAATTAAAATTAATCCAGCTGATTTAAAAGTTGATACTTTCCGTGCTTCTGGCGCCGGTGGTCAGCACGTTAATAAAACTGACTCGGCGATCCGTCTTACTCACATTCCTACGGGTACCGTGGTTGAATGTCAAGATCAGCGCTCACAGCATAAAAACCGTGCGCAAGCGATGTCGGTACTTTCGGCTCGTTTACAGCAGGCTGAAGACGAAAAGCGTCAAGCTGCCGAAGACACGACTCGTCGTAGTTTAGTCGCCAGTGGTGATCGTAGTGAGCGTATTAGAACGTATAACTACCCACAAGGACGAGTAAGTGACCACCGCATCGGTCTAACGTTATACCGTCTTGGTGACATTATGCAGGGTGATATCGACTTGGTGATCCAACCGCTATTAAACGAACAGCAAGCGGATCTGTTAGCTGCATTGGCAGAAGACAACCGCTAAATGTTGGTGTTGAGTATAAAGCAGTTGCTCGAGCAGGCGAGGTTACAATTAACAACGAGTGACTCCGCCTTGCTCGATGCGCAGGTATTGTTAGCCCATGTGCTGGATGTCGATCGCAGTTATTTTTATACCTGGCCCGACAAAGAGCTTGCTGCGCCGTTAGTTGCACAGTTTCAGGACTTGCTTGAGCGGCGTCAGCTTGGCGAGCCAGTGGCTTATTTGGTTGGCAAGCAAGAGTTTTGGTCGCTCGCACTAAGTGTTTCTCCGGCGACCTTAATTCCGCGTCCTGAAACCGAGTTGTTAGTTGAACTGGTATTGGACAACGTCACGGCCACTAAAGCCGTTGGCATTGACTTAGGTACGGGTACCGGCGCTATTGCATTGGCGTTAGCCAGTGAGCAACCTAAATGGCAACTTTTGGGCGTTGACTTTAGCGAACCTGCAGTGACTCTCGCGCATAAAAATCAGCAGCAACTCGCGATTAATAATGCCCAATTTGTGCAGTCGAGCTGGTTAAGTGCCGTTGACTCTCAGTATCGCCATAGCTGTGATTTTATTGTCTCAAACCCTCCCTATATCGACACTGAAGATCCACATTTGCAGCTCGGTGATGTTAGGTTTGAACCTAAGTCGGCTTTGGTCTCTGCGAACAATGGTTTGCAAGATATTATTGATATCACTGAGCAAAGTTGTGATTATCTTAAACCTGACGGTTTATTATTATTCGAGCATGGTTTTGAGCAAGGGCCTGCGGTTCGTCAAATACTACTCGACTGTGGCTTTATCGGTGTTGTCACCGACATTGATTTAGCCGGTCTTGATCGCGTTACCTCGGGGCGACGCCCTAGTTAACTTGTTATCGTCCAGAAATAGACATCCTTGTCTGTTTCTGGAGACACTACCGTAAAACGTGGTTTTACTTCGCTTTCATTTTCAACAAGTTGAAAATATTGGCACATCCCTGTACCACATAGCCAGTGCCCTGCTTCGCAGTTTCTGGATGGACACTAGCTAAATTACCTCCATTGTCAGGTGGTTATTTATCGAGCAGTCATTTGGCTTTTGTGGCTTGTTATTCGCATTATTAGCTAAAAACAGTAAAATGGCTGATAAATTTACAGTGAGAAAATTTCATGGAACAGTTTTATCTCCCAATCAAGCACTTGCACGTTACTCTTGTGGCGTTTAGTGTGTTGTTTTTTGTCGTTAGAGCAGGGCTGATGTTTGCTGGCCGGGCTATTCACCAGCAAAAGTGGGCAAAAATCACCTCACGTGCCGTTGATACGTTCTTATTAGTTAGTGCAATCATGTTATGTATTATCATCAACCAATCACCTGGTGCTGATGCTTGGCTGACTGAAAAATTACTCAGTGTCATTATTTATATCGTACTGGCTTATGTCGCATTATATCGCGCTAAAACCACCAAAACTAAGGTGTTAGCGACAGTTGGCGCCTTAGGTTGGGTCGTGATTGCGGCTAAACTCGTGATCTTTAAACAAGCATTTATTTTAGGTTAATGCCACCGTGACTGACTCTTTTGATATAGTAGAGATTGCCCCACTTGAGTTACTACGTTATGGCTCAAGCGCGATCAGTGAAGCGCAAGTAATAGCTGCTGGTGATAACATCTGGGATCAATTACTCGATAGTGTCGACTTGCTAGCCCGCCAAATTAAAGGCCAGTCGACTGAAGATCAATGGCTTGACTTTAAAGAGTTCTTTTATGGTCAGTGGCAGTTTAAAATGGCTGAGCAAGACTATTTTTCGATGCCAAGCAATAGCTTTCATTCGTTAATGACTGAGCGCGAAGGCAACAATGTCACGTTTTCGGTGGTGCTGACTAATCTGCTAAAAATGTGTGATATCGCGGTTGAAGTTATCGACTTCCCAGGACCTTTGGTCTTGCGCATCGGCGGTCATGATGGCTTTTATATCGATCCGCTAAACGGCGAGCCATTAAGTCAGCGCATGTTAGAGCTTCTGGTTCGTGGTCATTTGGGCGATCATCATCGTTTATTGCCTGAGCACTTGAAGGTAGCTTCGGATGAGGTGACCAACAAACGCTTCTTGATTAGCATTAAGCAAGCCTGTTTGCTGGCGCACGAATTTGAGTTGGCGTTAAACTTTAATGAATGGTTATTAGCGCTGGCGCCCGATGACCCACAGCAACGGATGGAGCGTGGCTTTGTCTTGCAGCAGCTCGACTGCTTTAAAGGCGCTAGTGATGACTTTAGCTACTTTATTGACAATTGCCCTGAAGATCCAAACGCTGAGGTGTTAAAGATGCATATAAAGACGCTCGACGCGCAATTGACTACTTATCACTGATACTTACGCGCGACAAGGTTGTGGTAATTACAACTACCACGCTACATTGCTTATTCAGTGCTCTAAATCACTGAGATAGCCAATCAGGAACCCTAACATGACTGAGAACAGCATGACTCAAAAAATTATTAAGCTTGGTGCCATTGAAGTAGCGAATGACAAACCCTTCGTTTTATTTGGCGGCATGAACGTATTAGAATCGCGTGACATGGCGATGGCTGTGGCCGAACATTATGTTGAAGTGACGACTAAACTAGGCATTCCATACGTATTCAAGGCGTCATTCGATAAAGCTAATCGCTCGTCAATTAACTCATATCGTGGTCCGGGGCTTGATGAAGGCTTGAAAATTTTTGAAGAAATCAAAAAGACCTTCAACGTGCCAATTATTACTGATGTTCATGAACCGCACCAAGCAGCTCCTGTTGCTGAAGTGGTCGACATTATTCAGTTGCCGGCTTTTTTGTCTCGTCAAACTGATCTGGTTGAAGCGATGGCGCAAACTAATGCGGTAATTAACATTAAGAAAGCGCAATTTTTAGCGCCTGAAGAAATGCGTCATATCCTCAATAAGTGTAATGAAGCAGGCAATGACAACTTAATGTTATGTGAGCGTGGATCATCATTTGGTTACAATAACTTGGTCGTTGATATGCTTAGTTTTGGCATCATGAAAGACATGGGTTACCCGGTTATTTTTGATGTAACCCATTCATTGCAACGCCCTGGTGGCCGCAGTGATAGTGCGGGCGGTCGACGCGCTCAAGTTACTCAGCTTGGTTTAGCGGGTATCAGCCAAGCAATTGGTGGCTTATTTCTGGAAGCGCACCCCGATCCGAGCAAAGCAAAATGTGATGGTCCTTGTGCTTTACCATTAGCGATGTTGGAACCTTTCTTAGCCCAAATGAAAGCGGTCGATGATGTGGTAAAAAGCTTACCGATTTTAGATACTCAAGGTTAATCATTTCAACTCAAACAGCTGATATTTCAGTTGTTTGAGTTAACTTCCCCACCAATATTAGCTCGTCACCCCGTTCTATTTCTTAATTCGCCCGACTTTATGCACACTGCCACTAGACGTGCTTGAACTCAAAATGTCATAATTGGATTAGAAAACCTAATCAGTAATAATGTTAATTATGTCTAGAAGATTACCACCATTAAATGCACTAAAAGCTTTTGAAGCGGCGTCTCGTCATCTAAGTTTTACCCGAGCGGCCGAAGAATTATTTGTCACTCAAGCGGCGGTTAGTCATCAAATTAAATCATTAGAAGAAAACTTAGGCATCAAGTTATTCCGCCGCAAAAACCGTTCATTGTTATTAACCGAAGAAGGGCAAAGTTACTTCCTCGATATTAAAGACATCTTTTCAGCCTTGGTCGAAGCAACCGATAAAGTATTGTCTAGAACGGCAGTTGGCGCCTTAACGGTTTGCACTTCACCGAGCTTTGCCATTCAGTGGTTGGTGCCAAATTTAGCCAAATTTAGCGAACGCCACCCCGAGATTGATGTCCGCATTAAGGCGATTGATCTTGAGGAAGGTTTATTAACTGATGATGTCGATGTCGCCATTTATTATGGTCGTGGCAATTGGTCTGGCGTGCGTTGTGACAAGCTGCGCAATGAATACTTAATTCCTGTTTGCGCGCCTTCGTTGCTGGTAGGTAAGCGACCACTCAATTCATTGAGTGATTTACAGAACCACACCTTATTACATGATTCGAGCCGCAAGGATTGGAAAATATGGATGCGCGAGGTTGGTGTATCGCTTGATAATGTGCATCAGGGGCCGATTTTTAGTTTGTCATCGTTAGCCTTACAGGCGGCCGTTCATGGCCAAGGTGTTGCGTTAGGCTCTAATTTACTGGCGCGAGCTGAAGTGGAATCGGGGCGTTTGGTTTGTCCGTTCGATCAATTTCTATTGAGTAAAAATGCTTATTATATCGTGAGCAATGAAACCCCCAGTGAATTAGGAAAAATCGATGTCTTTAGGCAATGGATGTTAGCCTTATTTAAAGAGCAAGAATTATCAACGAGAATGCCAGCGGCATAGCTAGTGTCCATCCAGAAACCACGTTTTCGGTAGCGTCTCCAGAAACAGACAAGGATGCCTGTTTCTGGACGATAACTAGCTACATTAACCCAAAGAGAGAAACATGAATATTTATTGTCGGATATTACTCGGTTTTGTCGGTATTAATGGCGCGCTTGCCACTGCGCTTGCCGCAGCGGCTAGTCACAGTGCTGTGATGGTAGCCAACCCGTATTTAACACAGGTATTCGCTAAAGCTAGTGCCATGAATTTTTATCATTTGTTAGCGTTATTAGGGCTAGCGGCCTGGTATCAGTTAACGGGCGCTCGGCGTTGGTTGGTTAGTGCTGGTTTTTTTGCACTGGGTATCATTTTATTTTGTGGTCCCTTGTATCTATTTTCCTTTGGTGGCGCTAAGATCGCAGGCATTTTAACCCCCATTGGCGGGGCATGTTTTATTTTGGGCTGGTTAGCATTATTGCTCGCAGCCGTCTTAACTAACAAAGTAACTAGTAGAGAGAGTTAAATGGATAGCGGTTTATTACTTTATTGTCGTCGTGGCTTTGAAAAAGAATGTGCAGGCGAAATTCAGAAAATAGCCAGTGATCAAGAGGTTTACGGTTATTGTGTGGTTCAAGATAATTCTGGTTATGTGCATTTTGTTTGTCAGGAATTAGCACAAGCAGACAAGCTAGCGCAGCGAATTGCCTTTACTAAGTTAGTCTTTGCCCGACAGATGATTGTCTTGGTGGCTAAATTTCAGGATCTGCCAAGCGAAGATCGCATTAGTGTGATTGTCGAAGCGGCGAGCCAATTACCAGTTTGTGGCGATATTCGGGTTGAAACACCAGATACCAATGAAGCAAAAGAATTGTTAAGTTTTTGCCGTAAGTTTACTGTGCCTTTACGTGGCGCGCTGCGTAAACAAGGCTGCTTGCTTAAAAAAGAGCACCCGAAAAAGCCAGTTATCCACTTAATGATGCTCGATTCATCGCAAGGTTTGTTAGGTTATTCTTATCCTGATAATAACTCACCATTTTTTATGGGGATCCCGCGCTTAAGGTTCCCGGCGGCAGCGCCGAGTCGCTCGACCTTAAAACTTGAAGAAGCCATTTTATTGTTTGTGCCCAAAGATAAGCTCGAAGGTCGCTTAAGCTCAGGCATGAAGGGCGTTGATTTAGGCGCTTGTCCTGGCGGTTGGACGTACCAATTGGTTAGACGTGGTTTGTTTATCAGTGCGATAGACAATGGCCCGATGGCGCAATCGTTAATGGATACTGGCCAGGTAACGCATTTTATGGAAGACGGTTTTAAGTTTGTGCCGGAAAGAAATGTTGATTGGATGATTTGTGACATGGTTGAAAAGCCGATTAAAGTCGCCGATCTGATGTCTGATTGGTTAGTGAACGGCTGGTGTCGCGAAACAATTTTTAACCTAAAATTACCGATGAAAAAGCGCTTTGTTGAAGTTTATAAGTGTTTAGATCATATTGAAGCAAAATTACGTCGCGCTGGTTTGCGTTATGAGCTGCAATGTAAGCACTTATATCATGACCGTGAAGAAGTGACGGTATCGATTCACATCATCGGTTAGCCGATAAAAAACCGCTATCACAGCGGTTTTTTATTGCCAGCGTAAATCGTTCTACTACATGCTGATCGTGGTATTCACCGCGCCGGCATCTTGTCCCGGGGCAAACCAACGCGTCGAGACAGTTTTAGTCTGGGTCCAGAAAGCAATCGCTTGCTTGCCGTTAGGGCCCAAATCACCCAATTTAGAGCCGCGTGAGCCGGTAAAGCTAAAGTATGCTACTGGCACTGGAATAGGAATATTAACGCCTAATTGACCGGCATCCGCTTCATTTTCAAAACGCTGAGCGTAATATCCAGAGTTAGTAAATATTGAAGCACCATTGCCGTTCGGGTTGGCATTAATGATTTCGATAGCTTGTTCAAAGGAATCGGCTTCTAAAACTAACAGCGCTGGGCCAAAGATTTCTTGGGTATAAATATCCATCTCGGTGGTTACGCCACTAAACATGGTTGGACCGACAAAATTACCTTTTTCATAACCAGCCACCACACAATGGCGACCATCAACCATTAAATTAGCGCCTTGTTCAACCCCAGAATCAATTAGGTTAATGATCCGCTGTTTGGCTTGTGGCGTTATCACTGGGCCTAAGTCGGCGCTGCGATCTGTGCCTGGGCCAACCTTCATTTCATGGCTACGTTTGGCTATTTCGTCAATCCACTGACGGGTTTCACCGACTAAAATTACCACTGAGTTTGCCATGCAGCGTTGTCCTGCCGCGCCATAGGCAGCGCCAAGAATATTATTGATCGCCTGATCTTTATCGCTATCTGGCATGATAATACAATGGTTTTTAGCACCCATCATACACTGTGCGCGTTTATTGTGGGCACTGGCATTTTGGTAAATATGGGTGCCAACATTGGTCGAGCCAATAAATGATACGGCTTTAATTAACGGATGCTCACACAAACGGTTAGCCACTTCTGGACCACCATGCACGACATTTAAGACACCCGGTGGCACACCAGCCTCTAGCGCAAGTTCAGCCAATAATAAAGAGGCGGATGGATCTTGTTCCGAGGGTTTAAGCACGAACGTATTGCCTGTCGCGATAGCCAGCGGAAACATAAAACAAGGTAACATGACCGGAAAATTAAAGGCGGTAATGCCAGCGCCCACACCTAACGGCTTGTGCAAGGTATGCACGTCAACATGGCCAGCAACATTACTGGCCATTTCACCCAGCTGTAATGAAGTAATAGAGCAAGCATGTTCAACAACCTCTAAACCACGGGCAACTTCACCCTCGGCATCGGGCAGGGTTTTACCATGCTCTAAGGTAATTAATTCAGCGAGTTTATTGGTGTTTTCACGGATTAAAAATTGCAGCTTTAGCATGACCCGCATGCGCTGACCCAGCGGCACTTTTTTCCAAGACTCAAAGGCCTCATGCGCATTTTCAATTGCACTATCGACTTCGTCAAGGGTTGCAAAGGGGACCTGTGCCACAACTTCTTGTGTGGCGGGATTAACGACATCAATCCACTTGCCTGACGTGGACTCAACTTTTTGACCGTTGATGATCATTGGAATGCGGCGAACTGACATAATATATCCTTTTTTATTAGCGGACTAAGAGATCATCAATGCGTTAGCGTTGACGTTTACGTTAATCCTGAGCATCCACTGAGCATAATGCTTAGGCCATCGCTTGACAAGAGCAGTGAACGCAAGGCACCCTTGCATAAATGCAAGGCTACTCACGGTTAATTTAACCGCTAACATAGGACCATAAATTGATGAACTGGGATGATTTAAAAGTGTTTTTAGAAGTGGCCAGAACGGAGACCTTATCCTTAGCCGCTAAAAGATTAAAATTAGATTCATCAACAGTTTCAAGAAGAGTCCATAAACTAGAGTCGTTATTGGAGACACAATTATTTGACCGCGGTGCGGGCGGCCACACCTTAACCCGTGATGGTCATGAATTACTAAAGACAGCGATTGTGATTGAACAGAAGACCCAAAGCGCTCTTGAAATTTTGCAAGGAAGAAACCTGCAAGAGCAGGGCAATGTTAGGATCGGCACGACGGATGCTTTTGGCAGTTTTTTTATCGCGCCAAATTTAGCCGGTTTTTTCAACAGTCATCCTAATATCACCGTCGATTTATTGCCGTTACAGCGTTTTGTCAAATTAACTCAACATGAAGCTGATTTGGCGGTAACAATTGAAAAGCCTAAAAATAAGCTGTTAGTTGTATCAAAACTGTCGGATTACCGTTTGCGGATGTATGCCAGTAAACGCTATTTAGCAGCGCATGGTGATATTAGTAACCTAGCGCAATTGAGTCAGCATTCGTTGATTGGTTATGTTGATGATTTATTGTTTAGCGATCAACTGAGTTACTTAAATCATTACCTAAGTGATATTGAACCTGTTTTTAGAAGCACCAGTGTTATTTCGCAATTTAGCGCGGTTGAGCAGGGATTGGGACTGGCTATTTTACCTTGTTTTTTAGCCGATAAATCAGACCAATTAGTGCGGGTACTCGATCAAATCAATCTTACCCGCAGTTTTTGGATTGCAGCGCCCAGCGATCGAATGCGACTAGCCAGAGTTAGTCACCTGTGGCACTTCCTTAAGCAAACGGCTCAAGACTCACAAGATATCTTGATGGGTGCTTCATCGGTGGATAGTGCCTAATCGGTGGATAGTGCCGGGCGTAAAATACTTAGGCTTTTATATTAACGTGATTGCCCAAATTAGCGCTAGGCGAGCTAGGCATTACGCTTTGAGTACTCGCCGTTGATTCAAGTAATTGCAACGCCATTTTACCATTAGCTTCTTGCAAGTTTTTTGCAAGGGATGCCGTTAGTAATTGCTGACCACTGTTTGAGTTAGTTGCTGTAACACTAGACATAATAGGCCCTTTTATTAGTGATTGTTTGACTGCTCGGGATTGATCTCGTGAGCCAATATAATAATGACTATGATCCTAAACTAGCAAAATAGCGCCGATTAATAAAGGGCATTGTCCTATGCCATTGCCTGAACAGCATCGTTAATCAAGCGTTTAGCCTCGGCCAGTTGAATGTAAGTATTTATTTCTACGCTAAATTTTAGATTTATTCATATGCGGTATAATGGCGCAGTTAGGTGCTTATCCGCTGAGCGGCTAAGCACCTAACTGCAGGTATGACAAAAGAACAGCTAGCTTCTTACTTTGTTATGGTATTTCTTTAATAAGCCCAAGATATATTGCGGCGCGTGATTGCGTTTCCATACCCCAGCAGCGTATTTGTTGGCTTCACTCATGGTCGGGTAAAGGTGAATCGTGCCGAGGATTTTATTTAAGCCTAAATTGTATTTCATGGCCGTAACGTACTCGGTTAGCAACTCACTGGCGTTGTGACCAACAATAGTGACGCCGAGTATTTTATCTGTGGTGCCGGCCGTGATCACTTTAATCCAGCCTTTGGCTTGGTTGTCGGCAATTGCGCGGTCTAAATCATCAATACCATACCGAGTGACACAATAATCGATGCCTTGCTCTGCGGCCTCGGTTTCATTAAGACCTACTCGGGCCACTTCCGGATCGACAAAGGTCGCCCAAGGAATGACGCGATAATCCACAGCAAACTTTTTGAATTGACCAAATAAGGCGTTGACCGCGCTATACCACGCTTGATGTGCCGCGACATGGGTAAATTGATAAGGGCCAGTCACATCGCCTACGGCGTAAATATTAGGGTAATTGGTTTGCAGGTATTTATTGACCGCAATGGTTTTGTTTGGCCGTAAAGTAATGCCTAACTGCTCTAAGCCAAAACCAGCCGTATTAGCACTACGGCCGACGGCGATTAAAATGTGATCAAACTCGATCGCCACTTCTTGCTCTTGATGTTGACAAATAAGCCGCTGGCAGCCGTCAATCACCTCAACACGTAACGCTTGATGATTAGTTAGCACGTCGATGCCCTCATCAATAAATTGCTGCTTAATATACTCGCTAACCTCGGGATCTTCACGCGGCATGATCCGATCAAACAATTCAACTTGGCTGACTTGACTGCCTAATCGCGCAAAGGCTTGCGTTAGCTCGCTGCCAATCGGGCCACCGCCCAAAACAATCAATCGCTGCGGCAGCTCGGATAATTGCCACAAATTATCGGACGTCAGGTAATTGACTTGATCTAGCCCGCTGATAGGCGGCACAAAAGGTCTAGCGCCAGTGGCAATAATGATTTGAGCGGTCGTGAAAGGCTTGCCATCAATCTCGACTGTCCAAGGGTCGACAATGTGGGCGGTTGCTTGTTTAACATCAACGCCTAACTTGCTATAGCGCTCAACCGAGTCATGGGGTTCGATTGTTTTTATTACTTGGTGAACGCGGTCCATGATCTTGGCGAAATTAACTGTGGTTGTGGATTGTTCAAATCCTAATTGCTCAGATTTTTTTACTTCATGGGCAAATTTTGCCGCTTTAATTAAGGCTTTTGATGGCACGCAGCCAGTATTAAGGCAGTCGCCACCCATTTGATGCTTTTCAACGAGAGCAACTTTGGCATTAACAGCTGCGCCAATATAAGAGCTTACCAAGCCACCTGCGCCAGCACCGATAACAATAAGATTGTAGTCGAAAGACTTAGGTCGCTGATAAGGGCGATAAATACGATTAGCTTGCAGTTTATCGAGCAATCGCTTGGTCAGTAACGGCATGACGCCTAATAGTGCAAATGCTGCTAATAAAGGCGCAGAAATAAGGCCGCTGAGATCGTTTACTTGACCTAATTGGGTCCCGGCAAACACAAAAGCTAGCGTGCCAGGCAGCATGCCTAACTGGCTAACGATAAAATAACGCTTAACTGAAATTGAGGTGACGCCCATTACCAAATTGACGATAAAGAAGGGAAAAATTGGTACTAAGCGCAGGCCAAATAAATAAAAGTTACCTTCGTTATCGATGCCTTGGTTGATGGTGGTTAGTTGCTGTTTGAATTTTTGGTTTATTTTGTCGCGCAATAAATAGCGCGAACTTAAAAAAGCCAGGGTCGCGCCAAGCGTACTGGCAAAGGAGACTAACAACGTGCCATATACCAAACCAAATAATGCGCCAGCAATTAGAGTGAGGATCGCCGCGCCGGGCAACGAAGCACCGGTTATGATGACGTAGGCAACAAAGAAAGCAATAGTGGTCAACCAAGGTGACTTGGCTAAATGTTGTTCAAACTCACTTTGGTGGCTTTTTATGTAGTCGAGGTTGAGATACTGATCCCAGCCTAATAAAAAGAATAGCCCTATAATAAGCGCCAAGATCGTAATTAAGATGACTTTTGATTTATTCATATTTGTACTCGCAACTTTCATGGATAACTTATATAGACAGGCTAAGTGGTATAAAAAATTTCACTGTTGGCACTTTTTTATTTTCCCGTTTAATTAGCTGAAAATAAAGATATTTGGGTCTATTCCTATTTGTTTTCCTTCATAACTCACTATTCGGGCGACGAATCGTACAAAAATAAATCAACTATCTTTTTTAATAAGTTCAATCTGTTGTGCTAATCAGATCAAAAGTCGTCAATTGTGTCTTGACGTGTCTTCCTCATCCCCCTAAAATTGTTTAAAGTGGCAAGAAGTGTCACAAAGTGGATTTATTGGGATTATAACAAGGGAAACATAATGTTTCGTGGCACGACCGCTATTAACCTCGATGTAAAAGGACGCTTAACGATGCCAACTGTGTATCGCGAACTCGTGCGCTTGCAAGGCGAAGGTAAAATGGTCTGCACTATCGATATTAAACGTGCTTGCTTAATGTTGTATCCAGTAAACCAATGGCAACCAATAGAACAAAAATTGATGCTGTTGTCCGATTTTGAACCGCAAGAAGCGGCGATCAAGAGTTTAATTCTTGGTAATGCTAATGACTGCGAGATGGATAAAAATGGCCGGGTATTATTACCTGCTCCATTGAGACAACATGCTGACTTTGATAAAAAATTAATGTTGGTTGGTAAAGTAAATAAATTTGAATTATGGGATGAAACACAATGGTTGGCACAAACGCAAGAGCATTTAGCGTTAGTGAAATCGATTGATTTCAGCACATCAGTTCGCTTAAAGGATCTAGCACTTTAGATTATGACTCAACAATTTTCTCACGTTACCGTTTTACTCGATGAAGCGCTAGACGGACTAACGATAAAATCTGACGGCATCTATATTGACGCGACCTTTGGTCGTGGCGGTCATTCACGTAAGCTTTTATCTAAATTGGGCCCAGACGGTCGCCTGTTTGGTATCGATCGCGATCCAACCGCTATTGCGGTGGCCAAAGAGCTTGAGCTTGAAGACTCGCGTTTTCGTATTCTCGCCGGACCTTTCTCTAAGTTGGCAAGTTATGTCGAAGATCTTGGCTTACTAGGTCAAATTGACGGTGTCTTAATGGACTTGGGCGTTTCATCTCCTCAGCTCGATGACGCTGAGCGTGGCTTTAGCTTTATGCGTGACGGCCCGCTTGATATGCGGATGGATCCTACCTCTGGCCGTAGTGCGGCGCAGTGGCTGGCACAAGCTGAAGTCGATGAGATTGCGTATGTGATCAAAAACTTTGGCGAAGAAAACTGGGCGACCCATATTGCGCGCTCAATTGTCGCCGATCGTCAAGAAACGCCGTTTGAAACCACCAAACAACTCGCTGATTTTGTGGCGCGAGTGGTGCCGAAAAAAGATCGTAACAAGCATCCGGCCACCCGAACGTTTCAAGCAATCAGAATTTACATTAACAGTGAATTAGAAGAAATAGAGCAAGCTTTGTTGGCTTCGATCGATGTCTTAAAACCCGAGGGGCGACTGTCGGTTATCAGCTTCCATTCACTTGAAGATCGTATCGTTAAGCGCTTCATCAGAAAGCAATCGAAAGGCAAAGAAGTCCCTTTTGGCTTGCCAATGACCGAAGACGAGCTTAACAAAAGCAGAAACTTTAAAGCCGTCGGCAAAGCGATAAAACCATCGAAAGATGAAATAGACGTTAACCCACGTTCGCGCAGTTCAGTGCTGCGTTTAGCGCAGAAGCTTTAGTCGTTAATGACTGACGAGCGGCGAGTTAACTTACCCAAGGTCATTTTGGCCGATTTGTTAAGTCACCTATGGTTAGTCGTATTGATTTTGGTGGTGCTGGGCTCGGCCATTGCCGTTGTTTACAGCAGCCATCAAAATCGCTTGTATATTGGTCATTGGGAAGAATTACGCCAACAGCGTGATGAATTAAAACTTGAAGCACGACATTTATTGGTCGAAGAAATGGCCTTGGCCGAACATAGTCGAATTGAACGCATAGCAACGGAACAGCTACTAATGAAACGCCCATCAACAATAAAAGAAATAGCGGTGTCATTAAATTGAAAAAACACGCGAAAGTAAATAGTCAACCAGGCCTCATTTCATGGCGGCTGTACGTCATTGCCAGTTTAATTATTCTGGTTTTTGTTGGCATTGTTGCGCGCGTTAGTTTTTTACAGTTGATCGACTCTAAACATTTGCGCGAGCAAGGCGATATGCGCTCGTTGCGAACCACCATAAGCGAAGAGCATCGTGGCAATATTTTTGATCGCCATGGCAGTGCACTCGCGGTAAGCGTACCGGTTGAAATAGTGTGGGTTGATCCTAAAATCGTTCATAGCAATAATGGCCTGAGCGATATGCGCCGCTGGCAGGCCTTGTCAGACGTATTAGAACGACCATTAGCCGATGTCTTGGCGACCGTTAAAGATAAAAAACGTCGTTTTGCTTACCTCAAACGTCAAGTTTCACCGGCGCAAGCCAATTATATTAAACAATTAAAAATCCCTGGCGTTTACCTTAAACCTTCATCTCGGCGTTATTACCCGACCGGTGAGGTTGTTGCTCATGTGGTGGGTTATACCAACATTGACGATAAAGGCCAAGACGGCATCGAACGCAGTTTTGATGACTGGTTAACCGGGGCGCCAATTAAGCAAGAAGTGCGAAAATCTCGTGATGGCATGGTGGTCGAGCGACTCGATATCGTTGAAGAGGGCGAACACGCTAACGATATTGTGCTCAGTATTGATCAACGGATCCAAGCCATCGCTTACCGTGAACTTAAAATTGCGACTGAATATTACCGTGCTACTTCGGGTTCTGTGGTGGTACTTGACGTTAAAACCGGCGAAGTATTGGCGCTGGCTAATATGCCGTCATTTAATCCGAACAACCGCCGGACCATGGCACCGCATAAATTACGTAACCGTGCAATTGCCGATGCGTTTGAACCTGGTTCAACCATGAAACCGCTGGCCGTAATGACTGCGCTCGACTTTGGTAAGTTTAAGGTCGATTCGGTAATTGATACCTCACCAGGCTGGTACCGAATTGGCGGTAGTCGCATTAAAGACAGCCATAACTATGGCAAGATCGATGTCGCGACTGTGATTGCCAAATCATCGAATGTTGGGGTCAGCAAGCTTGCATTATCAGTGCCTAAGCAACAGTATTTGGGCGCATTTTCGGCGTTAGGTTTTGGCGCTCATACCAACATTAGCTTGCCAAGTGAAAGTCCCGGTTTATTGCCGCAGCGCCGCCGTTGGTCCGATTTTGAACTAGCGACCCTGTCATTTGGTTACGGCATGACGGTAACGCCACTGCAGCTGGCGCAAGCCTATTCAGTGATTGCAAATCAAGGTCAACTTAATCCCGTTTCAATCTTAAAACTTGAGCAACCACCGAGCTCAACGCAGGTTATTTCACCGCGCGTGGCCAATGCGGTATTAAATATGATGGAAGGGGTAACCCAAGAAGGCGGCACCGCATTAAAAGCTCGGATTGGTGGTTATCGGGTGGCCGGTAAAACCGGGACCGCCCAAAAAGCAGTTGCTGGCGGTTATGGCGATGAGTATTTAGTCTCATTTGCTGGCATTGCGCCAATTGATGATCCGCGCTTAGTGACGGTGGTGTTTATTAATGAACCCCAAGGTGACAAATATTACGGTGGCGATGTTGCCGCGCCAGTGTTCGCAAAAGTGACCACGGGTGCCTTGCAATTGCTTAATGTCGCGCCAAGTAAAACCGTTGAATTACCAATAGATATAGCCTCATCACCCTCACCATCAGGTAGTAATGGGGGCATAAAATGAGTCAGTCTAATCCAATGTTATTAAAAGATTTACTAAGCAAGTTATTGCCTACGGCCGAGTTGGCCAAACTTGAAACAATCACCATTAAAGGCATCAGTCTTGATAATCGAACGCTCGATAGCGATTGGTTATTTGTGGCAATAAATGGCAGCCAGTGTGATGGTCGCCGCTTTAGCGCAAACGCATTAAAGCAAGGCGCCGCGGCCGTTTTAAGTGAACTGGCCCCTGAGCAAGTGAGCTATGTTGAGCTGACTGCTGATGGCGCCATTGTGCACCTGAGTGATTTAGTCGCGCAATTATCGCAATTGGCTGGCGATTTTTACGGCCAACCAAGTCAGCACTTGACCTTAATTGGTGTCACCGGCACCAATGGCAAAACGACAGTCACTCAATTGATTGCGCAGTGGTTAGAATTACTTGGCCAACGTACTTATACCTTAGGCACGCTGGGCAATGGTTTTATTGAAGCACTTGAACCTAGCATCAATACCACGCTTAATGCGATTGATGTTCAGCGTCATTTAGCCCAGGCTGTTGCCGCGGGCGCAACTTATGCCGTGATGGAAGTATCGTCTCATGGGTTGGCCTTGCACCGAATCGCAGATTTAACCTTCGACGTTGCAGCGTTTACGAACTTAAGTCGTGACCATCTTGATTTTCATGGTGACATGGCAGGTTACGCGGCGGCCAAGCAACAGTTATTTAGTGCCAAGCATTGCTTGCAAGCGGTGCTCAATGGCCAAGATCCCGTTGCCCGGCAATGGTTAGATCAATGGGATAGCAAGGTTAAAGTCAGCTGCTTTAATCAGCGTCAGCCTGATGTTGAGCAATATCTGGTTGCGACAAACGTGAGTTATCATACTGGCGGGATTGACGCGACCATTGCCACCAATCAGCAGCAAGGCCAACTTAATAGTCAGTTACTGGGCGCGTTTAATTTAGAAAATATCTTAGCGGCGTTAAATATTTTAGTCAGTGCTGGTTTTGCGCTTGAGCAGTTGCTTGAGTTAGCGCCACAGTTATCGCCAGTTGCAGGGCGAATGGAAGCGTTCTCTGGGGCCGGTTTACCAACCGTGGTCGTGGATTATGCCCATACCAGTGATGCCTTAGTTAAAGCATTGCAAGCATTACGCGTGCATTGCGATAACGAGCTAGTCGTGATGTTTGGTTGTGGCGGCGATCGCGACCAAGGTAAGCGCCCGTTAATGGCTGCGGCTGCGGAACAGTATGCCGACAAGGTGATTTTTACTCAGGACAATAGTCGCAGTGAATCACCACAGTTCATTATTGAGCAGATGTTTGCTGGGATCAAAAACTCAGCCGTTATCGAGGTTGAACTCGAACGCACTAAGGCCGTTGAACTGGCGATCAGCAGCGCTGGTGCCAATGATATTGTATTATTAGCCGGTAAAGGTCACGAAGATTATCAGCTACTTGGCGATGAAACTGTTGATTATGATGAGCGAGTTTGGGCCCAGCAAGTACTGGCTCGACTGAGTAAGGAGTCAACAGATGATCGCTGTTAAGCTTTCGTACATAGTTGCCAAATTAGGATGGCGCCTAATTGGCCCAGATCGGATGATCGAGTCGGTTATCACTGACTCGCGGCAGGTAACAACGGGTGACTGTTTTGTTGCACTTTATGGTGAAACATTCGATGCTCATCAGTTTATCGGCCAAGTCATAAAGCAAGGCGCGAGCACAATAATTGTTAATGCGGAGCAAGATGTTGCAGCGAGTGATGTCTCGCAGCTTATCGTCACAGATACTCGGGTCGCGCTGGGTCAATTAGCCGCGCTTAACCGCCAGCTATGTGATGCTAAATTTATTGCGATCACGGGCAGTTGCGGTAAAACCACGGTTAAAGAAATGATCGCGGCAATTTTATCGAACCGCGGCCAGGTATTAGCCACCGCCGGTAATTTTAATAACGACATTGGGGTGCCGCTAACCTTATTGCGTTTAAGCCAAGATTGTGATTTTGGTGTGATAGAACTAGGCGCGAATCATGTGGGTGAAATCGATTATACCAGTGGCTTAGTGCAACCCGATGTTAGCCTTATTACCAATATTGGCGCGGCTCACCTAGAAGGTTTCGGTGGCATTGCTGGGGTGGTTAAAGCAAAAACAGAGATATTTAATCATTTAAGTGCTCAGGGCGAAGCGATATTTGACCAAGCAAGTGAGCATGCCAGTGCATGGCAGCAGCTTAATGCTAAACGTCAAATAACCACATTTACCACCGATGACAGTGCTGATGCCAGTACTAACACCGATAAGAGTGAAAATAGCAGTTTATATGCAACAGATTTGAGTTTTAATGCCGCCGGTAAAGCGCGCTTTACCTTAAACTCTCCGCTTGGTCAGCAATGGGTTGAGCTAGCGTTACCCGGTCAGCACAATGTCGGTAACGCGTTGGCCGCTGCGGCAGCATGTTTAGCGGTTGGCGCCAGCCTTAGCGACATCGCGTTGGGGCTAGAGTCGATGCAAGATGTAGCAGGGCGCTTAAATTTTAGTGAGCTATCGCCGTTAATGACCGTGATTGACGATACCTATAATGCCAACAGCAGTTCGATTGCCGCGGCGGTTAAGCTGCTAGGTCGACGTCAGGGTTATAAAATTCTGGTGTTAGCTGACATGGCTGAATTGGGCGATTACGCCGTCGAGTGCCATCAGCAACTGGGACCGATAATTGAACAACAACAAATAGATTTATTATTAACCATTGGCCAATTTAGCCAACATTATGCCAGCACATTTTCTGGCCAGCATTACCATTTTGAGGATAAGAACAGTTTGAACCTACATCTTGAGCAGCAGTTACACTCACACCAATCTACTAACACTACGGTGCTAGTTAAGGGTTCACGAAGTGCCAAAATGGAACAAGTGGTCGCGCAGATTAAAATAGCTTACTCAACGCAAGGGGAGCAGCGCCAATGCTAGTCTGGTTAGCCGAGTACTTAACCCAATACATTACCGGGTTTAACGTTTTTTCTTATTTAACGCTGCGCAGTATTTTGTCGGCGTTAACCGCACTTACTTTTTCGCTATGGATGGGGCCTAAATTAATCCGCTATCTGCAACAGATGCAAATTGGTCAAACCGTGCGTGATGATGGTCCACAATCTCATTTGAGTAAATCAGGTACCCCAACTATGGGCGGCTTGTTAATTTTAGGGGCTGTTATTCTCAGTACCTTGTTATGGGCAGATTTAAGTAACAGTTACGTCTGGGTGGTGCTATTTGTCATAACAGGCTTTGGTTTAATCGGCTTTGTTGATGATTATCGCAAGGTCGTGCGCAAAGACTCGAATGGTTTGATTGCCCGATGGAAATACTTTTGGCAATCGGCAATCGCCTTGGGCGTTGCTTTTTTCTTGTATTTTACCGCCAGCTCACCGAGTGAAACCGTCTTTATTGTACCGTTTTTCAAAGATGTGCTGCCTCAACTTGGTTTGCTCTATGTCGCGCTTGTTTACTTTACCTTAGTGGGTTCAAGCAACGCGGTTAACTTGACCGATGGCCTTGATGGTTTAGCCATTGTGCCGACGTTAATGGTGGCCGCAGCATTTGGTTTGGTTGCTTATTTGACCGGTAACGTCAACTTTTCACATTACCTTCATTTGCCGCATTTACCATTAGCCAGTGAGCTAACGGTCTTTTGTTTGGCAATATTCGGCGCTGGCTTAGGCTTTTTATGGTTTAACACTTACCCAGCGCAAATCTTTATGGGCGATGTTGGCTCACTAGCCTTGGGTGCCGCTTTAGGTATTGTTGCTGTCTTGGTTCGTCAAGAAGTGTTGTTGGTTATTATGGGTGGGGTATTCGTGATGGAAACCGTGTCGGTTATTTTACAAGTCGGCAGCTATAAACTGCGCGGCCAACGAATATTTAGAATGGCGCCAATTCACCATCATTACGAGTTAAAAGGCTGGCCTGAACCACGGGTAATTGTCCGTTTTTGGATTATCTCTTTGGTCTTGGTTTTGGTCGGTTTAGCGACCTTGAAAATTCGTTAAAACCGTTAGTAAAAAATGAATAAAAGCACTTACTATAACTGCTTATTATAAGTGCTTGCTAGTAAGTCATTAGATAAAGTTAAAGGTTAGATAAGCATGATAATAAACGCACAACAGATCACCAACGTTGCTGTCATTGGGTTAGGACTCACTGGGCAGTCGTGCGTGCGTTTTTTATTGCAGCAAGGCATAACGCCAACGCTATATGATACCCGACCTAACTTAGACTTAGCCCCGATCACCGAGCAATTTGGTGCGTTAAATGTCACGCTTGGACCGCTCGATAACAGCCGTTTTGAGCAGTACCAAATGGTGCTTGTTAGTCCTGGCATTGCAATAAGCCACCCGTCGATAGCCGCTGCTAAAAAAGCCGGCTGTTTGATTTGGGGCGATATTGAATTGTTCGCTCATTTTGTTAAGGCACCAGTGATTGCGATTACTGGTTCGAACGGCAAAACCACGGTCACTAGTTTGCTCGGCGAAATGGCAATTAACGCCGGCATAAAAACCGCCGTTGGCGGTAACATTGGTGTGCCAGTGCTAGATTTAGTGGCGGATCAATCGATTGAGCTGTTTATTTTAGAACTATCAAGCTTTCAGCTCGAGACAACTAGCGACTTAGCATTAGTGGCGGCGACGATCTTAAATGTTAGCGATGATCACCTTGATCGTTACGACGGCTTTGCCCAGTACGCTCAAGCCAAGCAACAGATCTATTTACGCAGTGAAACTGCAGTCGTTAACCGTCAAGATCCTTTGACCGTGCCAAGCACTAACATTGCGCAAATCAGCTTTGGGCTCGATGCACCTGCCGCCGGCCACTATGGCCTTAAAGATGGCGGGCTTTATCACGGTGATAGGTTACTAATCGCGACTACAGAAATTGCGATGATTGGCCGTCATAACTATCTGAATGCTTTGGCGGCTTTGGCGTTAGGCTCGCAAGCGGGCATCGCATTGCCAGCGATGCTCGACACCTTAACGACCTTTGGTGGCTTGGAACATCGCTGCCAACAGATTTCGAGTAAAGGCCAAGTGCGTTGGTTAAATGATTCAAAGGCGACCAATGTTGGCGCTACGCTTGCTGCACTGGAAGGTTTAGCCGATCATCAGGGGCAATTGATCGTGATTGCTGGTGGCGATGCTAAAGGTGCCGATTTGTCACCGCTCAAGCAACCCTTTGCCCAATATGTTGATCAGCTTTTTGTGATTGGTGTTGATAAACAGCCACTATGCGACATTTACCCGCAAGCGATTTGTTGTGATGATTTAACGGCGGCGGTCGCTGGCGCGGCTAAAATATGCCAAGCCGGTGACATTGTGTTGCTGTCACCAGCCTGCTCTAGTCTTGATATGTTTCGCAACTATATTGAACGTGGTTTGTGCTTCGTCGCCGCCGTGGAAGCATTATGACGACGCGGCCAATAAATTTATTCCCAGCGTCGGTTACGGCGGTGTGGCAAGAGATCATTGGTTTGGGCAAGCCCAAACCCAAACATAGCTTACTCTATGATCGTTTTTTGTTTAGCTTAATCGCCACCCTATTACTGATAGGTTTTGTGATTGTTGCATCGGCCTCGATGCCTGAAGGGCAGCGCTTAACGGGCGACCCTTTTCACTTTATTAAACGCCATATCTTTTACATTGCGGGCTGTATTGTGATTTTAGCGGTTGGCTTGCAAGCGTCGATGGCGCAGTGGCAAAAATACAGTGGTGCAATCTTAATTTGCGCGTTGCTGGCATTAGTGCTGGTGATGTTCGTCGGTAAAACGGTTAACGGTAGTACCCGCTGGTTATCGATTGGGCCAATTAACATTCAAGTGTCTGAATTGGCTAAATTGGCCTTTTTTAGTTACCTAGCGGCTTATATTGTACGTCGCCATAGCGAAGTGATTGAACAGGCTAAAGGCTTTTATAAACCGCTGGCGGTATTTTTAGTGTTAGCAGGGTTAATCTTGCGCCAACCAGATTTAGGGACCGTAGTTGTGATGTTTGTGACCACGGTGGGCATGCTGTTTTTGGCTGGGGCTAAACTGCGAGACTTTTTTGCCTTAATTTTCGGCGGCGTAGTGCTGGTGATTGGTTTGATTATGGTGTCGCCGTATCGTATGAAGCGAGTGACCTCGTTTTTAGATCCGTGGCAAGATCCCTTTGGCGATGGTTACCAGCTGACACAATCATTAATGGCCTTTGGTCGTGGTGATTGGTTAGGCCAAGGCTTGGGCAACTCAATTCAAAAACTTGAATATTTGCCAGAGGCTCATACCGATTTTATATTTGCGATTTGGGCCGAAGAGATGGGGCTGATTGGGGTTGCTGTATTGCTGTTATTGCAATTGATGTTAGCGCTAAGAGCATTATGGATTGGTAAAAATTCTCTCGCGATTGGCCACAGTTATGGTGGTTACTTAGCGCTGGGCATTGGTATTTGGATTAGTTTTCAAACGGCGGTTAATACCGGCGCAGCCAGCGGCATGTTACCAACTAAGGGTTTAACACTGCCATTAATTAGTTATGGCGGCAGTAGCCTGTGGGTAATGATGTTAGCCATGGTTGCATTATTACGAATTGACCATGAGAGTCGATTAAGCCAAATTCAAGCAACAAAAAGAGGCAGTTGTTAATGTCACAAAAACGTATTTTAGTGATGGCTGGTGGTACTGGTGGACATGTGTTTCCGGGCCTAGCCGTTGCTGACTTATTGCAAACACATGGTTGGCAAGTGCATTGGTTAGGCACGTCACAACGGATGGAGGCGCAATTAGTGCCTCAGCATGGTTTTGATATTTCATTTATCGACGTGCAAGGCGTGCGTGGCAATGGTTTGTTACGCCTGCTAAAGGCACCGTTTAAATTAGCCAAGGCCGTAATGCAAGCACGGCAAGTGATTAAGCAATTTAAGCCCGATGTCGTGTTAGGCATGGGTGGATTTGCCAGTGGTCCCGGTGGGCTTGCTGCTCGCTTAATGGGCGTGCCGCTGGTATTGCACGAACAAAATGCGGTCGCTGGGGTGACCAACCGCATTTTAGCCAAATTTGCGACCAAGGTAATGGTCGCATTTGAGTCGGCTTTACCGGGCGTGACCAAGCAAGTGGTCGGCAACCCGGTACGAGCCGATATATTAGCGCTGGCCGCCGCAGAGCAGCCACAGCAATCAAGTGAGCAGCCGTTACATTTACTGGTCGTTGGGGGCAGTTTAGGCGCGCAAGTATTAAATCAAACGTTACCGCAGATGTTGCCATTATTAGGCAATCAGCGCGCGATTGAAATTAAACATCAGGTTGGTAAAGGCAACAGTGCAGCGGTCATTAGTGCGTACCAGCAAGAGAGCGGGGTTCAAATCAGTGATTTTATTGATGACATGGCCGCGGCCTATGCCTGGGCCGATTTAGTGGTATGCCGGGCAGGTGCATTAACGGTCTCTGAAATTGCGGTACTTGGTTTGCCAGCGATTTTTGTACCATTACCTTATGCGGTTGATGATCATCAAACCAAGAATGCTCAGCAGTTGGCTGAATTAGGCGCGGCGAAAATTTTGGCGCAATCGGCCATGACACCACAGGTACTGGCGAGCTTAGTTGATCAATTGAATCAACCCGCTAGATTAAAAGAAATGGCACAAGCGGCTCATAGCCTAGGTGCAAATGATGCTTGCCAGCAAGTGGCCGTAATTTGTGCAACGTTAGCGGGCGCGAGCAGCAACGAACTAAATAACTTACTAGCAACAGAAGTGAAATAAATGACTAAAGTAATAGGCGATAAAGCAACTCCATTGCACAACAGCATTCCTGAAATGCGCCGGGTTAAGCGGATCCATTTCGTTGGGATTGGCGGGGCTGGTATGGGCGGTATCGCTGAAGTACTTGCCAACCAAGGTTACGAGATAAGCGGTTCAGACATCGCGACTAATCGGGTGACCCAGCGCTTGGCTGCACTGAATGCGACTATTTATATTGGTCATGCTGCGAGCCAAGTTGAGGGTGCTAGCGTGGTCGTGGTATCAACGGCTATCGATCCGGCTAATCCTGAACTGGTTGCAGCTAATGAATTGCGGATCCCAGTGGTTCAACGCGCTGAAATGTTGGCCGAATTAATGCGTTTTCGTCATGGTGTTGCCGTTGCTGGTACCCATGGTAAAACGACCACAACCAGTTTAATTGCCAGTGTCTTTGGCCAAGCTGAGCTTGACCCGACTTATGTGATTGGCGGTTTGCTTAATAGCTCAGGCACCAATGCTAAATTAGGGTCGAGTCGTTATTTAATCGCTGAAGCCGACGAAAGTGATGCCTCATTTTTACACTTGCAGCCAATGGTTTCGGTAGTAACAAATATCGAAGCGGATCACATGGATACCTACCAAGGTGATTTTAGCCGCTTAGAAGATACCTTCATTGAGTTTATGCACAACCTGCCTTTTTATGGCTTGGCAGTGGTCTGTCTTGATTGCCCCGTTATTCGTAGTTTGTTACCACGCATTTCACGTCAAATGACCACCTATGGTTTTTGTGATGATGCCGATGTCCGCGCGAGCGACTTTGTGCAAACCGGCAATAGCTGCCAATTTGTGGTTCATCGTGACGGGGTAGCACCGTTGCAAGTTAAGCTTAATTTGCCGGGGCGTCATAACGCGCTTAATGCGTTGGCCGCTATTGCTGTTTCAATGGACAGTGGCATTAGCGATAGTGATATTGTCGCGGCATTTAGTCAATTTGAAGGCATTGGTCGTCGCTTTGAGCAACTTGGCGAGTTTGATACTGGTTGCGGACAGGTGATGTTAATTGATGATTATGGCCACCACCCGACCGAAGTATTAGCAACCATTAAGGCTGCCCGAGCAGGTTGGCCAGATAAGCGTTTAACTATGGTATACCAGCCACATCGTTATACCCGAACCCGCGATCTGTACGAAGACTTTGTTGAGGTATTATCGCAAGTTGATGGGCTAATTTTATTGGAAGTTTATAGCGCTGGTGAAGAGCCAATTGCCGGGGCCGATAGCCGGGCATTATGTCGCAGTATCCGCGCGCGCGGTAATTTCGAGCCAGTGTATGTCGCCAGCCCAGAGCTGTTGCCACCACGGTTAGCTCAATTTATGCAAGACGGTGATTTACTGCTGACTCAAGGCGCCGGTAACATTGGCGTTGTGGCGAAAAATCTGGCGGCGATGGCCTTAAGCATCGAACAGATGACACAAACAGGAGCTGCTGATGAATAATTTTGGCAAAGTAGCAGTGATGTTTGGTGGCACCAGTGCCGAACGTGAGGTTTCGCTTAATTCAGGCCAAGCGGTACTTAACGCCTTGGTTGGCGCAGGTGTTGATGCCCATGCGTTTGACCCGAAGGAGCGAGCCTTATCGCAATTGGTTAGTGAGAATTTTTCACGGGTCTTTATCGTATTGCACGGACGTGGTGGCGAAGATGGCACCATGCAAGGGGCGCTAGAGTTACTTGGTATGCCTTATACCGGTTCTGGCGTGCTGGGCGCGGCATTAGCGATGGATAAGATTAAAACCAAGCAAATTTGGCAGGCAATGGGTTTGCCAACGGCTAAATATCACGTGGTCAAAGCGCAGCATAGCGCGCAACTTGATTACGCGAAAATGTTATCCGAGCTCAACGGCATGGCCATGGTCAAGCCGTCGCATGAAGGGTCAAGCATAGGCATGGCTAAAGTGACCAATGCCGCGCAATTAGAGCAAGCGATAACGAATGCGTTTGAATTTGACAGCGAAGTATTAATTGAGCAATGGATAACCGGCAGTGAATACACCGTCGCGGTATTAGACCAACAAGCGTTACCAGCGATTAGCATGACTACCCCGAATGATTTTTATGATTATGAGGCAAAGTACCAAACGAATACCACCGAGTATCTCTGTCCTTGTGGATTGGATGATGCTGAGGAGCAAAAGTTAGGTCAATTAGCCTTTGAAGCATTTAATGCGGTTAATGCCAAAGGTTGGGGCCGGGTTGATTTTATGCGTGACGAGCAAGGAAACTGGTATTTATTAGAGGTAAATACAGTGCCCGGCATGACCGAGAAAAGTTTAGTGCCTAAGGCTGCAGCACAAGCGGGCATTAGTTTTGAGCAGTTAGTGCTCAACATTTTAGCCCAGAGTAAAGTGTAGCAATATGGTTAAAGCTAAACTGACACGAATAAAAGGCCGAGTCCACCAAGCCGATCATGGTTTTTGGGCGGGCGTGATCTTTTTCTTGTTGGTATTGGCAGGCATTAGTTATTTGGCGAATCAAATGTATGGGCATTTGATGAGCACTCGGCAAATGCCACTGTCGTCGTTGACTTTAAGTGGTGAGCGACAATATAGCCGGGATCAGGAAGTGCAGCAGGTATTAGCAACACTGAGCAACCAAGAGAGCTTTTTCTCGCTCAATGTTGATCAGGTTAAAACCTTGGTTGAACAGATCCCGTGGATAGCGAAAGCATCAGTACGGCGTCAGTGGCCCAATGGCTTACAAATACATGTGGTTGATCAAGTACCAGTAGCGTACTGGAATGATCGGTCATTGCTTAATATTAAAGGTGAAATATTCACTGCAGATCAAGCGCGGCTTAAGCTTACCTTGCCGCGCTTTTACGGCTCAGATGAAGAAGCCGCGACGGTACTAGCTGGTTATCGAGCGCTTTATCCGTTGCTTAGCAGTGAAGGGATTTCATTACGTACCATCACTTTGTCACCACGTCAGTCGTGGCAAGTAACAATTAATAACGATCTTAACTTAGTGTTAGGACGCGTTAACACGGTGATCCGCAATGTGCGGGTTGAGCGTTTTTTAAAAGTATATAAACACATGATCAACAAGAAGCGGTTAATCAATTATGTCGATTTAAGATACGACACAGGGTTTGCTGTTAATTGGAAAGTCGTTCCAGGAGAAAAGGCGAATAATGAGCAAGGCTAACGAAAGAGATTTAATTGTTGGACTCGATATCGGTACCTCGAAGGTCGCTGTAATTATTGGCGAAATACTCGATGATGGCGGTTTAAGCATTGTTGGTCTTGGCTCACAGCCATCACGCGGCATGGAAAAAGCCGGGGTTAACGATCTCGACTCAGTGGTTAAATCGGTGCAACGCGCACTCGATGAGGCCGAGTTAATGGCTGACTGTCAGGTGACCTCGGTTAACTTGAGCATCTCTGGCAAACATATTTCTTGTCAGAATGAAAAAGGCATGGTGTCGATTAACGATGAAGAAGTAACGCAATACGATGTTGATAGCGTTATTCATACGGCGCGCTCAGTCAAAATATCAGACGAGCGACGGATCTTGCATGTGATGCCACAAGAATATGCCATTGATGTGCAAGAGGGCATCAAGTCGCCGATTGGCATGTCAGGCATGCGTATGGAAGCCAAGGTTCATATGGTGACTTGTGCAAGTGATATGGCCAAGAATATTGAAAAGTGTGTTGAGCGTTGCGGACTTAAAGTTGATGAGCTGGTGTTTTCAGCGATTGCATCCAGCTATAGCGTATTAACCGATGACGAAAAAGATCTAGGTGTGTGTTTAGTCGACATGGGCGGCGGCACGATGGATCTGGCGGTTTATACCAATGGCTCATTACGTCATTGCGCAGTGATTCCGGTGGCGGGATCGCAAGTGACTAATGACATCGCCAAAATTTTTAGAACGCCATTAACACACGCTGAAGCGATAAAAACCCAACATGCCTGTGCGTTAAGCCAGTTGGTTGGTCAAGAAGATAATATCGAGGTGCCATCGGTGGGTGGTCGGCCAATGCGTACGATGTCACGCCATACCCTTGCCGAAGTGGTTGAGCCTCGATATCAAGAATTATATGAGTTAGTGCTAACAGAACTCAAAAATGCTGGTTATGAAGATCAAATTTCCGCTGGCATTGTGATTACGGGCGGCACCTCAAAAATTGAAGGAGCGGTTGAATTTGCCGAAGCATGTTTTGGCATGCCGGTACGATTAGCCACCCCGATGCCAGTAAAAGGCTTAAATGATTATATTCAAGACCCAAGTTATGCAACGGGTGTTGGTTTATTAAAATTCGGCAGTATAATGCGCGTCAAAGCGCGGGAAGACGGTGCCCAACAAAAAGGCATCGGATTTTTCAGCCGTATTCAAAGTTGGATTAAAGGTGAGCTCTAACTTACATCATACCTAGTGAGTTAGTGTTCAGAATAAAGCGAAATGGAGAGTAAAAATGTTTGAATTAATGCCAGATCATAGTGAAGAAGCAGTAATTAAAGTAATTGGTGTTGGTGGCGGTGGCGGTAACGCGATTGAGCACATGGTGTCACGTTCGATTGAAGGCGTGGAATTTGTGGTCGCTAATACCGACTCGCAAGCGCTACGTAATTCATCGGCCGAAACAACGATTCAAATCGGTAAGCTTACCACCAAAGGACTTGGCGCCGGTGCTAACCCTCAAGTTGGTCGTGAAGCGGCGATTGAAGATAAAGAAATTATTAAAGAAGCACTTAATGGTGCTGACATGGTATTTATTGCGGCAGGCATGGGCGGAGGTACTGGTACCGGTGCTGCGCCAATCGTTGCCGAAATAGCCAAAGAAATGGGCATCTTGACTGTTGCGGTAGTGACTAAGCCATTTAGCTTTGAAGGCAAAAAACGTCTTAACTACGCAGAGCAAGGCATTACGATGCTTGAAGAGCATGTTGATTCGTTGATTACGATTCCAAATGACAAGTTACTAAAAGTCTTAGGCAAAGGCACTGGTTTGCTAAAAGCGTTCGAAGAAGCCAATGATGTCTTGTTAGGCGCAGTTCAAGGTATTGCAGAATTGATTACCCGTCCGGGTCTAATCAATGTCGATTTCGCCGATGTTAAAACAGTAATGGCAGAAATGGGTACAGCGATGATGGGAACTGGCGTTGCCGTTGGTGAAGACCGTGCTGAAGAAGCCGCAGAATTGGCGATTTCGAGCCCGTTACTTGAAGATGTCGACTTGGCTGGTGCGCGTGGTATTTTAGTTAACATTACCGCTGGCATGGATATTAGCATTGATGAATTTGAAACTGTCGGTAACGCGGTTAAAGATTTCGCTTCTGAAAATGCCACAGTAGTTGTTGGCGCGGTTATTGATCCTGAAATGACTGAAGAGCTGCGTGTTACTGTTGTAGCAACTGGCATCGGCGGTGAAGTGCAGCCTGACATTAAGTTAGTTAAACCTGAAGAGGTCAAAGTGTCGGCTCCAGTTCATCACGAACCGGCGATTAGTGACGAGCCTATGGCGGCGGCAGCTAATGGTCAGTCTGCAACGGGTACTAATGGTGGCTTAGACTACTTAGACATTCCGGCATTTTTACGTAAACAAGCTGATTAATAGCTAACACAATAATTAATTATCCGTATTTAGGTTAACTAAAATACGTGGTAGGTAATATTGAGTTTTGTCGGCTGGATCACTGTCTATTTATGCGTCAATTTGGACATGGATCTATTAGGCAGCGGGGTTATATGGTATGATCTCCGGCTGAAAATTGAAGCGAACGAACATAAGGTTGCTAATGTTATGATTAAGCAAAGAACTTTACGTAAAGAAATCAGCATGGTGGGCATAGGCTTGCACTCTGGTAAAAAAGTTAATATGACTTTTTTACCAGCGCCAGTTAACACGGGCATTATTTATCGCCGCGTTGACTTGACGCCTAGCGTTGATATTCCTGCCGATGCTAAGTTGGTGCGTGAAACAACTCTTTGTACATGCTTGATCGACGATCAGGGCAATAAAATCTCAACCGTAGAGCATATCTCTGCAGCGTTGGCCGGTTTTGGCATTGATAATGCCATTATCGAAGTTGATGCACCTGAGATCCCGATCATGGACGGCAGTGCTAGTCCATTTGTATTCTTATTGCAATCTGCTGGTGTGCAAGAGCAAAACTCTCCAAAGCGCTTTATTCGGATTAAGAATAAAATCCGAATTGAAGATGGTGACAAGTGGGCGGAATTTGTCCCTTATAATGGCTTTAAAGTCGATTACGCCATCGATTTTGCGCACCCAGAAATCATGAATACTAAGCAACACTTTACGATGGATTTCTCAAATTCATCGTTCGTTCATGAAATATCACGTGCCCGTACCTTTGGTTTTATGCGTGACATTGAATTATTACGGGCCAATAATCTTGCCTTAGGTGGCAGCATGGAAAATGCCGTTGTACTTGACGAATATCGTATTTTGAACCCAGATGGTTTACGCGTTGAAAACGAATTCGTTAAGCACAAGGTGCTTGACGCGCTAGGTGATTTATATCTAGCCGGTCATGGTATTATTGGCGAGTTTAGAGCCTATAAAGCCGGGCATGCGATCAACAACATGCTAGTTCGAGAGTTACTTGCTCAAACATCGGCCTATGAAATTATCACCTTTGAAGGTGAAGCTAAGTCACCAATTTGTTATGGTGAATTAGCACTGGCGTAATTAACCCAAGGTTGATGATTCGCTTGTTATTTACGCCTGGCTAATTTAGCCAGGCGTAATAGTTTCTCAGCCAGTTCAGGAGGTGCATGCTCGGCTAATGCTGTTAAATGTTCCGCTGTTTGCGGTGATATTTTACGTTGATTTGGTATGGGCGGCTGCTCGACAATAAACAATTGCGGATTGACCTTAATTTCGATACTGATTAAGGCTGATGACACCTGATCTCGTAATTGATTTAATAAATTAATGCGCATCGATTGTAACCTAGTGAGCCACGCTCCAGAGGCGACCTCCAGGACTAAAATACCCCGTCGTAAGTTAGCAACGCGGCAGTAATCTTCGCTGCCAGGCAGTAACTCTTGGGTTAAGATCTGATTGATAACTTGTAATTGGTGCGCTTTTTGTTGTATTTTTGCTAGCTTGTTAGGGCCTTGGTTGAGCAAGTCACTTAACGAATTGGGTACGTGTCGCGGATTCATAAAGCGCCTGACCATCTTTGATAGAGAATAATTAAATGAGTTTAACAACTAACAGTAACGGTGACAAAGTAAAACACAAGATCACCCTTACTGGCCGGCGACTATTGAGCTTGGCTGCGTTGCAAGGGCTGTTATTAGGCGCATGCGGCTTCTTAACTTACCATTTTGCGGTCGTGCCGACCCAATTGGCCAATTCCATCGCCGCCAAATCTTTTGTGATGGCTAAGCAGCAGCAACAAGTTGAGACAATCGCGGGTCAAGCACGCAGCCAAATGTCGGTGTTAGCTCAGCGGATGGGTATTTTAACCGCTCGGATGAACCGAATCGACGCATTAGGCCAGCGTTTAGCAACAACGGCAAAATTTGATGAGTTTGATTTTTCGGCGATCCCTAGTGTTGGCGGGCCCGAACAATATAGCGCGATGCCTGACAATTCAGAGTTTACAGCCTTGTTTAACCAGATGGATCAGCTCTTAGTTCACCTCGATGATCAACAGCAGCAGCTGTCGGTACTTGAAACTGTGATGTTAAGTCACCATATAGAAGAAGACAGTCGCATTACTGGGCGTCCGGTCCAAAAAGGCTGGTTGTCTTCTTATTATGGTATGCGAAGCGATCCGTTCACCGGACGAAGCTCGATGCACAAGGGTGTTGATTTTGCTAGTAAGGAAGGTTCCGCCGTTATTGCAACGGGCGCAGGCGTGGTTAGTTGGGCCAGTAAGCGTGCAGGTTACGGTTTACTGGTTGAAATAGATCACGGCGCTGGCTTGAAAACCCGTTACGGTCACTCTAAGCAACTATTAGTTAAAGTGGGTGATGTGGTGACTAAAGGTGAGGAAATTGCGTTAGTAGGCAATACAGGGCGCTCTACCGGTCCACATGTTCACTATGAAGTGTTAAAACGAGATCAGACGATTGATCCCCGTAAGTATATTTATCGCTAATAACAAATGCAGAGTTAATTTATTGAAAGATAGTGATTAAGGCTATCAAATCGAGATTAAATCTATAATAATGAGCGTCGAATATATTCATTATAACCGCAGGATGCTGCACAGATTAAATGGCCAATTAGATGTTTACAAAGATCTTCACTTCAATATTTGGTAGTAAGAACGATCGTACTATCAAACAAATGCGTAAAGTTGTCGCATTAGTTAATCAATTAGAGCAAGAAATAGAAGCACTTTCGGATGACGAACTAAAACAAAAATCGGTCTATTTCAGGGAGCAGCTAGACGCTGGTCAAAGCTTAGATGACATTCTGCCGGAAGCATTCGCTGTGGTACGCGAAGCGAGCAAGCGGGTGTTCGAAATGCGTCACTTTGATGTTCAAATTATCGGTGGCATTGTATTACAATCTGGACGCATTGCAGAAATGCGGACCGGTGAAGGTAAAACCTTAACCGCGACTTTACCAGCTTATCTTAATGGTATCAGTGGTAAAGGCGTGCACGTCATTACCGTTAATGACTACCTAGCAGCCCGTGATGCCGAATGGAATCGCCCGTTGTTTGAATTCTTAGGCATGACGGTTGGTGTTGCTGTATCTGGTTTATCACACGAGCAAAAGAAAGCGGCTTATGATTGTGATGTCACTTACGGGACCAATAATGAATTTGGTTTCGATTATTTACGCGACAACATGGCTTTCTCACCGCAAGAGCGGGTTCAGCGTCCATTGCATTATGCGATTATCGATGAAGTAGATTCAATCTTAATTGATGAAGCGCGCACGCCATTAATTATTTCTGGTGCGGCCGAAGACAGTTCAGAATTATACCGCCAAATCGACAAAATTATTCCGCTGTTAAACAAGCAAGAAGAAGAAGATACGGAAGACTTTACCGGTAGTGAGCACTACACGGTCGATGAAAAAGGCAAGCAGGTTCATTTAACTGAAACTGGTCAAATTTATGTTGAGCAAGTCTTGCAAGAACGCGAGTTGCTTGATCAGATGGACTCGTTATTCTCAGCCACCAACATCAGCCTGTTGCACCATGTTAACGCCGCATTGCGCGCGCATGTGTTGTTTGAACGCGATGTTGATTATATTGTTAACAACGGTGAAATCGTTATTGTTGATGAGCATACTGGGCGTACTATGCCTGGGCGTCGTTGGTCTGAAGGTTTACATCAGGCGATTGAAGCGCGTGAAGGGGTTAACATTCAAAATGAGAACCAGACGCTAGCTTCGATTACTTTCCAAAACTATTTCCGTTTATACGACAAACTATCAGGTATGACCGGTACCGCTGATACTGAAGCGTTCGAATTCCAGTCGATTTACGGCTTAGACACCGTAGTATTACCGACCAATAAAGAAATGCTCAGAAATGACATGGCCGATTTAATCTATTTATCGACTGCTGAAAAGTATCAGGCGATTATTGCTGATATTAAAGAGTGTCAGGAACGTGGCCAGCCATCATTGGTAGGCACCATTTCGATTGAATCATCAGAGTACCTTTCAAACTTACTGACTCAAGAAAAAATCAAGCACCAGGTGCTTAATGCTAAGTTTCATGAAAAAGAAGCGGACATTATTGCCAATGCTGGTGTTGCTGGCACAGTGACCATTGCAACAAACATGGCTGGTCGTGGTACCGATATTGTATTGGGTGGCAACTGGCAAGCTCAGATTGATAAGTTAGACAATCCAACTGAGCAACAAATCGAGCAGATTAAGCATGACTGGAAAATAGAGCATGACAAAGTGCTGGCCGCTGGTGGTTTATATATTTTAGGCACCGAACGCCATGAATCACGCCGGATTGATAACCAGTTGCGTGGTCGTGCAGGCCGTCAGGGTGATGCAGGTGCATCACGTTTCTATTTGTCGATGGAAGATAGTCTGATGCGAATTTTTGCCTCAGAACGTATGACCGGCATGATGAAAAAGCTTGGCATGGAAGAAGGCGAAGCGATTGAGCATCCGTGGGTTAATCGCGCGATTGAAAACGCTCAGCGCAAAGTAGAAGGTCGTAACTTCGATATTCGTAAGCAATTACTTGAATATGATGATGTCGCCAATGATCAACGTAAAGTTATTTACGAACAGCGTAATGACCTAATGGAAACGGATGATATTTCAGACACGATCAGTCATATTCGTACTGATGTTGTTGATAATATGATTAGCCAATACATTCCTATGCAATCGTTAGAAGAGCAATGGGACGTGCCAGGTTTAGAGCAATGTTTACGTGATGATTACCTACTAGACTTACCCGTAGCTCAGTGGTTAAAAGATGATGAAAAACTGCACGAAGAAAATCTACGTGAAAAGTTACAGCAATCAATTATCGATGCTTATAGCCTAAAAGAAGAGCTAGTGGGTAGTGATGTGTTACGTCAGTTTGAAAAAGCGGTCATGTTGCAGACGCTTGATAGTTTGTGGAAAGAGCATTTAGCAGCGATGGACCATTTGCGCCAAGGCATTCATTTACGTGGTTACGCGCAAAAGAATCCAAAGCAAGAATTTAAGCGAGAGTCATTTGAGCTGTTCCAGGGTCTGCTCGATGTGCTTAAGAGCGATGTAATCTCACTGCTAAGCAAGGTTCAAATTCAAGCTCAGTCTGATGTTGACGAAATGGAAGAGCAACGTCGCCAGTCTGCGCCTGCACAGCATAACTACCAACATGATGATGTTGAAGCTATTGGCGGTGATGCTCCTGTGCATGAAGAGCCAGCCGTTCGAACCGAAGCTAAAGTGGGTCGTAATGAGCCTTGCCCATGTGGTTCGGGTAAAAAATACAAACAGTGCCATGGTAAATTAGCTTAAGCTGAGCGTGGTTTAACTGATGTAATCCGCCGAGTGTAAACTCGGCGGATTTTTTTTGATGTATCTATTTGAGCTGGTTAATAGCAATCTTAAACGTTGAGCGATCACATGTGCTTTACTAATAAAATTGTTATTAGTACTTAAATCGGTTGAGCTGCTGCTCCAGTATTTTAACCAAGCTACTTAATTTGTTACTTTCATCATCGGCCTCACCAGCACCGTTCGATATTTCTTGAGCAACATCATTGATATTATTGATGTTTCTTGTAAGATCTTCGGTGACAGCTTGCTGCTGTGCTACCGCTGTTGCTATTTGGGCGCTCATATCGTCGATTACGGCAATAGCATCAACCACTGAGGTTAACTGATTGGCAGCATCTTGTGCTTGCTCAATACAATGAGAAGTATGTCTGTTACCGCTTTCCATCACGTCAACCGCTTGCTTTGTGCGGTCTTGCAGGCTGTTAATTAATGACTGAATTTCACCGGTAGAATTTTGAGTTTTGGAAGCTAAAGTACGTACTTCATCGGCGACCACAGCAAAGCCGCGCCCTTGTTCGCCAGCTCGAGCCGCTTCAATCGCGGCATTGAGTGCCAGCAAGTTTGTTTGTTCTGATATGCCCTTAATAACTTCAACGATACTGCTAATGTTATGGCTATCTTGCGCTAACTGACTCATCACCTCAGATGCTTGTGTCATCTCTGTCGCTAAACTTGAAATCGCTTCAACACTGCCGTTGACATTGTCGGCACCTTTAACCACTGCATCTTTGGCACTACTGGCAGATTCAGCGGTGAAACTGGCATTTTGAGCAACATCACTGGCGACTGCTGTCATCTGGGTGATGGCCGTCGCCACTTGATCTATTTCGGCGAGCTGTTTAACAATGCCTTGATTAGTCTGATTAGAAATATCACCACTATGGCGGGCAGACTCTGCGACTAAATGGAGCTGATTACTAATATCTTTAACAATATCATGTGTTTTAGAGACAAAAAGATTTACCCCTGCCGCGAGCTGTCCTACTTCATCTTGCCTGTTGATGTTAACACGCAGGGTTAAATCGCCTTCATTGGTTGCAAGGTTATCGACTAAGTGCGCTGTTTTTTTGATTGGCAATGAAATGCTGCGCGCGATCATACTGACCACAAAAATTCCAATCGAAACTATCACTATTGAGATGATGATTAACGAGGTAATGGTGGCATTAAAGTTCTCTATAAATAACGTCTCGGTTGACGTCGCATTCGCTAATACTACGGAGTTGGGTAAATCAATAACAATGGCCCATTTTTCCGTTTGACCGCTGATGGCTAAAGGCGCCATTGCCCATGTTTTTTCTGGGCCACTGCCCGTTGCCGCTTCGCTGGTGTTGAGCTTAGCGGAATATAGTTTTTGTTCTTGTTCGCTTATTTTTGTACCAATGCGGTCTGGCTGTAACGAATCACCAGCGATAACACCCTGATGCGACAAGATCAAAATATTGCCTTGTCCCTGATAAATTGAGCGCTGCACATCTTCTGCCAGCTGTTGCAAAAAATTAAGCGTGATATCAACACCACTGATGCCCACTAGTTTTCCCTGATGAAGTAAAGGCAGGGTGATTGACGTTCCAATCATCTTTTTTCCTTGCAAATCCCAGCTATAGGGTTCAAGCAGGCAAAGTTCTTTGGTTGTTTCAGGGCAAAGATACCAATAACCCGCGCCAAATTTTATACCGGCAGTCCGATCGTTATCTACTTTGGTCAAATTAAGCGGTCGTAGCCCCAATGTACCGTTCGCGCTGCGAGTCCAATACGGTGCAAATTGGCCATTGCTGTGACTGTGGTTGCCGAATGATTTATATTCGTTATCACGTTGGTCTACGGCATTAGGTTGCCAAGCGATATAAGCCCCAACAATATTGCTATGGCGGCTCAATACCCCTTTGATATATTGACTAACCCCCTCACGCGTTATGTTTGCATCATGATAATCAAGTTGAGCAAGCATGGTCGTTGCCATACCTTGAGCTATGGCGGCAGACTCTGTCAGTAATGTATTAATCGTGCCAGCTTGTGACTTGGCTATCGCCGCTAATTCAATTCGCGCTTGTGTTATTGACTGCGTCGTTGTCTTTTCTATAACCAACTCTTTGATATTATTTAAATAATAAGTATTAATGATGAGCAGCAGGCTTATGGATATGGCAAAGCAAAGACCGGCACTGATGGATATCTGACGTTGAATAGATTTTTTCATTAGGTAGCCCCTTTAGGAATTCGCCGAACTCTATTTACAGTACGATGCGCCAATGTGTTACTTCAATATGGCTCTAGCCATCACTTTATAATAGTTGATATTGAAGGGGCTGTTGTGAACCATGGCCAATTGTGGTGATTAGATAATTGTTAAGGCGCAATTAAGGTGCCTAAGCTAAATCAATTTTAGCTCGTGCTGCGTAGTGAACTATTGACTGTTTATCTACAGTAAAGCTATTTACAAGTAGAGTTAACGCCAATGTTGATTATCGATAAAGCGATGCTCAACTGAGTATTGCGGGTAAATTCGTTTCATGTGACCTCTAAGGGTCAGAGAGTCTTGAGGGACTGCGATAGCGCACAGTCATGGCGTGGCGGTATGAGGCTAGCTGTTGGAATGAGCAAGGGCAATTGATGGATAAGGTTCAGTTGAATCCGTGTGTCAGGAATTATTTCAATTAACGAATTCAGTTCTTGGGAAAATGGCTCACGATGTCGTGACCCAATAGGCCTTTACCAGCAAGCAATTTATGATTTGTGATGCATTCAACAGATATTCGAGGTTACTGATGTCTTGCTTGCTACTCCAAAAGTTCCAAAATAGCTCATTATGTTAAATTCTCGCACCACATTAGTGCGTATTTGGGCGGGCTAAGTCGTAGGGTTGTTAATTAAGTGCTTACTAAACAGTTCGTTATGGTGGGTGGCACAACAATTGAAACAGTTGGCTTAATATAACAATTAGGGGTAAGCAAGATGAAAATGATTCACGCGATTATTAAGCCGTTTAAACTTGATAGTGTCCGCGAAGCTGTATCTGAGGTCGGAGTTGATGGTTTGACCGTTTCTGAGATACGCGGCTTTGGTCGACAAAAAGGCCACACGGAACTTTACCGTGGTGCTGAATATCAAGTTGATTTTTTACCAAAAATTAAAATTGAAATCGCCTGTAAAGCCGAAGATGTCGATCGGATTATTGACGCGATCACTAGCGCTGCCCACACCGGAAAAATTGGTGATGGTAAAATATTTGTATTTGATCTTGAGCGGGCACTGCGTATTCGCACCGGCGAAACTGATTTCGAAGCGCTGTAATTAAGAGAGTAGGAGAGAAAAAATGGAACAAATAGCGAGTTTAACTACCACAGTATCAGAGCTTAGGTTTGCGCTTGATACTTTTTATTTTTTGATTTCTGGCGCCTTGGTAATGTGGATGGCTGCCGGTTTTGCAATGCTTGAAGCAGGTTTAGTGCGTTCTAAAAATACCACTGAAATATTAACCAAAAATATTTGTTTGTATGCCATTGCTTGTACCATGTTCCTATTGGTTGGCTATAACATTATGTATGTTGATAATGTTGAAGGTGGCTGGTTACCAACTATTGCTGGTTTCATTGGTGAGCAGGCTAGTGACGCTGACCATGCCTTAGAGTCAGATTTCTTCTTTCAGGTAGTATTTGTTGCTACTGCGATGTCAATCGTGTCTGGTGCGGTTGCTGAACGAATGAAATTATGGTCATTCTTACTGTTTTCAGTGGTACTGACTGGATTTATTTATCCGATGGAAGGTTACTGGACTTGGGGCGGTGGTTTTATCTCTAAGTTAGGCTTTGTTGACTTTGCAGGTTCTGGCATCGTGCATATGGCTGGTGCGGCTGCCGCAGTTGCCGGGGTATTATTATTAGGTGCTCGTAAGGGTAAATACGGTAAAAATGGTCAGATTAACCCAATTCCAGGTTCAAACTTGCCAATGGCAACGTTAGGTACCTTTATTCTATGGTTAGGCTGGTTTGGCTTTAACGGCGGCTCGCAGTTGTTAATTTCAGATGCAGAAAACGCATCAGCGGTTGCTAAAATATTTGTTAATACCAATACCGCAGCAGCTACTGGCGCACTAAGTGCATTATTAGTTTGTCGATTTGTTTGGGGCAAAGCTGATTTAACCATGATCCTTAATGGTGCATTAGCTGGCTTGGTCGCAATAACTGCTGACCCATTATCACCGTCATTACAGTTTGCCGCGATTATTGGTTTGCTGGCTGGTGGTTTAGTGGTGTTGTCTATCGTGACTTTAGACAAAGTTAAATTCGATGACCCTGTTGGTGCAGTATCGGTGCACGGTGTTGCAGGCTTCTTTGGCTTGATGGCCGTACCATTTAGTAACGGTGATGCGACCTTCCTTGCTCAACTGCAAGGTGCAGCGATTATCTTTGCTTGGGTATTTGGTACTAGTTTTGCGGTTTGGTTTGTCTTGAAGAAGACCATCGGTATTCGAGTAACGGAAGAAGAAGAATATTTGGGTATGGATATCGCTGATTGTGGTGTCGATGCTTATCCTGAGTTTGTGAGCGTTAAAAGCAGTTAAACGATATTAAGTAACTGACCAGCAAAGGGCTACGTAATGTAGCCCTTTTTTCGTTTAGCCTAAAATGATCGTGAGCTGCAAAGAGTGACTATATTCAGGACGATTGGTATGTCACGATGCCACGGATGGCAAAGAGTGACTATATTCAGGATGCTTGATATGTCACGATGCCATGGATGGCAAAGAGTGACTATATTCAGGACGATTGGTATGTCACGATGCCACGGATGGCAATGAGTGACTATATTCAGGATGCTTGATATGTCACGATGCCACGGATGGCAAAGAGTGACTATATTCAGGATGCTTGATATGTCACGATGCCACGGATGGCAAAGAGTGACTATATTCAGGACGATTGGTATGTCACGATGCCACGGATGGCAAAGAGTGACTATATTCAGGACGATTGGTATGTCACGATGCCACGGATGGCAAAGAGTGACGAGGGGTTTCTTAGCTGGTAAGATATTTCCGATTTCAGTGCACTGGGATATCTAGACCCATTGTTTAAAAAGAGTAATATAAACAGATGAAAACACAGATAATTAAAGTCGTTGTCGGCTCGCGCAATCCGGTTAAAATTAATGCGGTGCGCATGGCGCTGACGACCTTATTGGTCGGCGAGCAAACTGATGTTTCACTCGAATGTCTGGGCATTGACGCGCCATCTAATGTGGCAGAGCAGCCGATGACCGCTGATGAAACGCGTTTGGGCGCGATAAACCGGGTTAACTATTGTCAGCAGCATCATCAAGCCGATTATTACGTGGCGATTGAGGGTGGAGTTGATAACTTTAGCTATGGGCCGGCAACATTCGCCTATATTGTTATCGCCGATAAGCAAAAACAGTCAATTGGTCGCAGTGCGATTTTACCATTGCCGCCAGTGGTTTATCAGGCTTTACAGGCCGGAGAAGAGCTCGGGCATGTCATGGATCGTTTATTCAATACCTTAAATATTAAACAAAAAGGTGGCGCAATCGGCCTGTTAACTCAAGGCGCAGCAACTCGTCAGAGTAATTACACCGAGGCATTGTTGTTAGCGATGGCACCGTTTATTTATCCTGAGCTTTATAGCGATTAACTGATCCCATTAAGTTTACTCAACCGATTAATAGTCTACGCATCAGCTATGCCGAGTTAAGTGTGGCTAGCAATTGAGTTCAGTGAAATTTTGATGTGCAAAATGTATTGCCTTACAATTAAGCTTAGGTGTAAGCACACCAGTTACTTTTCTTGATGAAATACATCCGTGTATTTCACCCTACGGGTCAGCCTGCGGCTGTTCAAACTGGTTCCTGACCAGTTTGTGCTTCGCATGAGAATAAGTAACCAAAAGATTAATTTTTCTGGAAAAAATTAAGATCGCTTTAGCCGGTCCGCAGGACAAATAACAGGGATGTTCTTTTCAAAGGCGACCCGTATAAGATTGCTAATCTCCTTATAAATACCTGTTTTAACGGAACCGATTTCAATGCGCATCCGGCTTTGGCATCCTGCGTCGCTCTAACTGCGCCATCCATAGCTACGCCAGCGCGGAAATCTAAAAATTCGTCCCTGAGTTTTTCTCCTAACAGCTATTGATAATGAGGCAACTGAGAGCGGGAACTTGGTACTCGTAGCTAAGTTTGTTACACGTTTAATTTTTTGATATTAAATAGGCTAAAAACATAGAATCACCTAACTGGACATACCAATGCAATCAACGTTAGATATTAGCTGGTGGCAATTAGCCTGCTTTATGCTGGTGCTGTTTATACCAGTAATGATCAATCAGCGCTTCAAATTAGCTTTGGGTCCCGACATCGCCATGGCTGTCGTGCGAATGACTTGCCAGTTAATCTTGGTTGGGCTTTATCTGCAGTATTTATTCGAACTTAATAATCCGTTAGTGACCTGCTTGTGGTTGTTCGTGATGTTATTGGTTGGCGCTAGCTCGATTTTAGGTAGCGCCAAATTGCCTAAAAAGCGGCTTTTTTTACCGGTACTAACTGGGTTGGTGCTTGGTCTATTGCCGTTGTTAGTGATTCTGCTGCTTGTGCTACTGCGACCTAGCCCCGTTTATAGTGCTCAATACCTGATACCGTTGGCTGGTATGTTGTTGGGCAATAGTCTCAGTGGCAATATTGTGGCGCTCACTCGACTCTTTAGTAGTTTTAGTGATAAAAAACCGCAATACGAGGGGGCTTTAGCGTTGGGCGCAACCCCGGTGCAAGCCGCGGCACCTTTTGTACAGTCGGCATTGCAGCAATCATTAGCCCCAATCTTGGCGTCGATGACAACAACAGGATTAGTGACTTTGCCGGGCATGATGACCGGCCAAATACTTGGCGGTACCGATCCGATGATCGCGATAAAATACCAGTTGGTGATTATGGTCGCTATTTTTGTGATGCTCAGTATTTCGGTGGTGACGAGCCTGGTGCTAGCGACCCGCCATGTGATTAACGATTCCGGGCTCATTTTGATTCAGATCAGGCCTTAGCAGAAAGAAAAAATATTTTGTGGCACAGCTGGCGATAACCTTTGCTATGATGTTCATAGTCTTAATAAATTATAGAATTTCAAATGAAACACATTCATATTTTAGGTATTTGCGGCACCTTTATGGGCGGCATTGCTATTTTAGCCCGAGAATTAGGTTTTCGGGTTACTGGCAGTGATGCCAATGTTTATCCGCCGATGAGCACCCAGCTTGAGCAAAGTGGCATTGAGTTGGTTGAAGGTTATGATCCTTCTCAGCTCGATCCGGCGCCAGACCTAGTGGTGGTTGGCAATGCGATGAGCCGCGGCAATGAATGTGTCGAATATATGCTTAATCGTAATATCCCTTATACCTCTGGCCCACAGTGGTTATTGGAAAACTTACTGAAAGATCGGTGGGTGATTGCGCTTTCAGGCACGCATGGAAAAACCACAACTGCCAGCATGGTAGCGTGGATTTTAGATCAAACAGGTCAGCAGCCAGGCTTTTTAATTGGCGGTGTGCCACAGTGCTTAGGGGTCTCTGCGCGATTGGGTGAGGCGCCATTTTTCGTGATTGAAGCTGACGAGTACGACACGGCATTTTTTGATAAACGTTCTAAGTTTGTCCATTACCGTCCTCGTACTTTAGTGATTAATAATCTTGAGTATGATCATGCCGATATATTTCCTGATCTGGCGGCGATCCAACGCCAATTTCATCATTTAATCAGAATGGTGCCAGCCAATGGTTTGGTGATTTCTGAACAAGGCGATAAGGCGATTACCGAAGTATTAGAACAAGGCTGTTGGAGTGAGCAGCAGTTCTTGCAGGGCAAACACGGTGGTGATACCAGCCAATGGTCATCTAAATTAGTTAAACTAGACGGCTCTGAGTTTGAGGTCTATTTCGAAGAACAATTGCAAGGCACGGTTAAGTGGTCTGAAATTGGTCAGCACAATGTTCATAATGGTTTAATGGCAATTGCGGCAGCGCGCCATGTCGGCATCTTGCCACAAGATGCGATTAAAACCTTAGCCAGTTTTGAGAATGCTAAACGTCGCTTGGAGCTAAAAGGTCAAGTCAACGAAGTCGTTGTTTATGACGACTTTGCCCATCACCCAACCGCGATCCATACGACTATCGCTGGTTTGCGGGCTAAAGTAGGCCAACAGCGAATTTTTGCTATTTTAGAACCGCGTTCAAACACCATGAAGCAAGGCGTGCATCAGCACACCCTGTTTAACTCGATGAGTGAGGCCGACGCAATATTTTTATACCAACCTGATGATATTGGTTGGGACATGCACGCGGCTGTTAATGGCAGTCAAATGCCAGTGCTAATTGAACATGAGTTCGACGTGTTGATTAAACATGTTGTTGCGCAAGCGCAACCTGGCGACCAACTACTGGTTATGAGCAATGGTGGTTTTGGTGGCATTCACCAAAAATTACTCGATGCCTTGGCTATAAAATTTAAGGCGTTATGATGACTGATATAAGCCCGCAAGCAGATCTCGCTTGCTCGAATGACTTTGATCAAGCGGTAACTTTAGCGCTTACCGGCGCTTCGGGCGCGCCCTATGGATTAAGGTTGTTGCAACAGTTAGTGGCGGCAAATTGCCAAGTGGTGTTTTTACTGTCCGATGCCGCAAAGATCGTGCTGGCGACCGAAGTGGATATTGCATTGCCTGATAGCTTAGAAGATTGTCAGCAGTTTTTAAGTGAGCGTTTTAACGCCAAACCTAATCAAATTAAACTTCATAGCAAATATGATTGGTTTTCGACGCCGGCCTCAGGGTCGTCTTCACCTAAAAAGATGGTGATTTGTCCCTGTTCAATGGGCACATTGTCATCGATTCGTCACGGTGCGAGCAATAACTTAATTGAACGGGCTGCCGATGTTATTTTAAAAGAGCGTGGTCAGCTGATTATTGCTTGGCGTGAAAGCCCACTATCAACTATTCACCTTGAGAATATGCTGGGCTTGTCACAAATGGGTGTAACCCTAATGCCGTTAGCACCGGGGTTTTATCATAAGCCAAAAGAAATACACGAGTTAATCGACTTTATGGTGGCGCGGGTATTGGATCATTTACAAATTAAGCAAACGTTAGTATTGCCGTGGATGAAATAAAAATTGTGACGATGATCATATTGTTGTTGGCATAAATTAGCATCTGACCAGTTTAATGACTAGGATCGCAGCCAGTTTACTCTTAGTTACTGCCTAAACGGATACGTTATGAAACATACCACTGAAATTATGATCTCACAGCAAGAAATTGCCGATAAAGTTGCTGAACTTGGCCAGCAGATCCAAAGCCATTATAAAGACTCAGACAGTTTAATTCTGGTGACGCTATTGCGTGGTTCGGTAATTTTTATGGCTGATTTATGCCGAGTCATTGATGTGCCAATGTCATTAGATTTTATGACGGTATCTAGCTATGGTTCGAGCATGGAAAGTACCCGTGATGTTCGAATTTTAAGTGACTTAAGAGATGATATTAAAGGACGTGATGTCTTAATCGTTGAAGATATTATTGATACGGGTAATACCTTATCTAAAATTGTTGAAATACTGGCATTGCGCGGGCCTAGCTCGCTAAAAATCTGTACTTTACTTGATAAACCTTCGCGTCGTGAAGTTGAAGTTAAAGTTGACTGGGTTGGTTTTGGTATTCCTGATGAGTTTGTAGTGGGTTATGGCATTGATTACGCACAAAAGTATCGTAACCTGCCACATATTGCTAAAGTTATCCCGCTAGATTAATTTTTCGGTTTAATTACAGTATCTTGATAAACGCCTAGGTCAGTAGCCTGAGGCGTTTTTTTATGTTCAAGATGAACGTAATACGCCAATGCTGCCCACGCCCGAGCATGGAGTGGTTTTTATAGTAAAAATCTTGTGATTATCATTTGATCGAAACGCCATTCTAATAGACAATATGCGCCCATAAAATTTATCCTAAAACAAGACCTAGTAGTCAGGAGTTTGTATGCCGTCACGTAAAGATTTAGCCAATGCGATCCGCGCCTTGAGTATGGATGCTGTTCAGCAAGCCAACTCAGGTCACCCGGGTGCACCGATGGGAATGGCTGATATCGCCGAAGTATTATGGCGTGATTTCTTAAAGCACAATCCAGCGAACCCAAATTGGGCCGATCGCGACCGTTTCATTTTATCTAATGGCCACGGTTCAATGCTGTTGTATTCTCTATTACATCTTTCTGGTTACGAACTCTCAATTGACGATTTGAAGAACTTCCGTCAAATGGATTCTAAAACACCGGGTCACCCTGAATACGGTTATGCACCGGGTGTTGAAACAACGACTGGACCTTTAGGTCAAGGCGTAACAAACGCAGTAGGTATGGCTATTGCTGAGAAGACCTTAGCGGCACAGTTTAACCGCGCTGGTCACGACGTTGTCGACCACTTCACTTATACCTTTATGGGTGACGGTTGTTTAATGGAAGGTATTTCTCACGAAGCCTGTTCACTAGCCGGTACTTTAGGTCTTGGTAAGCTAGTTGCATTTTGGGATGACAACGGTATTTCTATCGACGGTAACGTTGAAGGTTGGTTTACCGATGACACCGTTAAGCGTTTTGAAGCTTACGGCTGGCACGTAATTAGCGATGTTGACGGTCACGATAGCGCTGCGATTAAAGCCGCTATTGAAGCTGCTCAGTTAGACACTAAGCGTCCAACGCTAATTTGTTGTAAAACAACCATCGGTTACGGTTCGCCAAACAAAGGCGGTTCGCACGACTGTCACGGCGCGCCACTAGGTAAAGACGAAATCGCAGCGACTCGCGAATTCCTTAACTGGCCACACGCGGCATTTGAAATCCCAACCGATATTCAAAACGATTGGAACGCTAAAGCACAAGGCGCAAATCTTGAAGCGAGCTGGAATGACACGTTTGCAGCTTATCAAGCGGCACATCCTGAACTGGCTGCTGAATTACAGCGTCGTTTAAGCGGTGAGCTACCAGCGAACTGGTCACAAGAAATGGATGCTTACATTAGCGATTTACAAGCTAATCAAGGCAACATAGCATCACGTAAAGCGTCACAAAACACCTTAAACAAAATTGGTCCAATGTTGCCAGAACTACTTGGTGGCAGTGCCGATTTAGCACCGTCTAACCTGACTATGTGGTCAGACACTCAAGCGATCACAGCGGACGACGCTTCAGGTAACTACTTGCACTACGGTGTTCGTGAGTTTGGTATGTCAGCAATCATGAACGGTTTAGTCTTGCACGGTGGCTTTAAGCCATACGGCGCTACTTTCCTAATGTTCATGGAATACGCTCGTAACGCACTACGCATGGCAGCTCTGATGGGCCAACCATCAATCTTTGTTTATACTCACGACTCAATTGGTCTGGGTGAAGATGGTCCTACGCACCAGCCAGTAGAGCAAATTGCATCATTGCGCTTAACACCTAATATGTCGACTTGGCGTCCATGTGACGAAGTGGAATCTGCGATTGCTTGGCGTCATGCGGTTGAACGTACCGACGGCCCAACCACGCTAATTTTCTCGCGTCAAAACTTAGCACCACAAGCACGTGATGCCCAGCAGGTTAAAAATGCTGCGCGCGGCGGTTACATCTTAAAAGATTGTGAAGGAACGCCTGAAGTAATCTTAATCGCAACAGGTTCTGAAGTCGGTCTAGCGCATGATGCACTTAATGAATTAGTGGCGGCTGGTCATAAGGTTCGTTTGGTTTCTATGCCTGCAACTGACGTGTTTGAAAAGCAAGACGCCGCTTACAAAGAATCAGTGTTACCTGCGAGCGTTGCTGCTCGTGTTGCTGTAGAAGCCGGCATCGCAGATTACTGGTACAAGTACGTTGGTCTAAACGGCAAAGTCGTCGGCATGACAACGTTTGGCGAGTCAGCTCCGGCAGGTGACTTGTTTAAACACTTTGGCTTTACGGTCGAAAATGTTGTCGCTACCGCGAAATCGGTAATGTAATCTCCCTAGGCCGCAATTTGCGGCCTTTTTTTTATGGGTGTTCAGGAAAAATTCCGATGTCAAAATTAAGAGTCGCAATTAACGGCTATGGTCGAATTGGTCGTAGCATTTTGCGCGCTTATTATGAATCCTGCTGTACGGCAGGCAATCTTGTCAATAACCAACCGTGTTTTAGCGACCAAATCGAAATTGTTGCAATTAACGAGTTAGCTGGGCCAGAAGGCATTGCCCATTTAACCCAATTTGATAGTAGCCACGGTCGGTTTATTCATCCGGTTGCGATAGATAATGAAACCCTATGTATTCTCGATGATCGTATTGAGCTACTGCATATTGCAGATCCTGCGTTGTTGCCTTGGCAAGCGCTCAATATCGATGTGGTGTTAGAGTGCAGTGGCGTATTTAGTTCGCGCAGCGACGCCCAAAAGCATCTCGATGCGGGTGCTGGCAAGGTATTATTTAGTCACCCAGCCGATCCCGATGTTGATCGCACAGTAATCTTTGGCATTAACGATCATTTGCTCGAACCTACAGATCTTATTGTGTCTAACGGATCTTGTACCACCAACTGCGTGGTGCCGGTAATTGAAGCGCTCGACCGTCACTTTTGTGTCCGTAGTGGCACAATTACGACTATCCACTCATCGATGAATGATCAGCAAGTAATTGATGCTTATCATCCCGATTTGCGCCGAACCCGCGCCGCTAGCCAGTCAATTATTCCGGTTGATACCAAGCTAGCGCAAGGTATTGAACGGATATTGCCAACCTTAAAAGGTAAAATGGAAGCGATTTCGGTTCGCGTGCCAACCATTAACGTTACGGCAATGGATTTGAGCGTAACGCTTGAGCGGCGAGTAGAAATAAACGATGTCAATCAGATGTTAAAGCAGGAAGCAGCAAGCCGACTGGCGGCAATTTTGGATTATACCGAAATGCCATTAGTGTCTTGCGATTTTAATCATGACCCTCATTCGAGCATTGTCGATGGCACGCAAACAAGAGTCAGCGATGGCCATTTAGTTAAGCTGTTGTTGTGGTGTGATAATGAGTGGGGATTTGCCAATAGAATGTTAGATACCTGCTTAGCCATGAGCAAGACGGGTAACCATTAAATAATTAAGGAAAGGTAATGTCTGTAATCAAAATGACCGATTTAGAATTAAGTGCACAACGTGTCCTAATTCGTGAAGATTTAAATGTACCAGTCAAAGATGGCAAAGTAACATCTGACGCGCGATTACGCGCGGCATTACCGACCATTAAGCTGGCTTTAGCGCAGGGTGCCGCTGTGATGGTAATGTCACATTTGGGCCGCCCGACCGAAGGCGAGTTTAATAGTGAGTACAGCCTTAAACCAGTTGCTGATTATCTAAACGAGGCTCTTGATGCCAACGTGCGTTTAGTAACTGACTACCTTGATGGCGTCGAAGCCGTTGCTGGTGAAGTGGTGATCTTTGAAAATGTTCGCTTTAATATTGGCGAAAAGAAAAACAGCGATGAATTAGCAAAAAAATTGGCGGCTTTATGCGATGTGTTTGTGATGGATGCTTTTGGTACTGCGCATCGCGCACAAGCATCAACCCATGGCATTGCTAAGTTTGCGCCAATCGCTTGTGCTGGTCCGTTGCTATCAGGTGAATTAGAAGCTTTAGCTAAGGCGTTAGACAATCCTGCACGGCCAATGGTCGCGATTGTTGGTGGCTCTAAAGTCTCGACAAAGTTAACCGTACTAGAAAGCTTATCAACCGTTGTTGATCAGCTCGTTGTTGGTGGCGGTATCGCCAATACCTTTATTGCTGCCGCTGGTCATCAAGTGGGTAAATCACTTTATGAAGCGGATTTAGTCAATGATGCTAAAACGTTAACCGCCAATGCGCAGGCTAATAATGGTGACATTCCAGTGCCGACCGATGTTGTTGTGGCCACTGAATTTTCCGAAACTGCAACGGCAACGTTGAAGCCAGTTAGTGAAGTACAAGATAACGAAATGATTTTTGATATTGGCCCGGATTCAGCGGCAGCATTAAGCGAAATCATTAAAAACGCTGGCACTATCGTTTGGAACGGTCCAGTGGGCGTATTCGAATTTGACCAGTTTGGTCAAGGTACTGAAACTATCGCCCGCGCGATTGCCGACAGTGATGCATTCTCAATTGCTGGTGGTGGCGATACACTTGCTGCAGTTGACAAGTATGGCATTGCCGATAAAATTTCGTATATCTCAACCGGCGGCGGGGCGTTCTTGGAGTTTCTTGAAGGTAAAAAATTGCCAGCAGTTGAAATTTTAGAGCAACGCGCAAAGTAATAACAAACTGCCTGGCTGGTTAATCAGCCAGGCAGATTAGTATAACATTCTACATCGGGATAAATTCGGCTATAATTTAGTCAAACATCCCTTTATTTTATGGCAAAAGTTTTTTTTTGCCCCACTATTTAGACAGGAATAGTAAAAATGGCCTTAATTTCATTGCGTCAGCTATTAGATCATGCAGCAGAATACAACTACGGTATTCCAGCGTTTAACGTCAACAACCTTGAACAAATGCGTGCAATTATGGAAGCTGCTGACAGAACTGACAGCCCAGTGATTGTGCAGGCATCTGCCGGAGCACGTAAGTATGCTGGTGCGCCATTCTTAAAAGCAATGATGGCGGCGGCGATTGAAGAGTTCCCACACATTCCTGTGTGTATTCATCAAGATCACGGTACTTCACCTGATATTTGTCAGCGCTCAATCCAGCTTGGTTTCTCATCAGTAATGATGGACGGCTCGTTAAAAGCCGATGGTAAAACACCGTCAGATTACGATTACAACGTTGATGTAACTAAAACTACCGTTGGGTTCTCGCACGCTTGTGGTGTTTCTGTTGAAGGTGAAATCGGTTGTCTTGGTTCACTTGAGACAGGCATGGCTGGCGAAGAAGACGGTGTTGGCGCTGAAGGTGTTTTAAGCCAAGAGCAAATGCTAACCAGCCCTGAAGAAGCAGCGAGCTTTGTTAAAGCGACTAATTGTGATGCTTTAGCGATTGCTATTGGTACTTCACACGGCGCTTACAAGTTTACTCGTAAGCCAACGGGCGACATTTTAGCGATTGACCGTATTAAAGAAATTCATGCGCGTATTCCTAATACCCACCTTGTAATGCACGGTTCTTCGTCAGTGCCACAAGAATGGCTAGCGGTTATTAATGAATTCGGTGGCGAAATTCCTGAAACTTACGGTGTGCCAGTAGAAGAGATTGTTAAAGGCATCAAATTTGGTGTGCGTAAAGTGAACATCGATACTGATTTACGTTTAGCTTCAACCGGCGCTATTCGTCGTTTCTTAAGCAAAAACCCTTCAGAATTTGACCCGCGTAAATTCTTTACCGTGGCACAAAAAGCGATGGAAGCGATTTGTATTGACCGTTACGAAGCTTTCGGTTGTGTTGGCATGGCCAGCAAAATCCAGCCATTAACGCTTGACCAAATGCACCAGCGTTACCTGACTGGTGAATTGGACGCTAAGGTACTTTAATTAAGCTACTTTAATTAAGGTATGTTAAATAAAGCCGTTTAAATCAGCTACGCTAAGTAATAGATTGTAAATGCTTTAATGGTTATAAACTGGTTGTTTTCTCCTGTGAGAAAATGAACGATAACTGAATTTCATCGTTTAAAGGCGCCTTTTGTGGGCGCCTTTTTTTATTTGTAAAAAATCATTTTTATTACTGTTTGCGGCGCCATTTTTTGCGTATCCTTACTGCCACTTGCACAGTTATTACGCTGTGAGCTTTCGTTTTGCTGATGAGTTTAGCCGTTAATGGCTGACATGAGCTACGATAATTTGGACTTAATAAGGAAATACAATGGAAATGATCCAAAACTGGTATGACTCAAATTCTGACATGTTCATTAATTACGCGATAGCGCTAGCGCTTGCGGTATTAATTTATCTGATTGGTTCTAAAATTGCTAAAGGCATCAGTAAAGTCATTGGCAAGTTAATGGAGCGACGTAAACTAGACCCAATTATCGTGTCATTTGTTTCAAGTTTAAGCTATGGCCTGTTAATGGCTTTTGTCATTATTGCCGCATTAAGCCAACTTGGGGTGCAAACCGCTTCGTTTATCGCAATTATAGGTGCGGCCGGTTTAGCTGTTGGCTTAGCGCTACAGGGGTCATTATCTAACTTTGCTTCTGGTATTTTGATTATTGCTTTTCGCCCGTTTAAAGCGGGCGATTTCATTGAGGCGGGTGGCGTTGCCGGTGTTGTAGAATCAATTAAATTGTTCTCAACCATTATCCGCTCAGGCGATAACAAAGAAATTATTATTCCTAACTCTGGTGTGGTTGGCTCGGCCATCGTTAACTATTCAACCAAACCAACGCGCCGGATTGATTTAGTGATTGGTGTGAGTTATGACGCCGATGTGAGACACGCCAAAAGAGTATTAGAAGAAATTGTTAATAATACCGACTTGGTACTCGACAACCCTGAGCCATTAGTCGCGGTGCATGAATTAGCGGATTCTTCGGTTAACTTTGTCGTGCGTCCTTGGGTTAAAACCAGTGATTACTGGCCTGTTTATTTCGAGCTAATGGAAAACATTAAAATTCGTCTTGATGAAGAAAATATTGGTATTCCTTACCCGCAAATGGATCTTCATATTATGAAAGACCAACCCCAGGATTAATTGCTAGTCTGTCATCCGTAGGAAATTAAAAAAGCCAGTCATTTGACTGGCTTTTTTATATAAAAATTTATTTAAGTTGAACCCTAAGTGATGGTTTATTTTGAGACGCTATACTGAATATAGCGACTTAAGGAAATGACTAAGAGGGAACTATAAATGACAATTCTAGTGACCGGCGGCGCAGGTTATATTGGCAGTCACACGGTAGTGGAGCTACACAAGCAAGGGCTCGATGTCGTTATTTTAGACAACCTGTCAAATTCAAAAATGATGGTATTAGACCGGATTGAGAAAATTAGTGGCAAGCGACCGCTGTTTGTCAAAGGAGATATTCGCGATAGTGCCATTTTAACCGAAGTTTTTGACCAACATCAGATTAGTGCCGTGATTCATTTTGCTGGTTTAAAAGCGGTTGGTGAATCGGTGGCACAGCCATTGTCATATTATGATAATAATGTGGTAGGCAGTTTACGCTTATTAGAGGCGATGAACGTTGCGGGTGTTTACAATATTATCTTTAGTTCTTCTGCGACGGTTTACGGTACCCCTGAGCGCCTGCCTATTGATGAGGACTGCGCGCTGCGCACCACCAACCCATATGGCGCCAATAAGCTGCAAATTGAGCAGATGATGGCCGATCTTTGTCATTCAGATCTACAGTGGTCGGTGGTGGCCTTGCGTTACTTCAACCCAGTGGGGGCTCATGAGTCGGGGTTGATCGGTGAAGATCCTCAAGGTATTCCTAATAACCTGATGCCGTTTATTACCCAAGTTGCTTCGGGGCTGCGTGAGCAGTTAAAGGTGTTTGGCGATGACTACGACACCACAGACGGCTCCGGTGTCCGTGATTATATTCATGTGGTGGATTTAGCACTAGGACACGTTAAGGCGCTGGCGATGCTTGATAACCCAATCGGCTTTAATCCGATTAACCTTGGCACCGGCAATGGTTACTCGGTGTTAGAAATGGTTGAAAGCTTCGAGCGGGTAAATCACGTTAAGATCCCTTACTGCATATCACCGCGGCGCCCCGGTGATATTGCCACTTGTTATGCTGAGCCTGATAAAGCCTTAAAAGTAATGGGCTGGCAGGCCGAAAAGAGCCTCGATCAAATGATGAAAGATGCTTGGCACTTGCAGTCACAAAATCCTCATGGTTATCAATGACTCTTGGTTAAATCTGAGGCTAAAGTAAGTGTTGGTTAACACCCTGTTAGTGAGCACTTATCTTGGTTTGACCTCTCACTCCTAAAATCTTTACTATCAACAACTGATTTTTGGTTGCTATGACTATATAATATACGGAAAAAAATAACGTATTAATCATTAATTATTGAGCATAGTCAAATCATGAACCAACCCCAGATCTTCGATCCGAAAGCACCACAAGCATTGCCAGTTGCCCCCGAGTCTCGATTGTTAGTGCCGATTGAAGTGGCGTCTAATAAAATAGAATTACTCGCGCCGGCTAAAAATGTCGAATATGGTAAGCAAGCAATTCTCCATGGTGCCGATGCCGTTTATATTGGTGGCCCCGCGTTTGGCGCGCGTACCAAGGCGAGTAATAGTATTGAAGATATTAAAGAGCTGGCGACGTTTGCCCACCAATATCATGCGCAGGTCTTTGTCACACTAAATACCACCATGACTAACGATGAGCTAAAAGATGCCGAAAAGCTGATTTGGGAAATTTATGAAGCCGGTGCCGATGCACTGATTGTGCAAGATATGGGCGTGTTACAGCTTAACTTACCGCCGATTGCACTACATGCCAGTACCCAAATGGATAATCGTACCCCAGAAAAAGCCGCTTTTTTAGAGCAAGTGGGATTTACCCAAGTGGTATTAGCGCGTGAGTTAACGTTACCGCAAATTCGCGACGTCGCGAAAAAGACCAAAATGCAGCTCGAGTTCTTTATCCACGGCGCGTTGTGTGTCAGTTATAGTGGTTTGTGTAACATTAGTCATTCTTACTCGGGGCGCAGTGCTAACCGGGGTGAATGTTCACAAATGTGTCGTTTACCGTGTAATTTAACCACCCGTCAAGGTGAGGTGATTGTTGAAAACGAACACCTATTATCACTTAAAGATAATAACCAAACGGATAACCTCGATGCCTTAATCGATGCCGGTGTGCGTTCGTTTAAAATTGAAGGGCGCCTTAAAGATTTAAGTTACGTTAAAAATGTCACAGCACATTACCGTCAGCAGCTTGATGCCATTTTAGCCAAACGTACCGATTTAGTCAGCGCCTCGCAAGGTCGTTGTGAACACAACTTTATCCCGGATCCAGAAAAAAGCTTTAACCGTGGCAGCACCGATTACTTTGTTAATGAACGTACCGATGGTGTCAGTGACTTTAGAACCCCGAAATACCTCGGTGAAGAAGTTGGCACGGTCAGTAAAATTGCTAAAGATCACTTTGTCGTTAACTCAAACGAGACGTTCAATAATGGCGATGGTCTGGGATATTTTATTACCAACCATGCCAATGTCGTGATGTCGGATCACAAAACCGCAGGGCTACGCGTTAATCGTGCCGACGGTAATGCCTTGTACGTTGTTAAAATGCCAGACAATCTAAAAGTGGGCATGACCTTATACCGTAACCATGACCAAGCCTTTGAGACAGTATTAGGTAAAGAATCTTCAAAACGTGTGATTGAAGTGGATATGATAACCAACCTAACCGACAGCGGTTTTGAATTAACGGTGAGCGATCATTATGGCCATCAAGCGACTGTTGTTATCGAATCGGATAAACAACTGGCGCAAGACTGCGAAAAATCATTAAAAACGTTAAATAAGCAACTTGCGAAACTGGGCAGCACCGATTACAAGTTAAATAGCTTAGTCACGAATCAGGTAGAAAATTACTTCCTACCTGCGTCAGCCCTTAACGGCTTACGCCGCGACGCCATTGACGCGTTAAACATCGCGCGAATTAACGGTTACCAGCGCCCAAAACCATGGCAGCGTAACGACACAGCCGTTTACCCAACTAACAGCTTGAGCTTTTTGGACAATGTAGCCAACGACAAAGCCAAAGAGTTTTATCAGCAGCACGGGGTTATTCATATTGAAGACGCGTATGAGCTTAATACCGTGGTTGATGATGCGCCGTTAATGGTTACTCGACATTGTTTGCGTTATAACTTTAATTTGTGCCCTAAAGAGGTGCCGGGTATTAAAGCTGATCCCATGATACTTGAGATTGGCACTGACACGCTAAAATTAGTTTTTGACTGTGTTAAATGTGAAATGATGGTGGTGGGTTCGAATAAGCAGGTTAAGCCTGATCATAAATAAAGCTAAGTGAACCGCACAATTTAGCGATGGCTATTTTCTCTAAAGGGACGTTAACGCGTCCCTTTTTTATTTTAACTGCTCTATCAGCCTATCAGCCTATCAGCACAGTGCGTTGCGCGACTATTTGGCAACTCGTAGTTATTGCTATGTTTGCTGCACCAGCAAGTTGACCCACAATGCGATAACACAAACAAATGCTAGCCAAAATGCGATCATCCGATGTAATAAATGATTGTAGGTAAGATGGATATACGAATGTAAATAGCGAAAGGCAACAAATAGCCAAGCCAATATAACCGCGAATAAACTAGTTACATCTAAGCTGATATAAAGCGTGCACACGACATAGAATAATACTGGGATTTCAAATTGATTATTAAAATTTCGGGTGGTTTTAGTGATAATTTCAGGTACTTGCTGTCCTGACATCAACTTAAAATATTTGGGCTTTACTTGGCCTTGTTTGACACTGGCAAAGCGAGATTTAACCGCGACAGCGCCAACAATCAAGCTTAATAAAACCATTAATGCCATGGGGTATAACAAAGCGAACTCCTTTTTATTCAATCATCAATTATCAGATTGAATAATATGATAAAAAGTAACCCTTGCCAAAACAAAAAACTCCGCCGAGGCGGAGTTTTTTTAGACAGCACGAGCTTGGCTGTTATTTTTTAGCTTTCTTCTTGTTAACCTGCTTTTTCGCTTTGGCTTTTTTCTGGCCTGCGGTTAGCTTAGGTTTTTTCTTTTTGCCGGCAACCTTGGCTTCTTTGTGCTTAGGGCGTAATTCTTTAATGAAGCGACGCTTAAGTACTTGGTCGGTATAACGCTCAATTTTAGCCAGAATTCGGACATCGTGTGCTTCAACCAATGAAATAGCGGTGCCTTTTTTACCGGCACGACCAGTACGACCAACACGGTGTAAGTATACATCTGAGCTATACGGCATGTCGTAGTTGACAACATGAGTGATATCGTCAATGTCTAAACCACGCGCTGCGACGTCGGTTGCGATCAAGATGCTTAATTCGCCAGATTTAAAACGCTCAAGTGACAAACTACGCTGCTCTTGGGCCATTTTCCCTTGCAGGTAACAGACCTTAATATCGGCACTTTGTAATTTTGCGACCAACGAAGCAAGACGTTCACGGGTTTTTACAAACACGATAGTGCGCTCTAGCTCTGGATCGTTGAGCAGCTTAATTAACATGGCTTGTTTGTGACCGATGCTATCAGCCATGTGAACCCACTGGTTTATTTTGCCACTTTCTTTGCGCGGCGGTAGAGCATCGATGCGAATAGGATCATTAAGTACGGTATCCACAAAATGATCAAGGCCCTTGCCTTCAAGAGTGGCTGAGTACAGCATGGTTTGCTTACGCCAGCGCGCTTCATAGGCCACGGTTTCCATTTGAGTAATGAAACCCATGTCTAACATGCGGTCGGCTTCGTCGATGATCAAAAACTCAATTTCGCGCATATCGAGCTGTTCAGTTTCGATAAACTCCATTAAACGGCCAGGAGTCGCAACTAATAAATCAGAATTTTTTTCTAACAGATCTTCATGAACCTGATAGTCGATACCGCCAGTGATCACTATTGGCGTCAACGCGGTGAACTCGGTCAATTTAAGTGCGTATTCATGGATTTGGTTGGCCAGTTCACGCGTAGGAGTAATAATTAGAATGCGTGGTGCGCCGGGTTTAATCCGCGGGAAATCAATTAAATGCTGTAATGCCGGTAATAAAAACGCTGAGGTTTTTCCGGTGCCAGTTGGCGCACAACCAAGAATATCGCGCTGATCCATCGCCGCAGGGATAGCTTCTCGTTGAATGGTCGTTGGTGATTGATAACCCATTTTATCAAGGGCTTGGACCAGTGATGGATCTAAGTCTAATTCTGCAAAGCTCATGTCGCTTGGTATTCCTAATAATTGAAATTGATGCCGCTAAACTGGCGCAAATAAAATTAACACAATAATTTTTTTCGCGCGGGTTGTATTATAGCTAGTTGAGCTAATAACGGCTGATAATTGTTCAGTTTTGTGCTTTGTCGCACGATAATCCTGCTGGCATTCCAATGCCAACAGGATTAAAGGCGGTTAAGCCATTAACTCGGTGTATTGTTCGATAACTTGAGTTAGCCATTCGTTGATCCGTTGTTCGCTTAAATCAAACTGCGATTCGTCGTCTAATGGCAGGCCAACAAAATGACTCTTATCGGGCGTTAGTGCGCGAGACTCTGCAAAGTCATAACCCTGATTGGGCCAATAACCGACAAATTGTGGGCCTAAAGGCAATAACTTGTCATGTAACATGCCGATCGCATCAACAAACCAGTCGGTATAACCGAGTTGGTCGCCTTGGCCAAATATTGCAATAACCTTACCTTTTAGTTCGAAGTTATCTATTTGGTCCCATACGGCTTCCCAATCTTCTTGTATTTCACCATAATCCCAGGTTGAAATACCGAAAATAAGCAGGTCATAGTCTTTAATACGCGCTAACTCTGTTTCTTTGATATTATGTATATCTAACGTCTCTGGACCAATAAATTCTTGCATTTTTTCAGCAGTCATCTCGGTAAAGCAGGTGGTCGAGCCGTAAAATAAACCAATTTTCATCAATAACAATCCGGTTAGTCAAAATAAAGGCGCTATTTTAGCATTGGAGTTAGTGATCAACCATCAATTTGCGCACTATGGCGCAATTTTAGTTACTAAGGACAGGAGCAGTCGTGTGATTAGCACTATCTTGAATAAACAATGGCTAAGTTGAACAGCCCTGAGCGGGGAAA